>Ga0209716_1002818_pt1 | contig 11093 bp, 10 predicted proteins | sample COGITO_mtgs_1205_FD_184811 | JGI IMG/M metagenome (GOLD analysis project Ga0209716, IMG submission 184811) | Pelagic marine microbial communities from North Sea - COGITO_mtgs_120531 (SPAdes) (version 2) | ecosystem: Environmental > Aquatic > Marine > Epipelagic ...
AAGCGCCTGCTGAAGAAGCACCTGCTGAAGAGGCTGCACCAACTGCAGACTACGAATCGATGAAGGTTGCAGAACTCAAGGAGCTTCTCAAGGCTGCAGGAAAGCCAGTTTCTGGTAAGAAAGCAGACTTGATCGCTCGTTTGAACGAGTGATTTCGTTCAGAACTAAAAATTCATTTGGGCTATTGGCTCCAGAGTGTTGTAACTCATGTCACACAGCAATTGACATTTAGAATGTCACAAGAGTCGTCTGTGCTCGACCGAATGAGAGGCTTTATCATTTTGATTCGCTAGGGAAGGACATGTCGCCCAACCCCCCTACAGCGCCAAAAGAGACACAAGCGCCAAGTCCGAAGCCACCTGCAAAGCCTAGACTCACTCGTGGCAAGTGTAGCATTGTATTCATTAATTCTAAATCCGAGGTTTTTAATTCGAGTGTTGATATCAGTGCAGAACTTTCGATGAACGATATCAAGCAGATTGGAAAACTCGGAATCGATATTATGACTGGTGGTTCAAGTGAAGTCGACACTCGCAAGTTGCTCATGTTTGTTGAACCCTCTGCAGAAATGATGGCTGAATACATGAAAGAAGACTCTCACATAATTGTCATTCATTCGGATGCGTTTTCCAAGTGGACTCCTTAGTTGGTGAACAAATGGCAATATGGAATGGTTCTGTGATAAATTCAACCATCGAATACCAGTCATTGCAAAGTGGACTAGCACGAGACAAAGTCCCTTCTACCGGAGGATTCGATGTCTTACGCCCTCCTGTGGAAAAGGATATCCTTATCGATTCCGATGAAAAAAAGAAATATCAGCTTTCACCTGAACTTAAAATCAAGTATAATGGTAGAAGATACAACCGTCACAAAATCTACGCTGGAGAGAAGTTGATCGACCCTTGTGAGGATAAAGCAGTTATTCTTGCACCAATCGAAGTAAGGTACCATCCAATGGTTATCGAAAAAATGCGCTTGGTAAGCGTAGAGGTGGCTACAGACTCTGGAGGCAATATTGTTCCGAAAGAGACTGGAGGTTATTTGGGTGGAACGCTTAAGCAAGATAAATTAGGTCGATGGTACACATATGTGAGTCATGTTGAAGCCGATTCGAAATACGATGGTGGGACCAGTATGACTTTCGAGTACACACCTAAAATGCAACATGAGATGCTATCAAATATCCTGAGTTTGGGTCTTTATCCAGTTGGCTTTTGGCATAGTCACCCTACTTACCAGCCATTCCAGTCTGATTCTCGTTTGAACTCACAATATGGTAACGACGTTCAAACAACTTACAGCATTTGCACCCAATGGTGGGAGGTTGCTGCGGTAATTGACCCATTTGCTTCAGGCTCCAGTAGCGAAGATGGTGATGTAGCACTAGGTAATTACAAAATTAATGGGGTTTTTGATGACCCGAAAACATACTCTGAGGTTGGCTGGCGTTCAATTTCGACAGGAGTAATACGAATCCCTTCATGGAGGTTTGTTACTGAATCAGAGGTGGATCAAGATGAACATAAACAAGAAGTTCGCGAATGGGAAAAGAATTACTATGTTTCGAGAGCGAAATTCGTTCTTGAAGGAACTAAGTATTCAGGAGTTGTAGATTCATCTAGTGCCCAATATTTGAAATCACGACTCGATCCATTGCTGATATTTGGAGAGAAAATAACTGATGATGAAGCAAGAGAACTTCTCGCACACATACGAGACGAAAAGGAATTTGGAATTGGTGTTGATACCAGTTGGCAAGAAGATATTGAATGGAACGATACCGACGAGAGTGGTGTTTTAGAAGAAGAGTGAGTTGGTAACATGTTGGAAATGAATCTGATTGATGAACGCAAAGGAACAATTCAAACAGTTTCCGAGCGAAATCAGAGACACTTTCGTGGCAGAGATATCAAATGCTCCACATGTGAAGAAGTTTCTGAATTCGACAAACTACCTCACTCTTGTGTGCGTCACAACTGTTCAAACAGTTTTGAATCGGGGGCTGATATTCTTTTGTTGGATAAGCATATTTGGTGGGATGACAATCTTCTACGTAAATCAAAGATTCTTGTCATAGGATGCGGAGCTGTAGGGAATGAAGTAGTCAAAACTCTTGTCCTCATTGGTGCAAAAAATTTCACCTTGATTGATTTCGACGAAGTAGAGGAATCAAATCGTGCAAGGACTGTGTTGTTCAATAATGCGTCTATGAAGGCTGTGGGTGAACACGAGTCGCACATGAAAGTTGATGTCATGGCAGCTGGAATACTCAATCTTGATTCGGAGGCATCAGTAATGACTGTGCCCAAGGGGATTCCGGATTGGAGAACTACAGCACACAATGAAGCCGTCGCTTCTGGTGAGAAATCAGGGAAAATTCGTCCTGTTTTAACTGATGAAGAAATGTTTCAGTTGGCTGATAGTCATGACCTTGCAATTATTGGTACAGATGGAATCTCTCCACATGCATACTTCAACTATCACTGCTATTCCAGGATTCCTCAAGTCAGAGGTTCGATGAATACTGCTGGTTCTTCAAGTGTGGTTTCCACTACCGTTCCATATGTAACGGCCTGTTTGCAATGCCATGATATTCAATCACCTTTAGTGACTCGTGGTAAAGACGGAATTTTGGACTGGAGCATGTGGAATACTGCATCAGGATTTAATTGTAAGCAAGTTGCGGAAGAATCTGGAGCCGCGTCATTCGCTCACGCAAATTCAGTGGTTGCATCCGCAATGGCATCACAGGCCATACTTGTTCTACATGGTTATCCAACTCTTAAGGAATCCAAACTTTCTCAATGGCCAGTAAATATTCCTGCACCAGTCTGGGATGCACGAATAGAACTGCCTACATACCTTCCACATAAAACTCAATTAACCCCCATTCCACTAAATTTAGATCTCGATGGCCTTCCAGAGTGCCCAGCTTGTTCTGCTTTGTTCAATGATGATTTTCATTATACTTGGGAGCGTTATGGTTTTTCAGAAGTTGAAGACACTCCTCGTTTTGATGTTGAATCCAACCCGTTTGCTAAAAAGAAGCCGACACCACCGAAATCTAAGATTAAGGAGCATTTAGAAAAAGTTCCTCCCACAGAAGTTCAACCCCCATCGCCATCCGACAACTCGTTCGAAAGCGATGGTGAACAAAGCGGTTCAGTTTCATCCAAACCCCCCCCTCCTCCTCCCAAAAGTAAGGATACATCGATTGAAAAGCCCCCTCCTGTGACAGACTTACCTGAGCCCGTAGAAGACGGAGATATGACCGAAGAAGAAATTCTAGCGTCCCAAAGGCAATCAAAAGCGTTCGGGAAAAAATTGCCAGAAATGGAAAAATGGGCTGAAGAAAGAGGAATTGAAATGCCTGATATGCCACCGGGAGAAGAACCTCCTAACCAAGTCTCTAACCGCCCACCGCCCCCACCTCCTCCCAAAATTAAGGATGCATCGAATGAAAAGCCCCCTCCAGTCACACCTTTACCAGACCCAGTAAACGAGCTAACTGATGAGGAATGGGAAGAACAAACCAGACAACTAAAACAAATGTATGAAAATGCCGATCACGACAGACCCTTATGAGATTGAATATTACTGTGATTGGCGAATCAGACCATTCCGCAAACTTGTGAAAGTGGTTCACCCACGCCAAGTGTTTTGGGAAATACGGGCCCGTTGAATTGGACTACAACCAGCGTAACTCAATATACGAAATCTCTATAATAGGTGGCGTTTTAGTAACATTATGTCACTCACAGTAGTAGTTATTGGACACGATGCAAGAGACGAAACCCTTGAAGGTTTTGAAAGTGAACACAGCATGTCGGATCTCCGAGATTATTGGGAGGAACATTTTGCTCACATTGACTGGCCAAAAGGAACAGATGAAGGTGAGAAAGCTGTTGCCATTGGAAAGAACGAACCTGTCCCGTGGGCAGATATTGCAAACAGTACATTAGGTGAAATGAATCTTGAAGTTCATGGAACTGTTGAACTCAAAGTTTCGCATGTTGTTGGATAGAAATGTCCAAATTCATGGTCTATCCTCTCGAGCGATGGGAAAAGGCTGTCCGCAATGCGACTGAAAGGATAAAGCGACTTGATGACGTCTCTGACGTGAAAGTTGGCATTTTCCCAAATGACGAATTTCCACTTGCTGGAATGAATCCCAACATACTGGTTTACAACACACCAGTGCCTAAAGAAAAACTGATCAATGGGTCGCACGGAGGATTAATGGGCAGAGAAACGAAAGGTTATGCTATCATCGAATTGATACTTCATCAACCCGGATTTGTTCATCACGGGAAAGTTGGGACCAATAATTCAGAAATCACTGATAAGTTCAAACTACATATCCACATCCCTAGAGAGTATCCATGCCATTTGGGATATGGTGTAATTTTTGTCCAAGATGACAATTTCAAAATCCCCAGTTATCCGAACATCATGAAAAGAGATCCTGATACACATTTTTTGGACGGTATAGCAATCTGGAGTGGCGCTCAAATGGCAAAAGCATACCCAGAAGGATGTATGTGCCATAATAGTCTTAACAACCCTCAAAATAAACCAGTCCAAGCCGTCACTACCATCAAACAATATCTGAAGGTGAATCCTAAAGATTTTGAACAAAAACGGAATAATACAAATCAAGGTCGAGGTAACGATGGTGGATTTGACCCTGGGCTGTATGAGTTCTTCCACGAGAATCATCGGACTTTATCGAATTTGATACATTCATATCGGCCAGGACCCGGTCCAGGTCCGACGCCAGGACCCGGTCCAGGTCCGACGCCAGGACCTGGTCCACGCCCCCCCCCTCCTCCACCGCCGAAAATAAGACCTAAACCGAGCCCGCCACCCCCACCACCGCCTCCACGTCGGTAAACACTGATTTGGGAGTAGGAATTTTTTAGAAACGGTTCTAATTTAATCGCTACTTTAGGCGTTGAACGTGTTCATTTGAGAATAGAAGACATCACCGTCGTACCATCCTTTTTCCGAAAAATAATCAAGGTTTTTAATTTCCCGCATGTCTCCCACAAATCTGCACAGTATTGTGTCGACGACAAGCCAAACTTGTGTTTCTTCTTGCAGCCAAACAAAATCTGCCCTCTGTTTTGAATTAAGCTTATTGACAAAAGTATTGATGTTCGATTCAGCCAATGGAGTTTCATACTTATTGACAAGTCGTGAACTTGTGGTACCCGCTAGAACTTCGGCGAATGCATGACCATTTTCACCATTCTTGTCCAGTACAATTCGTACCCGTGCAGGAATGCCAATTGATAGGCACATTGATGCAACGAGTAAAGCTTGATCATCACAATCTCCCCCTCGTGCCGAAAGAGTATCCATTGGAGGCGCCCAGTAATCTTGACCTACTGGGTCGGACACATAGCATATATTTTGTTGAACATATTTCATTATTGCATCGACAAAGGATAAATCCCAAGTGGTATCCGATAAATTCAAATTTACTACAAGCGGTTTAACTATTGCAATGGTCTCTCTACGAACTGATTCAGGGTCAAAGAAATCTTCAATTTCCCGTCGATTGTATAATCTGCCCTCTGGTGTCATCAAATATGTAATTCTCCTGCTTTTTTTCACACGATTGAAAGGAGGTTTTGGTCTTTTTCTTCTCGAAGGAGGAGGTGGCGGTGGCGGCTTTCTTCGACTTTTAGGCGGAGGTGGCTTTGGATACGAATGGGTGCTGAAATTTGCACTTGGTGGCTTTGGGGGTGGAACTTTTTTGCGCATTTAATCACACCAATTCAACCTTTTTTACCCTGAGATTTTGATGCAGATGACTGGACTTCTGATTCTTCACGGATATGGACTAATGTGCCACACTTACCGCAATTTGTTTCTGCTACATATTGGCTTTCGAAAGAAGACCTTTCTCCACTTCGACAATTATGATGCCCACACTCTTGGCAAACGAAGTATGTTTGAATCTCGCAGTACATGCATGTGAAATTGTCAATGGCGACGAACCCCTCATTTTCATTGAGGGCGTTTTGAACCCCTCGCGAGCCTGAGTTCTCTTCCCCTAACGATACTGGAGAAGAGTTGTACTGTTCACATCTTGGACCGGAATCGCTCATATCCACAGAAAATGGTGAGGATTTAAGAGAAATTGCCTCTGCAATTGTATTCGAAATCGAATGTAATATTTCATCGAATTCATCCTGTCCAAGTTTTTTATCAATGGGCCACCAATTACCACCAGTTTTCTCCGCAACTACTCGGTGAGCGGGTATCGGACATCCCCAAATGTGCATCACAATTCCATTTGAATTACAAACTTCTATGACTTGATTCTTATCACTATTAGCTCTTGTTTTGTCAAATTCATCTGAAATATGGATGATGAATCGATTCACAGAATCATCCAAGGTTGAGTAAAGTTTCATTGTATCATAAAGCACATCTATGGATCCTGCGCCGGGAAAATAGCAACCTTTCCGACCGGCAATTCCTATTCTCATCTCATTTTCTACAATGTCTTTGAACCTTTCAGCAGAGGCGAGGGGCCAAGAAACTGTGCAATATGCGGAATTCAAAGGTGTGGGTGTTCTGTAAACCTTATTCACTCTAGGCGGCATTTTTTTCTTCCAGGTGAAATTCTCACCTGCAATTCCATATGCTACGAGACCAAAGCGTACTTTGGAACCTGTACTCGCAATTGATTCAGCAAATTGTCCAACGGTTCTACGAATTGTGCTTATTTCCTTTGCCATACTTTGAGTACCATCTACTAAAAAAACCACTTCAGTATCGTTTTTCTGAGAATTTTCCGCAACATTGAGTCGGATTGGAGAATGCTCTGATTTAATCGCACAATTCCATAGTTTTCTATTTTCATTGCATGTAAACTGAATCACATATCTTTGGAACTTGGTAGAGGGTGGTGCGGCAGAGTATTGCTTGATTGGTTGGGGCATCTGTATAATTGGGATCGATTCAACAACTGCTTCAGTTTTACTTATGGTGTTTGGAATACGATTATTGGCTGTGCTCTTCACATAGCAAGGGAAGTCTACACTTACAATGCCAGTGGAATTAGCAACTTCCGCGAGGGTTAAATTTGGGCGTTCCAGTAAAAACTTTCTTTCATCATATGAGATATGTTCTTGGTCAAACAGGGATTCGATATAGTCATGAAACAAGATGTTTTTTTCTCCTTCATCGAGGTAAGTGGCTTCGACACCATCCTCGATATATCTCCAAATAATTTTTACCAAATTGGACATATTCCCACTCATCTCCCCTTCTTCCCACCAGAACCTTGTCCCACATTAGAATCAACAGAATCTTGTTCCACTATTCGAACATTCTTGCCGCATGATTGACACAATGCTTGAGCAACTACATCACTTGTCGGATCATTAACTGGAGTTTCAGTCCCACGGCAATTATGTTCTCCACAGAAATTGCATACAAAATACAAGTCCTTATCGCAATACATGCAAATAAATTCACGTATTGCAACATAACCTTCGTTCTCCTTGAGTAAATTCGTTGAGGAGCGTTCCCCAGTGCCTCCATCAGTGACAATCATAGAACTGTTGTACTGAGTACATTGCGGTCCATCAATGCTAACTTTTGATACGTTCTGATTTAGGGACACTGAGTTCGCAATATTTTGAGAAACGTTTTCAAGAATACCACTTAAATCAGCCTCTCCGTGAGTATTTTCTATGTCCCAAAACTCACCACCGGTCTGTCTAGAGATTTCTGTATGGCCTGGTTGGTTGCAACCCATTGTGTGAACGATAGCATCTGCTTTTTTGCACGAATCGATAATCGATTTCATGTCGACGTTCCCGGCGTAACCAACCTCATCAGAGATATGCACAATATATCGCGTAACATCACCCATTTTTCCGCCTTTTCCGCTAGAGAATACAGAAATTACTTCATCAAACACTCTTGCAGTTCCCGAATCAGCGACATAGCACCCACCGTGTCCACATAATCCAACGAACAGGTGTTTATTTACGATTTTTTGGAAGGTATATGCATCTGATAATTGCCATGTTCGAGTGGAGTAATCATAATCATAACCATACTCGATTCCATAGCCGGTTAATGCAAGTCGAACATTTACTCCTTTTTCTTCAATAATCCGTGCAAATTCAATACAAGACCTCTTGACTGCCTCCATTTCGCCTGTCATACTACTGGAGGTATCAATCAAAAAGGATATTTCTATATTTGCTCCCTGTTGTGCAGGAGCTTGTTCAAATTGTTTCGGCTTTTCTTCTGATTGCACCATACAATTCCACTTCTTGGAATTTTGTGTGCAATGTACAGGAATTTGGTATCGGAATAATCGCTTCGGTTCGGGCGACGGACCTGGGGTTGGTGCGGGTGGAACTGGCCTTACTCTAGGTCTTGGAGGTGGAGGGGGCGGTGGTTTGGGACGACCAGATGGAGTGGGTTTAACATCAGGTTCAGGCCCTTCTCCATAACTGATCTCTGGCATTGCTATTGATTTTATTGGTTTAGGTTTCTCAGGGGTTACCGAGATGAGGTTTGGTTGTAGAGATGCCTTTTGTTTCGGAGGTGGTGGGGGCATTTTTTTACTAGAATTGGGGGTAGGCTCAGAACGATTCTTCTCTGGAATTTCAAATCGAAGAGTGAATACACCTTGGTCTACAATTCTGTTTGATGATGAATGAACATACTTTTTCAGTAAGTACTCTCTTTCACTGTCATTGATTTGTTTACTATCGAACAAACCCTCAATGTAATCGTCTAACTCAGTTCCAGTAATATAAGATACATCATGGTATGTGCAAACACACCCTGCGTCATCGTCGAAATATTCCCAAATCATTTTTTCAATTCTCACAGCATCACCATTTTTCATCTTCGAGGGGGTTTAGGAGGTTTCTCCTTTTGCGCAGGCATCTTCCTCCAAACATATTTTCCTTTGCAACGAGGAAATTTACATTTTTCATTAAGATAGTTTAACACATTATCATCTTCATGAGGGTATCCTGCTTCGTATAAATGAGACACCTGTGCAGTGTTAATATCATGTTCATTGGCCTTATCGCATTCGATTGCCAGCGATAGAGAATAATATGTCAAGTCCCAGTCTCGCTCTTCTTCTTTACCAGACTTTTCAATAGCATCTTTCACACTTTTCGATAGTTCTTCTCTTTTTTTGGCAACACGTCCGGATTTGGGCAATATCCCGAAAGCGCGTGCATACGCAAGTACTTGTTCATCAGAAAGTGGGGGGATATCCGAATTTTCGGTAATATCCTTTGGAGAGATTGGAGAGGGGATCTCTGGCCAAGTCATCTCTGGCCTAAAGGTATTGAATAACTCAATTCGGTCTGTAAATATGCGCTTTGAACCTAATCGTGGATTGGTTCTTCTTCTGAGAAGCTTTTTGATACTTGGGATTAAGTCGGGCTCGCTGCTTGATGCTAGGACTTGTTTAAATTGACAGTGCAATGAGCGTTGTTCGAGTTCAGTATAACGTTTCATAGGGACCATTTTGCTGCCGCCTTTACAAGAATCCTGGTGACAAACAGGGCAATATGGTTTTTCTGTGTAATGCAATCAATCACCTTTTGCAAATATTTTTCTAATCTTCTTGGCGTTGACTGGAGAATGGACAAATACAACATATGGTGATATAAAGTCCGAATGGCCATATTCGGCATTAAATCTTCTTTCATCGACATGGTAGAGGTTTAATTTCGTATTTTTAGTAGTTATGGGCTTTGTCAATGGACGACTTGTCTTTTGCCATCCGGCCTTGATACCTTTCATTTTTCCTAACCGGTGATTACTCCCGGGTGTGTACCGAGTGACTCTGTGCAGTGGTTTGACGAGTAGTTTTCGTGTCATGGTTCGGTTGGATTTATATTTTACCGACATAGGATGTAATTTCTTAAATGGCTTCCGAGAAAGATCCGCTGAAATTATCTTGTATTTAGATAATGATTTATGTTCCATGGGCAAGGTTTCATCCCAGGAAATGTAATCATCCCACTCCCAACGATCTCTATCCTCATGGCGTTCAGAAAAATCCATGCGGTTCTGCCACTCAAATTGAGTTGTCGAAGTAATGGACAGTGATTGGTTCCAGGAGTACGGCCGATTATTCTCTTCAGTCTCCAGCAAATTGTATTGAACATTAAAAGGAGATAAATAATGCACTTTCTTGAGTAATAATCTGTTTGTAATCTGCCGTAAAAGTGAGGGTTTAGATAAAATTTTAGTTCGACGGCGAAGAAATTTTTTCTTTGCAGTAGCTCGGATGATACCGCTATTTCTCTCTAGTATTTTCAAACGCTCCCACTCAGGATGAATTCGAAACTGTTGTGGGGGAGGAGGTCTTGGAGGTTCTTTCGATTGCTTTTCCATTTGATTCAGTTTATCTTTGGTTTTCTTCGGTTTCTTAGAGGTTTTAGGAGGAATTAGTTGTGTTTTTGATATTAAATTTACACCACCTAGAGGTGGACTTTGGCGGTAGACATTTGGGATAATTACGATTGCTAGATCTCTCTCATAAACTGGTAATTTTTTCCCCGGGTTCGGAATTTTAGTGTTCAAATAATCTTGAGAATTTGACTTCACTGCACCTCTAAATGCCGCACCCTCCATCTCCGATCTCGAGGGTATCTCGGGAGTCGAAATAACCGAACTCTCTTCGGAAGCAGCAGGCACAATTTACCCATAAACTCCAACCAAATAAACTAAGCGACAACATAGTTCTGTGTCACCAAAGGACAAGCGTATTCTCTAAGAGCAATACATGTCCTAGCCAGAGTTGCGATTAAAACACACTATTAACGGTTCAAAAAATTAATAAAAAGAGGGTTAATCGCCGTAGGTTTGACAAACACATAGCGCGAGGGACTGGTATGCAACGACTCGGAGTGATTGGCGGAACCGGTCTCATCAACATGGCAGTTGGTGAAGAAATAAAACAATCCGGTATTGAATTGTTGAGAAGGGACGATGTGACCGTTGAGACGCCATGGGGAGATGTCCCACTCACATGCATGCGACTGTCAACTGGAAGCGAAGACAAAGAATTGTTCTTTTTACAA
>Ga0209716_1002837_pt1 | contig 11034 bp, 7 predicted proteins | sample COGITO_mtgs_1205_FD_184811 | JGI IMG/M metagenome (GOLD analysis project Ga0209716, IMG submission 184811) | Pelagic marine microbial communities from North Sea - COGITO_mtgs_120531 (SPAdes) (version 2) | ecosystem: Environmental > Aquatic > Marine > Epipelagic ...
CTGATGGTTAACCTTCATCAAGTGTGAGCCCCGCGCTTGAACTAAGGACGTATAGTGTAGTTGGATATCACTTTGGCCTTCTAAGCCGAAAACCCGGGTTCGAATCCTGGTACGTCCGCCACCAATTTGGAGTCCGTACCCCGCGAAGCGTGGACGCCGACCTTGTGGTGATTTGGAGTCCGAACTTTTCTGAACCGATCTAACCATTCTGGCTGAGCCGTTCCATCCGTTGTCTGCATCTTCGAGCGGGCATGGGCCGTTTCCCATGCTTTCCTGAAGGATGGTGTAAAGCCAAGTTCCGAGTAATGCGTTTCAATGGTGGCCACGGTGTCGCCTAAAATGCGTGCTACATCCTCGTAGGTTGCTCCACTGTCGAGGAACCGCATGGCAAGCGAATGGCGATAGGTGTGGGATGCAAATCGACGAATGGGTTCTCCGTAAAACGGTGAAGCGTCGCTTCGGACTTTTGCTAACCACGAACTGATAGATTTATCAGAAATATGAGGCAGTTTCACCTTCGTTGTTCCCGAGTTGCCAGCATTTGAAGTTGGGAAGAGGTAGGTCGTATCATGGCCTTGCTCAGCAAGCCATGATTTGTAATTCTTGAACACAGGCAAGAAGCGTGATTCAATGAACGAAACACATCGCTTTCCATTCTTGCTGGCAAAGAACTGGATGGTGCCTTCGTTAAGATCAATGCAGTCCCACTTGAATTTCGCAGAATCCTGCCGTCGTGGAGCGATATGGTAGTGCAACAAATGGACCACAGCGAACTTCAGTGTCTTGGTTTCTTGAGCGAGGAGGAGAGCGTACTGGTTCATGGCCTCCATTTCTTCGAGGTTCCAGTAGGTGATTTCCTTGGCTTCCTTGGTCTCTTTCCACATCTCAACGAAGTGAAGCGTATCGCTCAGTTTTGTCGCCTTGAGAATTTGAACCAGACCTTCCTTGCGCTTTCGAATGCTGCCTTCGCTGAATGTTCTCCCGCTTCTCGTTTGACCCGCTCGGTATCTTTCAACGAGATTCAGCCAGTCTTTCTCACCGATTGCTTCAGCACTTTCAACACCCATGTCCATGAAATCGCAGGCTACCCAAAGGGAAATTCTGTGATCATTTTTCTTTGTTGATGCTCGGTGGTTTCGCAGTTCTCCGTAGTGGATACTCGCATCTCTCGCTCTTGTCCAATCCGGGGTTAATTCTTCTGTGTGGTACTGTTTTATTCCCATGCTCCGAAATACCTCGTCAGCCGTTTGAACCCTTTGGTGGGGTCACAAAAAGTCAAGATTGGTCGTAAAGGATGAATTTCGTATAACTCCAAGCCCTGCATACTTTGACAAACGGTCCGCAAAATGAACTGGGACAGGTAAACCAGGTTGCATTGTGGCGCCAACATGCATTTTACTCAACCAAAAAATGTCATGTAATACCAATTTGATATCTTGACTTGATTTGATTGCTTGAATTTGCAGCACTGTAGGTGAGCCCATTCGACTACGCTCGTGACTTGGTTGAATGAAACCCCACTCTCCTTTCCAAGCAGCGGTTCCTGCTTCACAAGCTTGGATGCTGAGGTTATTTCGTGTCGCTAATCTTGGCGCACCACTTTTACGTACCTCAAACACACTGATCTCAACTGAGAACTTTTCCTCAAGTTCTTCTACAACCGAGAGCAACTCGTAAAACCTACCGTCACGAAGCACGCCCATCGTCTTCAAGGGTTCTTTGTTTTCTCTTTCACGGAGAATATTGACTTCTTCAATGACGTTTGTGAGGATATTCCGAAAGGCTTTGGGGGTAATTCTTTCGCCCTGCAAAATTTCAGGTGCAGCCCACCCAATTTGCTTTCCATTTGCCTCAAAGGCTACGCAAGATGCACCCAAGTTCGAACCGGGCCGCCGACCAACATCCAAACCAATCCACATTTCGATATTGCTCTCCATAGAATGGGTAGTGAATGTAACGCCCCCCATTTTCCCAATTAACCCAAATGCTATGTTCATTGGAGCATAAGTGTCATGGATCAATCCAGTTGTGAACATCTGATTTCGGATATTGATTCTGTTCGCTGCCTTCTTCCAGACTTGCCATTTTGTTTCATTCCGTTCATCAAGTTCAACAAGTACGATGTCGGATTTGTCCTCTATGCCTTCATATTCTCTAGATAGACGTGCTTCATTCATATCGAACTCAGAATACGGCTTCTCTGGACCAATGAATTCACATGACGCACAACCCAATCGTAGGTAGTCCATGACGTTGGATATGAATTTTTGATGCTTTTCTGTGAACTCTTGGTATGGAATCAGCGATACACGAAGATGTTTCTTTACTGGAATAAGAGCGCCGTGACGTCGGAACGAAGAAGAAAGATCCTTTGCTGACCACCCAACTTTTTCCGAGCCGTTGAAGGTGATGTTTTTCTTGTCAAAATTTGCAGTTTGGAAACCAATTTCTTCAACAGATGCCATTTTCTTTGCAATTTTATCGCTAATTGTAGCTTCTTCAAGATTCGTTCGGAATCTCATACTTTTCATGAATCGTTCTCTGATAGGTATGTGGCTATGTTTCATGAATTCTCTTGCGGCGGATTTCGGTAATGCATCGTTGTCAACAACTTCCTTAAGCAAACACTCTGCAGAGGTTCTGTACTCTCTTTTTTGTCGTTGGGCATTACTGTAAGAGACATGCACTAAGCGTGAGCCGGGATTACTCATGATGGCCCTCACTGCTTTCAATTTCCTTCCGTCCACAGATGATTCACGTTGAAAGAATTCCAATAGTGTCAACCCATTAAGTTGATCGAGAGGAGTTCCATCCGCAGTCCCAGCGCCGTAACCATGAAACTGACAGACAGTACCGTCATAGGTGTGCTTCAATCTTTGTCCTTCTGAAATGATTTTTCCAGTTGAAGCCAATTGTTGAATTGTCGATTTTGTACTTCTAATCGTCGAGTTCCTCAATTGAAGAACACGATCTTGACCAAAACTTCTCACGCGTAATTCATGTTTTTGATACAGCTCATAGCCAGCACTCTCACAGATTGGTTCCTTAGAAATCAATCTACCAAACATGTTGTCATACTCATCATCGCCAAGCTGTTTTTTCAGGATTTCTCTAAACATCACCTCATGGGCTTTGTCTGAACCTGTTTTTCGATGGAATCTCAAAGAATGACCACGACATACTTCATCAGTCAGTTTTTCAGTTGAGAGTATTTTTTCATAATCTAGTGCAATGTGAATAGATGCATTCAATTTGTTTAGTTTGTTGACCAGATGATATCTTTTGGCTTGAACATCATCGCTTTCTGGAAGATTCACATAATACGAAAAATACTCATTGTTGACTTCAGAAATCGGGTACCAGTTGGCAACTATCTCTTCTTTGGATTTTATTGGTGCAATGTCAATGAGACTGTCTGCATTTAAGCCATGCTTTTCGAAAATGGTAAATGCGGATGCAATCACCTTAGGTTCGTCTTTGATTGACCAAGCTCTGTTGTCTGCATCCCACTTACATTCAGGATATCGAATCGTTTTCTTCAGATCATCCTTAAGAGTCTCGTTGTAATCAAACTTGAGCAATATTCGTCCGTTGTTTTTCTCTATTGTTAATGCACTTTGTGGAGTGTTCATCTCATCAATTCCTCGGTCTCTGGTTAAGTCCCCGCTTTGACCACTCACGGGAATACAGAGAAATTGCCGACGGTACATAAAGATGCTAGCCAGAACACAAAACCCTCTATTACTATAGTAATAGGCCGAAAATCATCTCAAAAAAACCAGGTATTTCCAGTTTGCCAAAGGGCCAAATTTCTGTTTTCCGGACGACATGGTGTCAACCTACATACTCACGCAGTTCTCATCGGATTAGCCAAAGATTGAGCACATCCTTGAGATTCGATCTGCGTATGCAATGACCAAAGCCCCGTCCAATGCAGTTTGTGATGGAATCGATAGTGTTCTGAATCGGATTTCATCGGCTGGTTTCGGACTGTAACGCGTTCCATCGACCTCGCAAGTTGAAGCAATACGTTCCAATTCCTCAATGGTAGAGGGATGTCGACCTTCGGTTTTTTTCAGTGCCTCTGACAGACGTGCCATTGCCAACCAATCATCAAACGTGAATGTGTTCGAGGACAGGACAACTGGCATGGAACCTGATGATTCCGTGAGACCCCATTCATGCTTTCGGGTAGCAACATCGGTTCCTCTTAGAAGCATGAGTGGAAATGCCTTGATGGTTGGAACGTTGTGCTTCAAGCACCATGATACAGTGTCTTTGAAACTCTCCAATGATTGCTCTGGGAGCCCATAAATCAAGGTGATTTCGTAGTTAATCCCCCTTTTCGTAACTTCTCTCAACACCCTGTCGACTTTGTCGATGTTGTTGTTTCTGCTCACAGCTTTCCCTTCGCTACGATGGATGGTCTGGAGGCCAAATTCTAGTTGAGCGTCCAGTTGTTCAGCCGCATTCAGAAACTCCTCATCGATCATTTCGGCACGGCATTGAAGGGATAATTTCCCTTTGTAGTCGTTCGCAATAAAACGTTGGAGAATAGAAAGAGATTGGGAGCTTGCGTTAAAAATTGGGTCGAGAACGGCGATGTCATTTACACCATATTCGCAAAACAAGTCAATCTCCTTGTTGATTCGTTCAGGGGCAAACTCCCGTTTTGTCAATCTTGCACCAGGCTCTTTGTGCTGACAGAAACCACATTTGAAAGGACAGCCACGCTGGCTTTCCCAACGAACAAACTTCTGGGTATTGACATCAATGACCTTCGTTAACCAAGGCGATGGCATCATTGCAAGGTCAACCTCAGTCTGTTCAGCAAGGTCTTGCTCTCCAGCGCGATGAACTCCTCTAATCTCTTCATTGGGATTGAGGGCCAGCCCAGCAAGAGCCAATTCACCGTACCCACGAACAAAGAGATCGGCATGCGGGTATGTTTTCTCAAGGCCATCCGTCATGTAACTGATTTGTGGTCCACCGAGGACAATTTTTCCCTTGAACCCGCGCCTGCGCAAACCTAGCATCAGGTATTGGATGGCCTCTTCTGCCCACACATATGCGCCAATGGCTATCATTGAATCATCATTCACAAGATCAAGAATTTCTTTCAAAATCTCGGTTACATTGAACCCATCCGCATTGATCTCTCTTACGACAGAGGTGTATTCGATGTTCATGGACTGCAACACTGCAATCAAAGACGCATGGCCGAGCGGAACTCTGGGATCTTTGTCCCTGCCCCAAGGAAATTCAACGACGACCAAAGATGACAGTTTTTCACCCCGTTAGTTTGTCAAAAACCTCGCAAAATTCATCAAACAACGATGCTTGTTCCTCGTAAATTGACTTCACATCCTCCCAACCTTTGATGTCATTGTGTCGGTATTTGTGCCCACATTCGTACAGTTTTCGTGCGAGATTGATAAGGTTCCAAATCTTTTTTTTCAGTTTCTTGCTTTTAGTTACATTTGCAGCAAATTGTTGGAACACTTCACCAATTGCTTGAACAGTCTTCCCATTCATCCCTTTGTGATTCAGCTCACCTTCAAAGTTAGATTTCGACCATTCTATAATGGAATTTGATGCGGCTGATGCCTTGAATTGTTTGTTTGAAAATGCTGACCTCTTTTTTCCAAAGTATAACAATCGTAGGTGCATTTCAACACTCTTCGCAATCGGTAGAACCGTGAACAGCCCAGCATCACTGAAGAGATTTGGATCATTTTCGAGAAGTGCAGCGGCTTTCCTTGCATCGTCTGCGGATTTTCTCACGTATTCAAGATCAATTGGTATGTCTTCGCCCCGGAAGACGATCTCTTCCTCGGCAACATAGAGAGGTCCCAACGTCTCAACAAAACGATCAAAATCGTCCCATTCAGCATCTGAAAGCACCTCCATGTTGTCCCTCCGGAGTTTTCACGGAGGCATGGATGCCTATGAATGTGAGGGTGGTGGTCGAAACCGCTCAGCGTCCTTTCTTTCTTGTTCTGTTAGCAATTCCGGATAAGTCGCAGCGATTTGACCGAATGGCTTCGCAAGGTGATCCATATTGCTTGTTCCTCTCCACATCAAGGCTGCAACCCTGCTCACACAAAGCGCACTTTGAGCGCCAAGATAACGGTCCATCTCCTGATCTGTGGCAGAATCATGCCGGAGAATGTGAGTGAAGTTCAACATCTCGTGACCCGTAGTGCCAGTTACCTGTTCGAACGCGTTGTCAATCGTTTGAATCCACTTATCCTCTGGTATTTGTTTCCAGAGGTGTTTTGGGATTTTTTCTCTCATGAAAGGTGGCAAAGGAAAACTTTGGTCAAAGGAACGGACCAAATGAGGTGCGAGTTCTTCTGTTATCCACTTAGGAGGGGATTCAATGTCTTTCCAAACACGATCCCTCAATTCCCGTAATTGTCTCGCACGAATTCTCAGTTCAAGATCTGTCCAAGCGATGTCATTTCGTCGATGGAGTGCAATGCTTCGACTTGCGGCTTCGGACATCAAAGCTTTTCTGAGGTCTGGATTCTTTTTCATTTGGCCCATTTGCACTGCCGTCTCCATTAGGTCTCGAATCCATGACAGTTCAGTTTTGGCGTCACTCTCTTCTTCTAACCCCGCTCGTTGTTGAATAAGAAGTTGGCAGAGGCGGAAGAATTGGAAATATCGCTCGAAGTCTGGTATTCTGCCACTGTCGTCAAACAACTTGGATGGGGGTTGAGAAAACTGTTCACCTAATTTTTCCACATGACAGCAGAATGCAGTGTATGTGTAGTCCTTACTCAAGAAAAGTATGTGTCGAAGAAGAATTTGACCAAAATCGTAATGCAAGAGCATCAATTCATGTCTTGACTCTGATTCGATTGAGAGTGCCTCTTTTGAAGCGATTAAAAGGGCGATTTCTCGTTGGGCATGTGATTCAAACATCAGTAAATGCTGGGCTTGGTAATTAATTTCTTTCATTCTCCAAATGTTTTCAAGTTCTGGGTCATTTTTGAGAAACGTATTTTTTGCCTCCTCTTTGAGTCGATTCCATTTATCTGTTTTCCAGAATTCATCCATGCTAAGATATGACCCTTTCAACCATAATTGATAGATGAGGGCCGCTTTGGCTGGATTGGATGTTTGGAATTTGTCCATGTGTGCGATGATAAATTCACCAAGGAATTTGCAAGTTGATATTGAGAGGCTTGGAATCCTGCATCTCAATTCAAACAAGATTTGATCTGGTATTTCTTCGATTGAGTCCATCATTTTCTTGGGGTTTTTGAACCATATTTTCAATTCATTATCCAGGACGTTGGTTTTTTGATTGGTTCCTGCCCGAAGGATTGAGAGTAAGTATTGGCCAGTGAACTTTCGCTCTTCATTCTCAATGGGCTGGTTAATTCTGATTTCCATCTCAGAGTTATCGTACCCGTCGGAAAGGTAGGGCATTTGACCTGTTGGATCGATGGCTAAGAGGGCGTTCATTGCAAAGCGCATTGCTAAAGCAAGATCTTTGTGTTTCTCCCAACGCTTCACCTCTTCTGCAACGTAGGTGTTGATTGTGAAGGCAGTGAACAGTTTTGTGAAGATAGGGTGCTTTGGTAGCGCAGGGTTGTTTGGGTCGTCTAAGTCGATCAGAGCTTGCATATCCTCATCGGGGATTGTGATGTCTCTCAGGAATGCTGGAATTTTTTCCAGGACGTCGTGAAATTCATCTTCGCTGGGGATTTCATCTGAATCAAACCAATCTTGCAGGATGTCAAGCGAGCATAGTGTTTCAAAAACACCGCTTTGGGTTTGAACAACACCTTCCTTGGCCAGTTTATCCCAAGCAACCATGCATCGGAGTTTGCACGCAATCGGTGTTTCAAGTTCAGAAATCATCTGTATGGCAAGGATTTCTTCATCTGAAATGGTTGATAATCGATTCAACAGCGGGGCATCTCTGGGACACTCGAGCAGGTCCAGATTGGTGTTTGAGTTGACAAAAGAGTCAACAAATTTTGGCATCCCAAAGAATGTGCTGTTCATGCGCACACAAAGGTTCAGAGCTTCTTCCATGCCAAGTTGAACACCAAAATGAGTATCCATGTAACCTGCTAAACTAACCGGAGTCATGGTATGTGGTTTTAGATGAATCAATTCATCAGGGTTCAAACCAAATTTCTCGAAAGGAAACATATACAGCCCCATATGTTCTTGCCTCTCTCTGGTTATGAGGAGTAGGGGAACAACTCTCGAGATTTGCAGTAATGTTTCAAAAATACCAGTCCCAAAGTGATTAATCAGCACCTCCGCATCGTCGATAATCAATGGTAAGAGCGGTGCTTGGTCAATTCTCTCCAGTTGGTCTTTGATGGTCTCTACTGTCTTTAGGAGGGGGTCATGTCGTGCTGATTGATAGCAAATTTCAATCAATTCGGTGTCGAAACCAAGAGTTTGAAGAGCGAGCTTACTGATTGAGGTTTTTCCAGTGCAAGCGGGTGCTGACATGATGTAGAGGCCAGCAGAACCAGGCGAGAGATGTTCACAAATCATGGTATGATTATGAATATCGATGAATGGTGGGTGGAATTCACCTGGCATAACACCGGGGATTACAATGTTTTGAGATGGTATGATGCATCCGTCCCTTCTCGATTCAAAAAGTGCATACGCCAACCAACATGCATCACGATTTGGGTGAAGTGATTTCAACCCCTTTCTTGCAAAAAGAACCGCTGAACGCACATCAATGGAATATGCTTTTTCGGTGGAGATTTGAGGTATGGCCTGAGTCACATGCGTCCAGAAACCGATGCTGAAATCTCTGGCTGCCACGTCCCAAATCTCCCAACGTGTAGCAACCACGGCGTCAACGCCTCGTATGCAGAATTGTTCTGCTATAGGTCCACTTATCCCGGAAATGTCAGTTTCAACCGAAGTATCTCCACTTTTGCAAGCATTGAGGATGACAAGTCGTGGAGGTCCAGCACGGCAACATGAAGCAACAAATTCTGTTGCTGTTAGTCCCCCTGAGTGACCAATATAATGCCCGTCTTCGACGCTCATGTGGCCACAGAAGTGAATGATGTCCCAATGATTGGATGCAAGGATGGATCTGAGATTTTTTGGATCTTCATCTTCACGTGCACAAACAACTGTTGTGTCAATGCCTCTTGATTCCATCAGTTGTTGAATTGTGTATGCCTCTTCTTGCGCTTTTGACAGTTCAATTGAAGATTCCAGATTGATGATCAAAGCCTTCTGACTGCCCCAGGGCAATCTGGGAATCCTTGTTTCAACCTTGAGGGGAATCACCTTGTACAATCCTTGGTAGGTGTCTTCATGCGGTTGAGATTCTTCGATATCCTGGTTTGGAATTAGTGGATACATTTCGGGATTTTCTTGATTTCTCACGGCCCAATTCACCCAAAACTTTGCATTTCCACGGAAATCAAGCTTTGATGCCACCATCTCACCAAAGGCGTCGTTGAACTGTTCCGCATTGAACTTGTTGGCCCAAATGGATTCTGGGGATCTCCTGTTTGGAGTCGACCAAATTGAGTTTATGAGCATACTCAACGGAATCGGCCAGATCTCATCCATCCAATCAAGCGACGGATGACACTCTCTCGAACCGAACGTCGTACGAGTTTTTTCAGAGCAATTTCGATGTTCGTTGCCCTTTTGTGAAAGGATTGGGATACTTCAAACGCGATATTGAACATCATCCTGATAGCGTCGCTGGTACCAAATGTTTCTTCATCAATTTTGAGGTAGACTTCCCCTTCATCTGACAGCAGAATCCGTTCATCATCGCTGATGTATCCCCAAGCACGATAGTTGAGGTATGAAGAATCTCGAATGCCAACTCGCGATGCTGGTTCAGGTGGGCGGAACGTACCGATGTCGTCCTCGTTCAACGGAACCAGTGGTCTTGTGTCTGCGTCGTAGTCATCGGGTTGCTCGTTGAGGAGCTTCAGTTTGTCGATTAGGTCATCGGGCAGTTCGTCGTTTCTGTTTCTGCTCATGGTAGCAATCCTCCAAAGAATTCAACCAGCGCTTTGGCGAAATCCACTTGGTCGCTTTTCGCCTGATTGTGGGTTTCGCAATACAGCGTAAGGTTCCAAATGCGTTGCGGCCCTCCCAAAGAGAAGGGAATGAAACGGTGGTCGTATTGCAGTCTCGTTGTGGCTGTGCATCGTTGCCTGAAGTGGTCGATGTGAGTGCAGCGGCCCCGATCTCGTAAGGCGACGGCAATCTTCACATCCTGTGGAATGTGCCTCGAAATCTCTTGATGGAGGATGTTGCGTTGGACGAATCGCATCGCTGTCAAATAGGCCTCTTCACCTGCTTTGGCGATGATGCTTACTTCGTCACCCTCGTCCCTGAGCACGTTTTGCTCAACGGAGTGCAGTACCTGGTCAAACCGTACATTCCCTAAATTCAGAAACATTGGAGGAGGTGGTTGATTTGGCGGAACCACCGGTGCAGGAAGTGGTCGTGGTTGCTGAATCAGCAACAAACAATCCGGCATTCCTTCCCACGCCTTCAATCGAAATCCGAGCCCTCTCACGAGGTAGATCTGTGAGGATGGTCGGGTCGCCTTCGGATTCAGTGGAACCATGGTGGCCATGGATTGACTGACCATCGCAGACCATTCCGCAACGTGCATGCTACGGCGAAATTTCCCTGATTTGACCGTCACTTTGCTGGCGTTCGTTATGATTTGGAGCGATGCGAACTTGGCCAAAACATCACCACCTCTCTGCATTGGGCAATGTTCGGTCAACCTTCGACCGAACTTCGGTCAACGCTCGGTCAATCTTCGGTTGAACTTCGGGCGAAAAGGCGGAGAGGAGGCTGGTTGCCTCCTCGATGAGTCCTGCTTGGAGCAAGGCGTGAGCCGACCTGATGGTTGCTTCAAGTTGAGCTACGTGGGTTTGGGGAGCGGAGACTGGTACGTCCGCCACCAATTTTGAGTCCGTACCCCGCGAAGCGTGGACGCCGACCTTGTGGTGATTTGGAGTCCGAACTTTTCTGAACCGATCCAACCATTCA
>Ga0209716_1002845_pt1 | contig 11017 bp, 12 predicted proteins | sample COGITO_mtgs_1205_FD_184811 | JGI IMG/M metagenome (GOLD analysis project Ga0209716, IMG submission 184811) | Pelagic marine microbial communities from North Sea - COGITO_mtgs_120531 (SPAdes) (version 2) | ecosystem: Environmental > Aquatic > Marine > Epipelagic ...
GCTTATGCTGGTGTAGCTGGCCAGCTTATTGTTACCATAGATTATCAAAACCATATTCAATGTTGGTGGAACGATAGCACTAACGGAATTAATCAAATAGTTTCTGTAGATTATAATGGGGATGGAGATTGGGCAGGTGGTAATGCGGCACAAGTTGGAGTTGCATCAGGTACTGTCCATGGTGGTCAAAGTAGATCAACCTTTACTGGTACAATAACTAGGTATCGAGAAATTACAACCTACGTTGATACAAGTACATTTTAGGAGGGTTACAAAATGAAAAATGGTGGCCTAATAACTAAAACAATAAACACTCCGACAACTAGTTCAGCTTCTGGTGTCTGGAGTTTACAAGAGCAATACGAAGCAGAAACTAGTGGTATTTGGCCTAAGTTTTATAATATCTCGTCAAATGTATTATTATACTCTCCTTTTGATGATACAAACAACAACACAACTGCTAGAGCCTATGTTAAAGGTACAGGGTTTGTTTCTAATGCGTGGTCTGCTCAAGGAAATGCTGTAATATCTACAGGTCAAACCAATATGTCAGGAACAAGTACAAGTGGCTATGGACCAGCAGGGCAGGCGGCAGATGGTTGGAAACTAGACAGCACAATATCTACAGGACTAGAAGTAGGGAGTGCCTCACCTCTTAGCTTAGAGTTTTGGTTTTATAATTCTAACGCATCAAGTGGTAATTATGCAAGACTTCTATCTTGGGGTGGTTATCATGTATCAGGGACAGGCATTGAATTCGAAGCAGACGGTGCTACTTCAACGAGTTACATATTCTATGAATATACTGGAAGTTCGTCAGCTAGGAGAGGTCTTGGTTTAAAAACTTTAACTGCTAATGCTTGGAATCATATTTATTGGGCGTTTCAGCCAAGTGGTGACTCTTATCTTGGCATAAATGGTGTAGTAACTTCAACATCTGGTGCTTACATAAATAACTTTGCTCCAACAGTAGATTTACATTTACTTAAAACAGCAAATAATCAAGAGGATTCTGTAAAAGGTTACGTCCAAGAATTTATAGTTAGAAACACTGTACCCTACACTTCAAACTTTACACCTAGCACAACACAGTTAACTTCAATATAGGATAAAGCAATGACGCAATACACAATTAATAAAACCTATCCTAAGCCTTTACCACACAGGATAGTCTTATCAGACGGCACTACTCGTACTGACAACACAACATTCACAGATGCTGAGATAGCTGATGCTGGTTACACTGCTGTATCTGACATGCCTTCACATACAAATGACCAACAAGTATTCTGGAATGGTGAGGATTGGTATGTACAAGATATGGTGGGTAACGAAGCCGATGTAAGAAACCATGCACAACAATTAATACTTAACTACTGTCCTGAGTGGAAACAACGTAACATAACCAACAGGTCAATGGAACTAATACAAAAGGGTTCAGACAATTGGACAGCAGAAGAACTCACTGAGTACAATGCTAATCAAGCTATCTGGACTAAAATAAAAGAAATACGTGATGCTTCTAATACACTAGAAGCTATGTCCCCTATACTTCACGATTATTGGTTAGAAGAACATTGGCCTACAATATAAGGATAACATTATGTCAAACACACACACATGGTCTATCGTAAACCTAGAACGAAACACATCTGATGACTCAGTAACAATAGCTCACTGGCGTTGCGAAAGCACAGATGGAACTAACACTGCATCAGCATATGGAACTACATCCCATACAGGTGTACCATCAGACGATGATTACATCCCTTATGCTGATCTAACAGAAGCAAACGTATTAGCTTGGGTACACGAACAAGTTGTGCAAGCTGATACAGAAGCAGCAAACAATGCTAAGATATCTGAACTTGCAAACCCAACGTCCACTACTGGAATGCCTTGGTAATTTTAAAACCACTTAAACTATAGGAGATCAAAATGGCTGAAGATAAAAAGGTTATTACGATTGATGACAAAGATTACACTGAAGACCAACTCACTGATTCGCAAAAGGTTATGATTAATCATATTAACTCTTTGCAACAAAAGATTGGATCAGCAGAGTTTAACTTAGATCAACTCAAGGTAGGTAGAGATGCTTTTACAAAGATGCTACGTATATCCTTAGACGAAGCTACTGCATAAGTATGGCAACACTCACAGAAATAAGAGAAGCTGCTGAACGTAGTCTTGTTACATTCATTAAGTTAGTTGCACCTCAACGTGTACTAGGAAACTGTCACGATTATTGGTTAGAAGAACATTGGCCGGAAGGTATAAGAAGTTAAAACTTTAACAGCATAGTCCCCTATTAAAAGGATGAGGTATCCCCTCCCTTAAAATATTATTAAATTAAATTACACTTAAGGTAACACAGGTGTAATTTATATTATCTAAGGAGAACACAGATGATAACAGACTACCAAACATTTATACACCTTTCTCGTTATTCTAGATGGCTAGATACAGAGAACAGAAGAGAAAACTGGGAAGAAACAGTAACTCGCTATATGTCAACATGGAAAGAAATGATTGACGATAAGACATACAATAGATTATTTAAATATATTTCAAGCTTAAGCGTTATGCCTTCTATGAGAGCTATGTGGGCCAGTGGTCCTGCTTTAAAGCGTAACAACATTACAGGTTATAACTGCTCTTACCTTAAGATAGATACACCTCGTGCATTTGATGAAGCAATGTACATACTTATGTGTGGTACTGGTGTAGGTTTCTCGGTGGAAGCTATTGATGTAAATAAACTACCATACATTAACGATCACTTTGAAGTATCAGAGAGATTAATCAGAGTAGAAGATTCTAAAGAAGGTTGGGCTAAAGCTTTACGTAAGCATATAGCAGACTTATACTTAGGTAGAGTACATTACTTTGATTACTCTGAAGTACGCCCTGCAGGTTCTAAACTAAAGACAATGGGTGGAAGAGCTTCAGGTCCAGAGCCGTTAAAAGAACTTATAGATTTTACAACCGCAGTATTTAAGAAAGCAGGTGGACGTAAACTAACTCCTCTAGAGTGTCACGATCTTATGTGTAAGATAGGTGAGATTGTAGTAGTAGGTGGTGTACGTAGATCAGCTATGATATCCTTAAGTGATCTCGGTGACCACACTATGCAGGGCGCTAAGTCAGGTGCATGGTGGGAAAACAATGCTCAACGAGCATTAGCTAATAACTCAGCAGTATACTTACAAAAACCAGATGGTTTAACATTTATGAAAGAGTGGACTGCTCTTATTGAATCTAACTCAGGTGAACGAGGAATATATTCTCGTTATGGTGCACAAGCAACAGCACCTGCTCGGAGAGATTCTGATAAAATTCATGGGACTAACCCTTGCGCAGAGATAGCTCTTCGCTCTAATCAGTTCTGTAACTTAACAGAAGTAGTACTTCGTAGTGAAGATACTCTTAAAACAATTAAAGAAAAAGTAGAGTGTGCAACGATTTTAGGTACACTACAATCTACATTAACTAACTTCCCTTACTTACGAAAGATATGGAACACTAACACTGAAGAAGAACGTCTACTAGGTGTATCTTTAACTGGTGTATGTGATTGTCCAGTATTGTTTAATGCTACAGAAGAAGATATTCAGGCTCTCCGTGATTACTCTATTAAAGTAAACATTGAGTGGGCATCAAAGCTTAAGATACCTGCATCTACTTCTATAACTACAATTAAGCCTTCGGGTACTGTTAGTCAACTTGTAAACAGTTCATCAGGTATACACGGTCGTTTTGCACCACACTATATCCGTACTGTTAGAGGTGATAACAAGGACCCTTTGACTGATTTTATGAAGCAGGCAGGTGTACCGAGTGAACCCTGTGCAATGAAGCCAGACAGTACTACTGTGTTTTCTTTTCCTATCGAAAGCCCTAAAGGTTCTGTGATGGCTAATGAATTGAGTGCTATCGAGCAATTAAAATTATGGTTGAAGTTAAAACAAAACTGGGCAGAGCATTCTGTGTCTATTACGGTATATGTTAAGGACACTGAGTGGTTAGAGGTTGGTGCTTGGGTATATAAGAACTTTGATCAAATAACAGGTGTGTCGTTCTTACCTTATACTGAGCACTCGTATCAGCAAGCTCCGTACCAACCTGTCTCGGAAAAAGAATATAATGAATCACTCTCACAATTTCCATCGTCAATTAACTGGAATGAACTCTCGGTATATGAGCAGGAAGACAATACTGAAGGGGCGCAAACGCTTGCATGCACTGCAGGGGGTTGTGAAATCTAATGGAAAATTACTCGCTGATGGCAGTAATGACGATATTAGACCTCGCCCTTGGAAAAGAAAAAGAAGAGTAAACGCTAGACTACGAGCCTTCAGATTACGTTGTGCTCGTAGGAAATTCAAACAGATAGGAATTAATTTAGAGGAATAATAAATGCCAACAATACCATTACAAAATTTAGGTATACAGGGCTTGAATACAGATACGCCACCACAGGCATTATCTCCTGAAAACTTTTCAGAAGGTCTTAATCTAAGAGCTTTTGATGGTTCTCTTCAGGGAGTTCCAGCTTTTTCTACAACGTTTGACCCTAATACTACAGGAACTTCTGCTCGTGATGTATTAGCAGTTACTCAATGGACTCCAGTAGGTTCTAGTCAATTTAACTTAGCATATTTATGGGATGACTCTGGAACAGTAAAATTTCAAGTAGCACAAGATGTTACTGCAGCTTTAGGTTCTTTATCAGGTGCTACTTCTACAACTAACCTGGATGAAAACGCTAGATTTGGTTTAGATCTTTTTGCTTTCAACGGGCTTCTTATTAGTAATGATGGTATAAATCAACCTATATTAATAAGAAACACTGGTACAGAAGCAGCACCTACTTACATTGCTCAATTTTTAGTTAATTGGTTTTCAGGCACTGATGAAGCAACACAAGCTGCTGTTGCAGACAGAGTTACTGCTCAAAGCATGACTCAATATAATAATAGATTAATAGCACTAAATTTAAGTGGAGAGTATTTAAATAATGAAAATCTAGGTAACGCATCTTTAGCTTGGTCTACACCTATTACAGATATTAATACTTTAGATGGAGTTAATTGGCAGTATTCTTCTACTAACAGTGCAGGAGATGATATACTTACGGAAACAGTAGGCGAACTATTAGATGCAGCTCAATTAGGGCCTTATCTTATTGTTTATAAAGATGACTCTGTATACAGATATCAAGATACTGGTGCACCTTTATATTTAACTAGTGAAATGTTATTTGATGATGATGGTTTATATAGTCCTGGTTGTTTTGAAGACATAGGTGGGGGTAGACACTTTGTGTTAGGTAATTACGGTATATACATACATGATGGTGGACCTAACAAAGAAGATATATCTCAAGGTAGAATACAAAAAGATATTTATAATACAGTAAACCCTGCACACAGAGATAGGACTTTTACTTTCAGAAATACTAGAGATAAAGAAGTATGGGTTTGTTATAGTGCACTAAAAGAACATGACGGTACAAGCCGTACAGGTACAGGTTGTAATTTTGCTTATGTATACAATTACTCCACAAATACTTGGTATAAAAGAACTATTAATAATCTTAAAGGTATAACTGAAGGTGAGATTAATGGTGAAATATATATTTACGGTTTTGGTACAGGTGGTATATTTTTATTAAGTAGTAATTTAATTGCAGATGGATACGCTAGATTTTTAAAACAAGATTTAGGTAATCCTAATATTACTAAAAGAATAACTGCAGTATATCCAATGAGCACTAATATATTCAATACTACTGCTATTACTTCTAGTAGTTTAAATGACACTAACACTGTTGATGCTCAATTTAATTTAACATTTGCAAACAGAGATAATAGTTTTAAAAGAACTTTTGATCCTTCAATAGGGTCAGGATATAAAAGGGATTATAGATTAACTGGAAGATACTTTAATTTAGAAGTAGCCATGTCAGGTTCTGTTAATCCTGAGTTAACAGGAATGGACTTAGAGGTAATACCTTCAGGTACACGATGATACTGCATTAGCAGGGGAGTAAATAATGTCTAACGTATTCATACCATCAAGCATTAGAGATAAAGCAATTAGAGATACTTTAATTGCTATTGTTAGAGAGCTAACTAACTCTAATGAAGTTGAAGTACAGAGTAACCCACCTAATTATAATGATCCTGGTAATCAAGGAGATATTGTTTACGCCACTTCTGATTCCTCTATCTGGGTTTTTACAGGTAATGCTTGGACTCCCTCTGCTATAGGTCAAACTTCTCAAACATATTTTGCTTATGCAGATACTGCGGATGGATCAGGGCCTACCTTTTCTACTACTTACTATACAGGTGCATTATATATAGGAGTAAGTGTTACTCTATATACCCCACCTGCATCTCCAACTCCTTCTACTAATAATGCAGATTATAGTTGGGCTAGGTTGAAAGGAGAAGACGGTACAACTGGTACAGATGCACCTAGGTTTGCTGAAATTGTTTTATATACAAATGCAGCATTGTCCGCAACTCCACCTGCACCCTCTGCAACTATTACATGGTCAACAGGAGCATTAAGTTCTATAACTTCAGGTTGGACTGAAGATATACCTACTGTTACAGCAAATTCTACTGATTCTATATATCTATCTAAGTTATCTTTTTCAGATACATCAGCTCCTTTTACAACAACTACTGTTACAGGAACTACTCCTGTTAAAACTATTAATTTTTCAGGAGTAGTAACTTTTAGTGGCGGTGATTTTAACGTAGACGGATCTCCTATTACTACTATAGATGGTGGTAATATAGAAACAGGAACTATTAGTGCTGACAAAATTAATACAACTCAATTAGTACTTAATTCAAGTAACATATTAACAATTGACGGTTCTCAGGTAGCAACAAGAAACCATAGAACAATAATTGATGATTATATTGATGACTTAGCAGGAGTTGCTTTAAGTCCAGGAGCCTCTGCTAATGGAACTAGAGTCTTAGGTGGAAATAATACTGATGTATTAAAATACAGATTTTCTGCAGATATAGATAATCTATCCATTTATACTCCTGATGATGAATTTAGAACTAAAAGATTTTATTATCCTGTTGTAGTATCTACTGGTAATCATTATAGCATTGATAACAAAAATGTAAAGTTTTTTACAATAGAAGATATAAATGCTGCTCAAAATACTTCTTTCTATACTAACAATAATTCAAATGATTTTTATAGAGCAGGTAATAATAATAATGATCGCACAGTAGCTTTTGGTATATCTGGAAGTTATATGTATCTTAACATGGTTGAAGTATTAACAGAAGTTAATCCAGCTGTTGAGTTTAATGATCCAGGTCGTATTAAAATAGAGGTTCAAGTAACTGCAGATAACACCAATATACCTGAGTTAACTTCTATAACTATGGAATCATTTGCAATAAACATTGAAGAATTTTTTACAGTTACTGCAAGTGCTGCACCAGGTGTAGATTACACCTTTACACAAATCTTTGAAGTAATAGATAACATTCAATTAACAGGAACAACAGGAACAACCCCATATGCAAGCTTCACTAGTGCTAATATTACAAGAGTAGTAGGAAATGGATTAGTGTATGGTGTAGCAAGAGGATATTAATATGACTATTAATAATAAAACATTAACAACAGTAGAGAATTTAGTAACAAGTCCTACCACTACTGAAGGTAATTTTAGAATTGGGGTGGGTGATGCACTTATAGAATTAAATAACTTAAATGAAAACGCTTCAACTACTGGAATTAGTTGTTCAAAGGAGTATATTTATCCTGGTGACTTTACTTGGACAGCTCCATCAAATTTAAAGATTATGGTGCAATGTGCAGGCGGTGGCGGTGGTGGTGGAGCTGCTGCAGAAGATGATACATCTAATCAACGAGCTATTGCTTCTGGAGGTTCTGGTGGAGGTTACTCACGAATAATAATGGATGTGACAACTGGAACTCAAATAGACCTAACGGTTGGGGCGGGAGGTAGTACAGCCTCAGCAAGCTCTACTGGTACTAAGGCTGCTTCAGGTGGAAATGGCAATGCTAGTACTGTTACTATCCCAGTAATTGGTGGTTCAGATATTGTATTAACAGCTAACGGAGGAGGCGGTGGTAAAGCAGTAGAAACAAATAATAGTACTGATGTATTTTTCTCTTCTACTTCAGTAGGTGGAACTGCTTCAGGCGGCACTGTAAATAACCAAGGTATATCAAGTCCACCTGCTACTACTGGTAGTCTTACTAATGCAGAAAACTTTTTAATGTTCCCTCCAGGTTCATTTACAAGTGGTTTTGATAACTCAATAGCTATAACTGAAACACAAGCTCGTTCAAGAAGTAGTGCAGCTCCCGTACAATTTCTTTATTCTGGTGCAGTTATTACTGAATCTGTAGAGTTTAATAAAGAAAACATATTTGGAAAAGCTTTAAATTCTAGCATTAGTGGAATTGCAGGTACTGGTAGTCTAATCGTATCCCAAGCTGCAAGTTTTGTATTTGCAGACAATGGAATCTTGTTGCAAAGTGCACACGCTACAGGAGGAGCTCCCGCTATGTCTCAATGTGGAGACAGTGATACTGGAGCTAGGTCGGCTACTTCTGGCGCAGGGGGTGATGGTTTTGTTATTATCACAGTATTAAATATATAGGAAACAGCATGAAAGTAATTCATTTAGACCCAAGCAGTATTATTTCTAATTGGAGAGTAATAGAGCCTGCTATACAGTCTGCACTAAAACATAGCGCTAATGAATCTACTACATACGATTATTTACAATGGTTACAAGACCCTACACAATATCAGTGTTGGGTAGTATTAGATGAGGAAGAGACTATAGTAAACGTTAGTATAACTAAAATTAACTATTACGCTACTCATAAGTCCCTTCATTTAATTACAACAACAAGTATTAACGGTGGACGATGGGACACCTATAAAAATGCCCATCACACAATTGAGGCTTACGCAAGACAACAAGGGTGCAGACGCATTGAGATGTATGGTAGAAAAGGTTGGTCAAAGATCCTAAATAAACTTAAAGGATCACAAGGTGAAAGTTATAAAGAGACCTATGTGGTCCATTCTATGGAGTTAGAAAATGAGATTTAAAGAATTAAACCCGTTCATGCCTGCGGTTACACCAAGAGGTTTAGGTATAGTGTCTAAAGGTGGTGGTAGTGATACTATAGAAAGTATACCTGACTGGTATAGACCTTATATCCAAAAAGCAGCTGGACAAGCAGGAGCCGCATATGATGCTGGTGCTCTTGGAATGGTTGCTGGCCTTAATGAGCAACAACAACAAGGTATAGACGCTTTGTCAGGAGCAGCCAATGAAGCTATGGGGCAATATACTTCTGCTAATGAAGCTACAGATGTTTTAAAGCAAGCAGCTGCAGGAGAAGGTATATACGGTGAAGGAGCTACACAAGGACTTAAAGACTCTGCTATACGTGATGCTCAAAAAGCTTTTGCACCAATGGGAGCTTCTCTGGCTACATCAGGACAAATAGGTGGTGCTCGTGCAGGTTTATTAGCAGGCGAACGTGACGCTAATTTAGCTAGTGCCTTGGCAGGTATTGATTACCAAGACTTATCTGATCGCAGAGGTCTTACAACAGGTGCAGCTCAACAAATTATAGGTAACACAGGTGCTATGCAACAAGCAGCTGGAGCTGGAGCTAACTATCAAGGTCAAGCAGGTCAAATGTTACAAGAGCAATCTCAAAGAGAATTAGATGCTACTTATCAAGGGCTACAAAGATTAGGTTCTTTATTATCAGGCTCTCCTGTGCCTGAACAAAGACAAAAAACAGGAGGTAAATGATATGGCTGGTCCTCTCGATAAAAATTATTTTACTAGTGCATTTCAAGGTGGATACAATGCACCTAATGTAACTACAGGTACAGTATATCAGTTAGATAATGCTGGCAATGCATATAAAACTGTTGGTGGCCCTTTAAGTGAAACTGAAGAGCTATTAGCTAACAGAAGAAAACAAAGAAGTGACGATAATAAACAGGCATTAGCAGACCAAATGGCTAAAGAAGACCCTATGGCTCAGTATGGTAGGAAACCAGTACCCTCTTTTATACCAGGAGCATCTTTATTTAATGCCTTTACAGGTGCAGGTAAAACTGAAGAAGAAAGACAAATGCTTATGGAAAACCCAGGTCAAAATACAGGTATAGCTAATTATATTTTTGGTACAGGTAAATATGAGCCTTATCAATTAAATGATACTGTAAGTAATCAAGTATATGCTTCTACCCCCGCTACTGTTAAAGGATTAACTACCTCAGATGGTAGTGCAGTATTAACTAATAATAATAATGTAGATAGATTTGGTAACCCACGCAAAGAAATTCCTGTTGGCACAGATATGAATGATACTTACTGGAATAGCACTACTAAAAATTGGACATCTAAATCTTCAGGATTACCAGTAGGTAGTGTTGATGTAGATGATGCTAAGGCAAATGCTACTCGTCAGGCAAGTAGTAAACAAGCAAGCAGTGGAGGTAAGTAATGAACTTTCTATCTCAAGACCCTTTAAGAAGGGCAGAAGAAGAAATGAATGTTAGACCTAACTATATTAGAGGTGGTCCAGGTGTTCAACAAGGCCCTAGTATGACACAAGAATTAGGTTCAGTATTAGCACCTAAATTAGCAGAAAAAGCATTAGCTTCAGCTGCAGGTACAGCAGCTACTGCAGCTTTAGGTCCAGCAGGATTTTTAGCAGAACCTGCAATGGGTTTTTTATTAGGTAGTCTTTTTAATAATGGAACAACAAGTGTACCTGAAATGGACTATGGTCCTGATCCTTTGCAAGCTTATATGAATGGAACTAATTATGTAGGTTATAATCAGGGTACTAACATGGCTTATGCTGGTGGTACTGATAGCGTTCCTGCTATGTTAACTCCAGGTGAAGCTGTTATACCAGCTGCCGCCGCTCAGAACCCTAATAATAAACCAGCTAT
>Ga0209716_1002846_pt1 | contig 11014 bp, 11 predicted proteins | sample COGITO_mtgs_1205_FD_184811 | JGI IMG/M metagenome (GOLD analysis project Ga0209716, IMG submission 184811) | Pelagic marine microbial communities from North Sea - COGITO_mtgs_120531 (SPAdes) (version 2) | ecosystem: Environmental > Aquatic > Marine > Epipelagic ...
CGACGCGGCCGCGGGCCGGGAGCGTGCATTTGCGTAAGGAGAATGGTCAGCTCAATGGGCGGCAAGGGGCGGGGGCAACAGCGCCTAAAAAGAGTCCTCTTGTTCCGGCGGCGACGAAGGACGACGAGCCGCGTAAGAAACTGAAATTTCCTGCACCTGTGCCTGTTGTTAGTTCTGCCGCTGACCGTCCTGACATTATTGTGCCATTTGAGGAGTTCATTGAAGAGTGTCGGCAGAAGAATTATGAGGATGTTCGGAATCGCCAAAATTTGAGGGACAAATTCACTGATGAATTTCTTCTAGAAGATGCTCAATACGCGGGCCACGAAACAGTCGAAGAATACTGGGAAAAAGACGTGCTGCGATGCCGTGCGCTTGTAGAACATTATTCAAAAAACCCCGCGAAACAGGGAATCTATGAGCCGCTTCTAGAAAAGCACCTTAATGAGTCCATCCCGGACCTTTTGCCAAACCTGAAGAACCTCCCAAATGGTGGTGCCAATGCTCTGCGCTTTGTTAAAAAGCCAGGTGGAATTATTTACCTGGTTAAAACTGGCAGCGGTGAGGTTGGCGAAAGAATTGGTAAAAGTCTAGATTTTGTTTCGTACCGGGATGACTGTGTCATTGTTTTAGCCCATAAATACACTGGAATGTCTGGCGGTGGTCAAAACCTTCAGGGCGGAGATCTACTCGGTACCCTTGAAGCAACAAGGGGAGCTTCTAAAATTGTATGTATGGTTCCGGGTCACGAAGGCAAGCCTGTCATCCTTGTTGCCGTTGCTGACGGTGACTATTACAAGAAGTCAACAGAGCAAGGGATTTCTTTGAACGATTTGCAGCATGAGGCTAAAAGTCGTCGCAGGGGGAAACCGGATCTTTTTGTGTGGGCGACTTCAAGTAAGGATTTGGGTCGCGTTTTGCATGCCGGTTTAGAGAGCGCCAAATTTAAGACCGGCTGGCTCAATAAATGTGAGGCTTAAGCTTTAATTCTTTTCGCCCTAGTATTCTTCATCTTCGTCACCCCATGGGCTGACCGCGTACGACTCAAGAAGTGGCCTGACGCGGAGAACGTCTGCCTCCCAAAACTCTTCAACAGTGTTCCATCCCGCATCTTTCGCGTCCGCGAGGAGTACCTCGTCAGTGAACTCTTCTCGTAGGTTCTTTCGCTGCCGTGCATCCTCAAGATTGCGCAACCAGGCAGCCTGCTTCTCTTCCTCAGTCATTTTCTCGTAATCCATGACGTTCCCTCCTTCTGTTCCCCATAAAGCAACGTTAATTAAAACTGTGTGCACGTTTTTAAAAACACTACCACAACATGTGACATGGGTCAATAGCGGGATCCTGACCCAAAATTTTCTCGTTCAGTTAAGGCCGGCCCTCAAGTCCTCCAAAAACTCCACGCCAACCAGTTCACCGACCGCCACATCCGTGCCAGATAAAACCCGGTCCACAAGCTCACCACTGCGGTGAGGGCTACGCAACGCTGCCGCCCGTACTGACGGGTCAGGATCTGAACACATTCTTTTCACAAAACCCTGAGGCAACGTCCCATTCACAATCGATGACACCCGCACTTGCCAGTCATGATGGTGAGACGCAACCTGAAGAAAAACAATGTCCCGAGTCACTTCCGCGGTGTCAGCAATTTTCGTAATCATGGCCGGCTCAAAACACTCCCCAAAAAGTGTTATCGCAATCTGCTCCCGCTCCTTAGGGCGAACTTTTCTGCGTAAAGTTTTGGTTTGCAAATGAATGACGAGCTCCCATCCCCCGTCAATGAAAGATGGAAGAAAAACTGTGTTTGCGAGGACAGGGTTTTGTATCACCTGGTGATGCTACTAAAGGTCGAGTTTTTAGCCTGGTTGTTGTTCTCTAAACCAGCCATCTGTTTTCAAAGTGTCTATCATCATATTACCCGCAGCCTTTTCTTCCAGCCGGAAATCGTTATCGATAGTGTCTTCACTATGGGGAATAATTGGGATGCGCATAGTGCTGGGACCAGGTTCGGGCACATCGACACCCGTACTTTTTGATGGCATACCGGACCGTAAAGATTCAACGCCACCAAGGATCGCTCCACCTAACATGACCGCACTCGTGTTGCCATCGTATTTAACTGAACGGGCAGCAAAAACTGTTGCGACAGATACGTAGTCGGAAAGTCTCTCAATTTCTTCCCCTGATGCACCTGAGGCGAAAGCTTCAACTAAATTGTTTGTTAATGACACTGCCTCAAACACTCCTTCTGGGATGGGGGTGTGGCGTTCGGAGGCCTCTGTCAGGGCATCGGCGATGCCTTTTGTGCGCGAAGCGCAGTAGATGAGGGTTCGTGACCTTTTCCGCAAATCATCGATTCTGTGTGGCGGAGTGGATGCCTGGTGTGCATAGTCAACAAATACTTCCACTTCGGCGATGGCCCCATCGATGTCTTGTGTTGAGGCTGACAGTTTTCCTCCTTTAATGGAGGAGTGAATGTTTCCCAGGGATGAGCACAGTTGCAGGGTTTCTGTGATTCGGGTTGCCAGGGCGATGAGTCTTGTGTTAGCTGCACGGTAGGTGAACCACCACGGGTGGGCGAGGGGAGAAAGAGCTGCACCGATGAGTACCCCCACGATGGTGGCCATTACTCGGTCGCTCACAGTGACGGTGGTGAGAGAGGGTCCTAGGGCGGATGCGAATAGGACTGTTGTGGCCACCCAGACACCGTCCCCGGCAATAATTTTGCCGATACCTAAAGAAAGAATGATGATGATGGCAAGTGGTAGAAGACCGAACCCGAAATAGGAGATGAGAATTTCTGCTAAGGCGAGAGCCAGAATGGAACCAGCAACTGTTTGTAGAGCGGTTTTCCATGAGCCGCGAACGGCTACCTGCGCGGTGATTAGGGCACCCATTCCAGCGAAAACTGGGGCACCGGAACCAAGCACTTCCGCCAGCCCCCATGCGCTGACAGTTGCTGCTGCGGATACTGCGAACCGTGAGGAGGCAGCCATGAACATCCATTTGTCGACCTGGATGCCTTTGCGGACTTTGGAGAAAATCAGTGCGAGAATAACGAGGGCTGATACGGCTGCCAGAAACCACAGGATTTCTGGTCTGTCGGACAGCCAACCGAACACGCCTGTGACGGTGTCGGACAAGGTTTCCGCGGGTGAGCCCTCTTCGGGAATATAAGCGGAGTCGACAGGGTCCTCTGTTGGCGGGTTCACCTCATTCGTTTCGGTCACCCCACGAATAGCGGATTTAACTTAAAAGAGTTAAATTTAGATCGTTTTGGGATACTTGTGTGTATCGAGAAGCTGGACCAAAAGAGCTTCCCCCATCGAATGTTAACGAAGCAGCAGTCAGAACGGCCTGCTTAGTGGGTGACAGGGAAAACAACACGACCTTATTGTCTTTCTGCTGGATAGCGAAGGCACTGCTTGCCACCCACATTCCGGTCATAGGGGCGCGAGAAAGTTTCGGCGACAGGTTCCTTACCGTGTCCTGAATCCCCTCGGGCATGTCGTTCATGCCGGCCAGGAAACCCTTCCCAGGAAAGTATTGAAGCTCTGGACGCAAAACACCCATTGCTTTAGCTAAACCCATTCCTTGGGAATCTTTTCTCAGCTTCCGAACCCCACCCAATGATGGGCTACTGTTCCCTGCGTGTGTTTCGGTCAAAGCAATGATCTGACCGGCGGCACCCTCGGTGAGCCTGGATCGAGTTAACGTATGGGTCAACCAGGCGGAATAGTCATCGTCCATGTGCAAGGTGTCAGCTAGGCATCCTGTTGCTTTACGGATGGTGGAGATTTTGGCGGCAGAAATGTTGCGGGCACCAAAAGAGTCATCGCGAAGAGAATGCCATTCTTGTTGGGAAACATAGTTGCCGGTAAATTCTTCAAACACAGTGAGAACCGACCGTGGTCCTGGCCGAGTATTACAGCACAAAAGGGAAGCACCTCCTCAACATACTATTACACTACCATAGTAATGATTTGGTGTGTTGAGGTGTGCGGGAGCTATTGGCGGCGGGGCACCCGGGGCTGTCGAAGACGCCCAATGATCAGTGTTAAAGCGATGAGAACAGCAATCGCGGGGATAGTGAATAGCTGAAGGCCGGGGGTGAGTGAACCTAAAGCTAACGGAATAAAAATGAACCAAAACCACGCCGGGATTTTGTATGGGTATGAAACATTTGGTCGACCTGGGGTGTTGGGCCCCTGATGTGGTGGGGTGGGTTTATAGGCCGTGGATGGATGATGGGCTGGGGGTGCGAAGTATTGGGGACGTGCTGGCATCTGCTGCCCTAAAGAACTGGCCATGAAAGCACCCTGGTAGGCGGCGTCGGTGACCAATTTTTCTAATTCGGCTTGACGTTTCCTTTCCACCTCAGAGTTATGGCGCACACGGGCCTCAGGAGTGCCTAGAGCCTCCCACGCCCCCTGAACAGCCCGAAATGCCACAGGGTCTCCCCCGGTGTCAGGGTGGCTTTCCTTGGCCTTCCTGCGGTAGGCGTCACGAATGTCGCTCTGGGGCACATTCGGGTGGACACCCAAAATTTCGTACGGGTCACCCACTGCCACGCCTCCCATTTCGCTAACCTTGACACCGCCCCACCCTGAAGGGCGAAGTACTGCGGCTACATCTTGATAGCGGATCGGGGAGTCAAACTATTCCCAGCAAAGAACAGCCCCAAAAACAGTGCCGTTAGCGTGTCGCCTCAATCACCGGCGACGTGCGGCAAGAACACTGCCAGTGATTACCCCGACCGAAGCCAGCGCCACAGCCCCATAAACGAACTTCTTCTTTGATTTAACCATTGTTAAAACCTGCCTCTCGTCGGATCCAGAATGTGGTGCCCAAGAAGACACCCCGCGTGAACAATTAATAGCGGAACCAACAACCCAAAAATGGCAACTATTTTCAAGAAATCTTTTAAAACAGGCAGCGGCACAACAGCGCCCTCTTCCGCCCAAAACAGGCAGCCCAAACCGCTATCAGCAAGTAAGACAGCCCCCTGCGGTGAGGAGCCAAAAATGTGTCAAACCATCAAAATGCGCGCGCACCCAACCCCTACCCCAAAAACCCTTTTCGCACGCTCAGCTAGCGCCGGGTACCCACATCAACGGAAACAGAAATGAAAACAACAGACTGCTTCTCATGTGCCGTCCTAAACGGCACCGCCACAACCCCTGGCAACGGAATGATTTGGTGCGACGACCTTGCAATGGCCAACCACCACGAGGATGAAAGAAGCAGCGAAACCTATACGAGTAGCCCGGCCGGATGGTTCATTGTCTGCCCCGTACGCCACGTCACCCGCACCTACGACCTAACAGGAAGCGAATGGCTGGCAATCGGCCGTGCAGTAAAAGCCATCGACTCCGCCCTCACCGAGCTTTACGGTTCCCAACGAACCCTCGTAGCAAGTCTCGGATGGTTCAACAACGATCACATTCATTTCCACTGCGTTCCCACTTTCGGCGAGAGTGTTTCACTGGGTTCCAAGAACTTTGATGGCGCCTACACGCCACTCAAAATTTCCAGTGACGAAGCCGCAAAACAAGTGAAAGTATTCCTACGAGAAAAACTTATGCAAAACAACAGACTGCAACTCTTTTGAATCACATTTTGCTTCTTCGCCACCCACAATCAGAACACAACGCTTCAGGTCGGTGGGCTGGATGGATTGACAGTCCCTTAACTGATCTAGGGCGTGGTGAGGCGCGTGATGCGGCAAGGCGACTAAGAGACAGCAATTATCGCGGAATAGTGACGTCGGACCTTCGCCGCGCGTCCGAAGCTGGAGTCATAATGTCGCAACTGATGAACATTCCGCATTTAGTTGCAGATCCTCGCTGGCGTGAACGCAACGCAGGAGATTGGCAGGGAGTCGAAGTTTCAACCCTGACCGGAATCGAATACGACACGTGGCGTCAGAACACCATGGCAGACATACCTGGTGGGGAAACGTTTTTCGATTTCCAAAACCGACTAACGGCAGCGCTGAAGGATTCCTTAACTTGGGCGCAGCACTGGGGGCCGCTAATCGTCGTAGCACATGATGGGGTGCAACAGGTGATCTGTCGAAATCTGAAGCTCCCCTACCCTTATTCCCCACTGTGTGGACCGTCTATCCATTCACCCCGTGGGGAGGAATCACCGAAGCTGCGGCGATAAAAAATGTCATTCAACCCTTGGGGCCGCCCTTGGGGCCGCCGCAAACATAAACTCCGACCAAATAGAAATCGGGTACCCAGCCACCGCATCCGGAGAGCCCCCAGAAAGACCCTCCACCGACATCAACCCAGAAACACCCACAGCATCCCGAGACACCATCACCGCAGTAGACAACCCAGGCGTATACCCCGCAAACCACATCGACCTACTACCATCACTCGTGCCCGTCTTACCAGCAACACCCGGCACCCCCGACAACTGTGCACCCACAGCAGTACCCGACTGAACACTGCCCGCCAACATTGACGTCACAGAACCCGCAACATACTTCGACATAGCAACCGAAGAACGCCTCGACACCAAAATTTCCGAACCCAACGGAGACACAAGACCCCGAATAACAGTACTCGAACGCCGCACCCCACCATCCGCTAACACCGCATACACGCCCGCAACATCCAACACAGAAGGAGACGCTGTACCCAACACGAAAGACAAACCCGCACTATTCGACGTATTCAAACCCGGCGTGTCCCGCGGCAACCCCATCCGGAACCCCGCATCAGCAACAGCACCCACGCCCACCACCTCCGACAGCGCAACAAACGCAGTATTCACAGAAAAAGCCGTAGCCTCACGCAACGACACAACCCCATACGACGTGTTGTCATTATTACGGACCGTGTAATCACCAACAGTCAACGGAGAATCCCCCGGCCACAAAGAATCAGGCCCAAACCGTTCCTCAGTCGCAGCAACCAAAGCAAACGTTTTAAAAACAGAACCCGCCTGCGCATAACGCCTCGTCGCATTATTGATAGGACTCGACACAAAATCTGGGCCACCATACAAAGCAACAACACCACCCGTAGCAGGGTCAATCGAAACCAAACCAACCCGTGCACCCTGACCCGAACTTGGGCCAACCTTCCCCACCGCCCTCACCGCAGCACGCTGCAACCTTCGATCAAAAGTGCTCACCACGCGCAAACCACCCGAATCAATCCCATCCCGAGAAAAACCTAGCCCCCTCAACTCCGCGCGCACCATGTCCAGCAAATAACCGGTCTGCCCACCCAAACGATCCCGGTCAACCCGTTCACGCAATTCGGGGAAAACAATTCCTGCACGCTCACTGGCTGAAAGGAAACCTTCCCCCACCATCGAATCTAAAACAATTCCCCACTTCTCTTTCAATAAAGGCAACCGGTCTGCAGACCCAGAATAGAAAGAGGGCGCATTAGCTAACACAACTAGGACAGCGCCCTGCGCTGCGTCAAGTTCAGACACAGGCACACCAAAATAGGTTTGCGCAGCAGCCTCCACCCCATACGCCCCACGACCAAAATAGATGGCATTCAAATAATCCTCAAAAATGGTGTCCTTATCGTTCAAGGTTTCTAGTTTCACGGCCAACACGACTTCCTTAAATTTACGTTCCCAGGTCCGTTCCGATGACAGGAAAGCGTTTTTGACGTACTGCTGGGTGATGGTGCTACCACCTTGCACGGCGGAACCCGAAAGGTTGTTCATTAAAGCTCGACCAGTGCCCCAGGGCGAGAAACCGAAGTGGGAATAGAAGTCGCGGTCTTCTGCAGCAATAAAAGCTTCCTGTACAGGTACAGAAACATTCGCTAAAGGCACTGGTCGACGGTTCACTTCACCTAACCATCCCAGTTCGCTAACCCCATCAGAGTAGTAGACGACACTAGTTTTTTGATGCAGCGATGAGGCGACAGGTGGTATTGGTGTGATGGCGACAATGATCGCAAATGTTGCGACAAGGATCCCTGCGATAAGAGAACAAATCAGTGCCACTTGTATTGGGACACGGATCCACCATTTCAGTTTTCGTGTGCGGACAGGTTTGTTGGCTTTATTGGGTTTGCCGAACATGACGGTCAGGAGACGGGGATGCCAGTATTTTCTAGATCAGAAAACCCGCCATCCAGGTCGTACACGTGCACGTATCCGAAGTTGTTCATTAGGCGTGCCGCTTCGGCGGAACGGCTTCCTGTCCGGCAGTACAGTGCGAATGTTGTGTTCGGGTCGAGTTGTGTGATGCGTTCTTGGAAGTCAGCGAATTCTACGGGAATGTTTAGGGCACCTTGGACGTGGCCGGACGCGAACTCGGCGGGTGTACGTACATCAATGATTACGGTCCCTGGGCTTAATGCGACGGTGACCCATTCTTGTGTTGATACTTTCACGGGTGCGGCGGGTTGGAGGGCTGAAACTGAGGGTGCTGGTAGGGGTGGGGGGTTTGAGGTGCAGGCGGCCAATGACAGTGTTGTGATTGAGATGGCGGCGATGCTTAGTGTGATGGTGCGGATCTTCACGTGGGGCTCCTCGGGAAAAGTGTGGTGGGTTCTCTCGGGGAGATAGCGGAAGTTTTTTGTGAGGTGTGGGGAGAAGGCTTAAGGGCAAACCGAGCGTTCGGCAAGCCTCAGGCTCGGGCGTAATAGGACGAAGAGTCGCGTCCAATTCCGCAGTTGAGAATGATTTTGTGTGCTTTCTTGTGTGCTGCCGATGTGTCGTTGGAGAAGCAATTGTTTGACCGGCGACACATAAAACATGCACTAAATGAGTTAAAGCCATTTCTGGCGATCTTTAACCAAGACACAGCGAGCCAGGCATTTGTTTCTTCTGGCTCGCTCCGAAATGTGCTTCCCTTCAAAGACTCTGTTTTCTCAACTCCCTTGCGTCCAGGAGAAACCAAACCGTTCAGAACTCTTTCAGCTGGACTACCGCCCCCCCTCTCCGAACAGTCAGAACTTAAGACGTTCTGTTCGAAGCCAAACTCAACCAATAGCACTTCCCAAGGTGCTTTTGGCTCTGGGTTTGTCTCTCCCGCGATGAGTTGGTACGCATCGTGTCTTAAACGGGTTTTCAGAGTGTTTATCATGCGGAAATCTTTGGGCTCACTCTTTTGGAGTGATGTCGTCACTTTCACGCTTCAGCTTTTAGCTTTGGCTTGATTGGCCATATTCGATAGGGTCTCGTTTCTTTCTGGTTGAGACCCCTTCTCGCAGGTTAGTGTCACTGCACGACTCGAAGGATCTGTTGCTCGATTCCAGTATTCGGGCTCGCGTATTGTCCTGGCCACAACGCCCCAAACCACCGCTACTAACGGTGCCCCTGGCTTTTTTAACGAGACTGGGTCCCTCTCGTGGAAATTTTGGTGCTATGGGGGCTGGAAGGTCCCCACTCTTGGTGCTGGGGCCTCATAGCGGAACCGATTTTTGGTTTTTTGATCAACTGTTTGTTGGGGGGTGTTGCGCTCCCGAAATTCGGCTTTGATTCCTCCCCGCGGGGGCCGCATTCGCGGTGAAAGGCAGGAGGCGCACCCCCAAGGGGGGGGTGCGCCTCCTATCGTGGATGCTTCCGACCTGTGCGTCGCCTAGGACGAGGATTGCGCCCATGGGTCGTCAAACTGGTTTGGGTCAATTTCTCCTTGCATTACTTGAGCCCAGTAGATCCGGGATTGCGTGTCGTGTGACGCCATCTCGGGGTCCCCTGCCGCATCTTCAATGTCTCGCTTTGTGGGGTATAGAGACCTTTTCATTTGCTGGTATTGCTCGTCTGTGAGGTTAATTTTCTTGGGCGTGCTTTCTTCGCCGAAGCCATCAAAGATGCATTGCGAACAGATTTCTTGGGTGTCCCCGTTGTCAAGTTTGATTTCTTCCCCGTCCCATTCGCGGGTGGAGTAGGTGGCTTCGCAGTTCCAGCATTCGATGGAGGAGGGTTTCATTACTGGTCGACGGGTGGTTGTGGGGCGTTCTTTTACCGCGGTGGCGGTAATAAGTGGTGCGGGTTCCGGAATTCGTACTTTCTCGGTGGTGGAGCCGTCGAATTGTCCGGTGCCGTCTGCTTTCCTTTTTGTGGCCATAGCATGTCCTAACTAATGGTAGTGTGTTTATGTTAAACCAGATTGATGTTGCACTGGGTGCAGTTTTCGTCAAAGCAACGCATTTCCACTCGCGCGGTTGCCGAATGGGGGCCCCATTTGATGCCCCTCTTTTCCCATTCCCCAATTTGTTTCAGCACCTCGTGGGTTTTGAGATGTCCGCGTCCTGAAACATAAAAGTATCCAGGTTGACCTGCGAAACAGCCACTGTGGCAGTACCGGGAGTCGCATCTTTCGCAACGGCCCAGTTCCTCGTTCATGTATGTGAGCCCAGGTAGCTTGTTGCCATAGTCGACTGGGACACCGGTGGGAAGAATTTTGATGAATCGTTTCTGTTCACGTAGCCGGCGTTGGTAAATGTGTTGCAGTACTGTGGATGGTGTGTCGTTCAGCCCATGAGTGTCGTTTTCGGCCAAGTGTTTGGCTGCTTCGTCTGGGGTGTTGGGGTTGGCGATGAGCGCAGCCGAGGTGAGAAGTCCAGGCTTGTCGTAGGCCATTTGTTTTAATGTCTCGGGGTCTGTCTGGGAACTTTCCGCAATGTTTTTAGCGTTGTCAGCGCGTACAGCGGGCGGGGTCGGGGTGTTTTCGCTCGCTGTGGAAACCGTTAATGGCCCCAGGGAATCGTTCCGCGGCCGTGGTTTTTTGTCAGCCTGAATTAATTGAGGCCGCTCACCAAGCGTGTTTGTTTCCGGGGTGGCGGCTGACAGTGCTGGGGGAGCAGTTTCGGGTACTTCGATCCCCTCACCTGTGGAGCCGTCCAGTCTTCCGGTGCCGTCTGCCTTCTTCTTGTACATGTCTTTTCTCTAGCCGGGCACTAGTTTTCGTGGCTGTAAAGAAGAAAAAGTTCTGCAAGAGCGAGGTCGTCGAGCTCCCTGTAGGCGGGGTTTGCTCGGGCGCATCTTCGCACACCAAGGGTTTCATCTTTCGCGAGTTGGGCGAGAA
>Ga0209716_1002854_pt1 | contig 11000 bp, 21 predicted proteins | sample COGITO_mtgs_1205_FD_184811 | JGI IMG/M metagenome (GOLD analysis project Ga0209716, IMG submission 184811) | Pelagic marine microbial communities from North Sea - COGITO_mtgs_120531 (SPAdes) (version 2) | ecosystem: Environmental > Aquatic > Marine > Epipelagic ...
TAAACAGACTGAATGAGATGTCCGCCAAGGTCATCGCAATGCAGGAAAGGTACGAGCATTTAAAAGAACTATTAACAAGTAACTAAACAAAAATCAAGATGGCAAACGACAAAGTATTCGTTGGAAAGACAAGTGTAATCACCACTAAGTTCGGTGAGATTGTAAAGGTAGCTTTAGGTCCACAGGACTTTGAGGTATTGACTAACAACAAGAACGAGAAGGGTTGGGTAAACCTTGAGATTAAGGACAAGCGTGATGGCGGTAAGTACATCCAACTCCAAGGTGAGTACACAGGTAAGCCAAAGGTGGCTGCTGTGAACGACACTGATGATATGCCTTTTTAATTTCCTTTTTCATTTCAGCTATATAAGTAGGGGGGCATTGCCCCCCTTCTTTAACTATAACCTTTAACACCAAAGAGAAATGAAAACACCAAAGACAATGGAGAAGTGGACTAAATTATATTGCTCTGATATATACGAAGTAAGTAATTTAGGAAGAGTTAGGAGTTTAAATAGAGAGGTTAAAATAGGTGGTAAAAACAATATCCAATCTACAAAAAAAGTAAAATCAAAAATACTTTCTCAGAACATCACAAGCGAGTACCCTTCTTTTACTATATACGACCCGACTACAAGTTCTAAAAGAAAAAGGATTAGAACTCATAAAGCAGTTTATCATTCCTTTAATACGAGTCCTTCTATAGAGGATTGCCTTTCAGAAAAACTTGTGGTAGACCATATAGACGGCAATAAACTTAACAGTAGTTTAGTAAATCTTGAATTAGTAACATATCAAGAAAACGCTCTTAGATATCAGAAGAGTAGGAATAATAAATTTCCTACATATATAACTGATATGAAGAGTAAGGATTACTACTATATATCTAAGAAAATAAAAGGAAAGTCTAAAGTATTTGGAAGATATAATTCTATTGAAGAAGCTATCAACAGAAGAGATGAGTTAATAAAAAATAATTGGAACCTTTAATACCAAAGATAAATGACACTTGAAGATGTTTTAGGATGTGTTTTAGTATTGGGTTGGAACGGATATCTAATTTATAAATGGAAGAGCAATGACAAGAAAGAGGAAGCACGTAAGAGAGATACAGAAATACTTGGAGATGTTAATGATAGACCAAGTAAACATAACACTACACGCCAGTAGATTTGGATGGAATGAAGATATACAAAACCAACTAACCAACTCAGCACTACTTATCCGTAAGTATCAGCGTAGGTTGAGACTAATAAAAATGTAATATGAGCGACAAGTATTTTTGTGGTGGATGCGATAAGCAGATACCCATTGTGATTGGCATTAACCAACTGCATATATGTGATTGTGGAACCCTTAATAACATAGGAGATGCAGAGTGACGAAGGACAAATGATTTATGACGTTGGTGTTCGCCTTGCTTGGAAAAAGAAGCGTGGTAACGGATACGTCAATATGTACCAAGGTACAAAGGACAGACCCTTTCAGTTTGTTACAAGAGCAAAGTCTCTTGACCATATCAATCGCAATCCAGAGATGATAGCGAAGATGATGTCGTTTGTAGGTGCAACAGGTAAAAGCGTTTACGATTTCCATATCGCAGAAGAGTTCTATCGTAAGGAAATAAGCAATAGCTTTTCGCATAAAGAGGAAGATTACGAGAAAGAATTTGGACAATAAAAAACAAGAGCAATGAGAAACATTATTTACAAAGCAGAAGATGTAGTAGATTCACTATCTACACTTCGCAAAGAGGGAGTTAAGAAAGGTGCTTGGACAGGATTTGAATCTCTGTTTGACAAGTACTCAGTTAAGAAAGGTAGCACCACATACATCTATGCTGGGGCGCACCAAGGTAAGTCGCAGTTTGGATTTGAACTGATGATGAACCTATCAGAGTTTAGCGGTTGGAAGTGGGCAGTGTATACTCCCGAGACAGGCTCACCTACTGAGGTGTTTGCCGAACTATTGTGGGTATACTTGCGTAAGCCTTTCCTAATCAATGACCATCTTACTGCTACAGATGAGGAGACAGAGAAGGCTATTGAGTTTATCAACTCACACTTCTACCTAATTGACAGCGGTCTACAAGACCTCAGCATTGAGGGATTCTACACAGCAGTAGAGACTATTGAAGAGGATAACTTTATTACCATTGATGGCTGTATGGTTGACCCATTTACTGAGATTAGAACTGATGTTTCCGCAGGTGTGCGTGATGACATTGCAATCGGTCAAGTACTTACTAAGGTCCGTAAGCACTCAGCAGAAAAGAACTACCACACCATTGTAACAGTACACACTAAACACCAACAAGCCAAGTACAAGAACGGAGTACCCTATGTTGACAAGCCTACGATGAACGATATCGCAGGGGGTATGCAATGGTCCCGTAAAGGTATGATGGTTGTTAATGTATGGCGTTGCCCCTACGGATTAGAGGATGGTAATGGTGTGCCTTACGAGCCTAACCAAGTAGAGATTACAGTGGTCAAGGCTAAACCAAAGATTGTTGGTAAGCTTGGGACAGTTACTTTATATTATGACAAAATGAAAAACAGATACTATGAACTTGACAGCAGAGGAGAAAAGCAATACGCCTATCCACAGCCTAATTCTTGATAGAAGAAAGGCATTCGCAGAACTAATCAGAGCATTCCTTAGGTTCAATGTACCCTCCGCCAAAAAGGTGGAGGTTATGCCTAACGGAAGTCTATCTATAAATGATGTTATATTTAAGGTAGACATCTCTGATTACACAGGTATTGAGGGTGGGTTTGGATATATATTCTTTAACCCATCAAGCGGTAGGTTAGTGATTGAGAAAGACAATGTCAGAAAAATATATAAGGTTGAGGTAGACCTATTAGATTAGTTAGTATATTAGTACTATGGATACAAGAGATTTAATACTTAAAGAGTCCGAAGCAGTTACAGAGTTGTTACTGCAAAAGAACAAGGCTTATGGTGATTCAGCACTAAACCCTGCGGGTATATTTGCAGGTGGCGATGCAGTTGATAACCTATGCTGTCGCATTGATGATAAGCTTATGCGAATCAAGATGCGTGGTATCACAGATGAAACTGAAGATACTGTCCAAGATTTAATTGGTTACTTGATACTACTGAAGGTTGCCCTAAGACAAAAGCGATGAGCAGAAACACATTCGTAAGAGCAAGTATCTCTGGGGACTATGGTCAAGACCTCGTAATGAAGTACCTTGAAGATAAGGGCTATGAGGTTGAAGAAGCCCCAAAGAAACTCTTCTACGATTGGGATGTCAAAGGCAAGAAGGGTGGACGAACTGTAACCGTTGAAGTTAAGTACGATAGCAAGGCTTATATGTGGGCTGCCCGAAGAGGCACGCCCGAACAGCCTAACCTATACATTGAGTTCAGAAGCACTACCAAAGATGCTGACTCGGGAATCTTAAAGTCTAAGGCTGACTTCTATTTCTACATACTGAAGACAGGTGACAAGGATATTGCTTTTGTGTTTGACAGAGTTCAGTTCTTACAGCACTTACAAATGTCTAACTACAAAGTAGTGGGCAATGGTGCTACAGGAGATAACAACGCACAAGGATGGATACCTCCACTGCACGAGCTACTCGTTTCTCGCTATGGATATAAAGCAACTATAGACCTAACTAAATATGCTTGAGATAGACCTTGACCTTCCTAAACCACCAAGCTTAAATCAGTACTATGCTGGTAAGCATTGGGCAATTCGTAAAAAACAAAAAGATGAATACTCTAAATTCTGTAAAGAAGAACTTGAAAAATTTGATGCGTTTACCTGTGAAAGCTATGAGATTCACATTAGGTACAACTCTCGTCACGATGTTGACAACGTTATTCTTGTTTCAAAATTTCTCTCGGATACTCTCGTTACTATGGGTATCGTTAAAGACGATGGCAACAAGTATTACAAAAGGCTTAACATCAAGATTGACAAAGACCTACCGAAAGATTCTTTCAAAGTAAAAATAAAGTGTTATGATTAACCAAAGAAATTATCAAACGTGTAAATTTATTAAGAACAGGATTGACCTCTATCTATACGAGATGGCTAATCTGTTCGCTAACATAGGTACTGACTCTACACACGAAGAGGTTGCCGAAGCCTATAGGCGTGAGGCAGAGTACATTGAACTAATTGTAGAGCTTGACCCCGAGAAGGGAGAGCGACTACGCTCATCCTACTAAGATGTTATTTGAAGAATACTACGAAGATTTAACAGATGCAGAAGCAAATCTCATACTTGATATATACCGAGTCATTGACCTATTGGTATACAACCACGACCCAGTCACATTGGTTAGATTGGGATTTGAGCTTGGTATAAACACGCAGGAGCTTTCAGACTACCTGCCTATTATAATCACTATACTTAATAAAGTAGAAGAACAATATGCCGAGGTACGACAAGTCGCTGATTGAGCGTGAAGCAATCCTATCTGTAGAACAAGGTAGCCTAACCAACGAACTTGGTATTTTTATACTACAGCGTTGTAAGGAGATAGCTTCCTCTGCGTTTGTAACAGATGGTAACAACGAGCTAAAGCAAGCATTGATAGATGCTGCTGTGATGCGTACCTGCGAGAAGTTCTTGCACTACTATACCGAAGGTAAGTCTGCTGCAAATCTTGTGATTAGTATTATATACTCAACAATGACCAATAAGATAGTATCGCTGAATCACAGTGATGTGTATGGTCAAAACATAAAAGGTTACCTCACCTTAATAGAGGATGGTGAATCCGTTACCAAGCTAATGCGGTATATTAAAGATGATTATCTAAGCGAAAAATTATGATTGAGATTTATAACAGTTGGTTACTCATAAGTTCAGTAGGACTTATGTTTGCATTCTTGTTTATCTTTGAACCCTATGGTTATGTGATGGAAAGAATCCTTCCGTTTAAGCCATTTAACTGCGTTCTGTGCTTCTCATTCTGGTCAAGCCTACTCTTGTATGCTTGCCTCGGAGAAAACCCCTTATACGCAATCTATACAGCTTTCATTGCAGAGCTTTCTTATCGGAAGCTGGTGAATGAATAATGTAAATTCTAAAACCGAGTGGGTGTTTATTTATTGGGACGAAAAAATAGAAAATGATGACAAATCTAAACAGTGACTTTCACTTATACTTTGAGTACAGTGAGTTTGATTCCCCCGACCAAGAGGGAAGCTATGAGCATATGAACGTAGAGTTCTTAAACAAGTTAGCACAAGCAAGAAAGATTGCGGCAGTTGGTTTTAAGATAACAAGCGGTTACAGAAGCCCCGCTCACAACGCTAAAGTAGGTGGAGTAAAAGGAAGCAGTCATACCAATGGACACGCTGCTGATATCTACGCACCCACATCAACACAAAAATATCTAATTATTAACGCTCTTCTCCAAGCAGGGTTTAATCGCATCGGTGTAGCAAAGAACTTTATACACGTTGATGATGACCCAAGCAAGGCTGAAGATGTAATCTGGACCTACTAATGAAAAATGATTTTGATGTAAGCGATACATTCGCTGACTTCGTAGACGAAATGACTAATGACGAGAAAAACAATAACGCTCAATGCTCCATTGATAATCCAGAGTGTGAGGCGTGTGGTAGCTGATTATGAAAAATCCAATAACAAAACTATTTACAGGGGGTGCGAAGGAAGCTGTGGAAGCGGTTGCCAATGTGGTAGATAGATTCGTAACTACACCCGAAGAGAAAGAAGCTGTGCGTCAGAGCATAGAACAAGAAATCACCAAGCGTTGGCAGGCCGATAGCCTTACCGATTCTTGGTTGAGTAAGAACGTTAGACCATTAACCCTTGCAACCGTTATGATATTCCTTGTACTTATGACCTTCTTTGAAGGCTTTGGTATTAGTAGTGTTAACGAAAGATGGATTGGGTTATGGGAGCTGGTAAGCGTAACAGTGATAGGCGGTTACTTCGCAGTAAGAACCGTGGACAAGAGAACAAAAGTAAAGTAAGTTGGTGCGAATATGAACCAATAGAATGTACCTGTAACGGTACTTGTAATAAGAAGGGGGGACGTTAATCGTTCCCCTTTTCTTTTTGGGACTCTTTGTATCCCTTCTCATACTCAACGTGCATCTCAAGAATATAGATTCTATCCTCTATGTCGTTGATTACAACAATCTTTTTATCAAGCCTTTCGTGTACAGTATGTAGCTCCATCTTTAGAGATGAGAACTCGGCGTAGATTCCACCCGCTGCAAACACTGCTGCAACAAGCCATATCAACATAGACCAATTTTCTTTTATAAAGGATTTACTTTCTTCCGCCATTGCGCTTATTCATAAAGTACCACTTCTGTGCGGTGTAACCTATGGATGCTAAAAGCAGTAATATCTTGAGGGTGTTCTCCAAGTTAGAGAACGACAGTGCCATTGTAGACGAATTGATTAGAAGTACTTTCAAGTCTGTAGTATCCATTACGGGTTGTAGCTTACTCCTCCGTCTTCGCAGGACTTATATATGATACCATCTTGAGGGTAGAACACATCACCTTGGTAGGTATCCTCTTCATCAAATAAGTCATTGTCGCAACCATCGGCAGTAGCGATTGCTTTAATTGCCGCATTGTCAAGGATATAGTTAGTGATACGTTTGTTGATATAAGATAGTTTACTATCAACAGTAGTAGATATGGTGTCAAGGATGTATTGGTCTTGCTTCTGCTCTTCCGCTTTAGTTGTTGCAGTTGCAGTGCGTAATATAGAAATAGCTGCTTTCGCAGAGTACATAGCCAAGGTATACTTTACCAGCTTAAACAAACCTTGCTCGGCTACATTTAATGTTTCTGCTAATACTTTAGCCTCAATATCTTCATAGAGACAAGTACCTAATAAGTCTTGTATTGATGTGTACTGCTCCAATTGGATTAATGCCAATAAAGCACCTCTGTCCATACGCTTCGGTAAAGGGAAGTTTTGGTACAGGTAGTTATCGTCTATGAATATTACGTCAACCATTATTATACGTCTTCAGTGTTAGCACCTTTAATACTCTCCAAGTTGATTGGTTCCTCAACAACAGATAGATTCATTTGGTCATAACCTACAGTAGCAAAGATTCTGTTTACAGAGTCTAAAAGAATTTCTCTATTAGGTAGCGTTTCAGTCGCTCTAAATATTTGGTAAGCCGTAACAAGTTCGTTACCTGTGCCTCCCAATTTACCACTAACCATAACACCAAATAGAGTAGGAGAAGTAACGTTGTGGGCTGTAAGTATTTTGGCATCATTAAGTTTTGATAAAACGTCTACCGTCTTGTCTAAATTGGAAACGTCTAATGGCTCAAACTTCGGAGCATCCTCCTCTTTCTTTACCCAAGAGACAATAAAGTTATCTGCGTCAGCTCCTGTAAAGGACTCCTTGAACTTGTTGTACTCCTCACGCTTCTGCTCTGCACTCATATTTCTACCAATGAAGGTAGCCAATACTCTTGGTGTAAAGCCGTTCTCCGCAGAGTTCTTAATGTGCTTACCAAAGCTGAAGTCAGACTCAATATAATGGAACGCAGAGATGTAGCTGGGTACACCATAATATGGGTTACCACTATAAGGGTTACCTACATAAAGGACCGCTTCAGTACCACTCTTATCAAACTTATTAAATGCCTTAATCTTACGAGGCTCATTGTGCTGTACAGAATTAGAGCCATAGCCGAAACTTCTACGGACGATGTAGTGTGTTACCTCACCTTTATCATTTGGCTCCGCTACACGCACTCCTTTAGGGTCTAAAGACTTAAATTCAAGTATCTTTGTACGCCCCTTATTCCAACGCACATAAAATGCTAATGCACCCTTATGCTCGTATTGGAATGATGCGTGAGTTAGTACCTCGTACAATCCTTTGTTGTTACCACCACAGTGGTTAACGAAAGCCTTTAGCTCTGCTTTAGCCTTGTTGGTTTTAGCAAAGTCATCAGTGTAGTCAATGTCGTTACCGACTACCATCTTCGCCTTCTTTGTTAAGATACCACTATGCACAGGAGATTGGCGTAACATCTTCTCAAGAATAACTGGGAAGTCATCGTTAACACCGAACTTAATGTAGTCACCTACAAGAGTATGTCCTAATTTGTAACGACCATTAAGGTCTTCAATAGAGTTCTCTAACTCGTTTGTTGCAATAGAATGCTCTGTAGCTTGCACATAAGTGTTAGATGCAAAGAATTCTGATATATTAGATAGTAGTCCCATTGTATTAATTTACAATTTATAGGTCAGTAAACCTCACGGTAGAGCCATAAATACCTGTACCCGTTTGAGTAACTGTATAATCTTGCACCTCTGTAAGATACTTGTAGCTGTCACCACTGTTTGTTATGGTAAGCTCGTACTCGCCACCTTCAATATCGTTAGATAAAAGGTCTATGTTAATCTGAATGAAGTCCTTACAGGAGTCAAGGTTGTTAAGGTCAGTAAGGTTGGTAATCGTTAGACTACCAGTACCTACCACCTTATCCAATGTAACGTCAAAGCTGTTTACCGTGAAGGATGAGAGCTTGACGAAAGATAGAGTATTTACTACTCCTGTCTTCAGTCTTTTCATTAATGATTAATTATAGTTCAGCAGGTGTGTTCTCTGCAATAAAGGTACGAACTTCTGCGTTGGTGTATACGGTGTAGTTAGGTGCTGACTGACCATCGCCTAAAGCGATAAGGGCAGACACTTCGCTATCTAACCAAGATGCTTCCATCTCGTATACTACAACATCAGCTACGCTAACGGGGCTACCGAATAGTCCGCTGTTACGGCTACCAAATTGTTCCCAAGTTGGATGTACGAGAGTAGTAGTTTCTACCTCGCCTTCTTCGCTGTAGGTATACTCGTTCCAATCGTAGCGAGTGATAGCAGCAGGTAGTTCGTTGGTGATGTCTGAAGCAGGTACGCTGATAAAGATATTTCCTTTCATAATATTAATCGTTTGTGTATGTGTTCTTTCCAGAATTATAGTTTCGTAGGACTTCAGCCGCCGTCAACGCGCGGTTATAAATGCGCGGTTGGGCGATTTGGTCGGGATAAACTGCACTTAAATCCCCTTGATGCTTTCCAATTTCCAGTTGGAATGTCCCGCTATAAATGCTACCAGTTTGTGCTTGTGATGTTACTTCTGCTCCGTTAGCATATATCCTCATATTTGCACCATCGTATGTTGCAACAAGATGAAACCAAGAATTTCGGTACGTTGAAGATGTTACCAAATTCACTGAATTTTGACCATCAAAACTGATTCCAAAATATATGTTTTCTGAATTATTCAAGAAAAGTAAATAACTTCTTTTAGCCGTTGCATACGGACTCCACTTTGATAGCAAAATTTTGTTATTAGCATCGTCTGGCACATAAGCCCACGCTTCTAAAGTAATCGCATCGGTAATATCCAAACTCGCATTATCGTGAACCTCTGCCCAGCTATTGCCGTCAAGATTTAGCGCGCCTTGTTTCCGCACGTTTTCAAATAGATTCACGCCCGTGATGTCGCGGCCCGTTGTTAAGCCTTGCGGGAGTAATACTTCACTACTTTGAGCCGTTCCAATCGTCGGCACGAATACACTTGGGTTATTTGTTGCCGTGGCTTGTGGTGCCCAAAGATGGATTTCATCAACACCTACACCAGCGCGAAAATCTACTATGTAAAAATTGGCTGGAATCAATGGGGATGAATCTACTTCAAATCGTTGCCATTCGTCGGTTATTGTAAACGTGTTGTTTGTGTTTGTGTTGTGGCTTAAAAGTTGCGCACTCGCACTCGCTGAACCGCTTGGTAGTTTAGCATAAACATATCGGTATTTATTTTGGTCTAAACCCGGTACTGAAGAGTTATAAATTGCTCCCGAACTTGCGTTATCACGCTCAAACTTAAACGCGGTATTTGTCCCGTCGGGTGCTTCTAAACCATCCGTTAAAATTCCACCGACAATCGTCCAATAAGAATTATTCCAAATACTATAATCTAAAATATTCGTCCCCTTATTCCAATCAATAACCGCCGTTTGACTGACGGGTGCGCCGATTCCGTGCGTATACGTTGCGCCGCTAATGGTGCCGTGGTTTCCGTTTCCGCTCCCATCGTACGCCGTCGTTCCCGCGCCTTCTTGCATTGGTAACCATAACTTTAAAGCGGTGTTATCCACTCCAGTAGGTACGACCTTTTCCGGGTTGTTGTATAGGTCGGCCACTTGTGCGGCGGTTAGGGCGGTGTTGAAGATTTTAAAGCCAGCGATTTGTCCGTTGTAGTATTGCGTGCCTCCTAAAATAGAACCTATTTTTATAGCCGTGTAAGTACTTGAGTATGTACGCGCTTCCTTTTTGGCAAATTGTCCGTTTATATAAACTTCTAAATACTCGCCATCACATTGTAGGGTAAACATATTGTACACGCCTAATTCAGCGGTTACGCCATACAATAAATTTGATGAAATTTGCGCGTCATAGATTCGCACCCCATCCCCGATAAAATCGTCATAAGGATAAAACACTAAATCAAATGTACCGCTGGTGCCAATGGATAGCGCGCATAATGGACTGGCGTAGTTATCCGCTTTCGCATAAAAAGAAACCGAAAACGATGCAGAACTTACGCTTATTGTTTGTTCGTTTATAGTATCATTAACCCCATCAAAGTCCAAGGCCTTCCCGCTATAAAGTTTAGCACGATTAAAAGCCTTCGGAGAAGCATCGTTACCCCTTGGGTTTATAGGTTTGTTTGTATTGCTAAATCCTACAGCCATTATTCTAATTCTTCAGTTGGTTCGGGGAAAAGTTCGGGATGCAACTCCTTACAAGTCTCTGTCCACTCACGAATAGCTGAACTGCTACCGAATGTATGGACACCGATAGGCGCACACCATATCATATTGCTATCCCAAGACTCTACAGGCTCACCATTCCATAGAACATCTACACAATAGTTATCGGATAGTACAGGAGGTGTTAGTTCGTTTCCTTCATCATCGTATGTCC
>Ga0209716_1002856_pt1 | contig 10996 bp, 3 predicted proteins | sample COGITO_mtgs_1205_FD_184811 | JGI IMG/M metagenome (GOLD analysis project Ga0209716, IMG submission 184811) | Pelagic marine microbial communities from North Sea - COGITO_mtgs_120531 (SPAdes) (version 2) | ecosystem: Environmental > Aquatic > Marine > Epipelagic ...
TGGCCAGGTGACCCATTTCCAAAAGGAATTCAACTCCATCAACGAACATCTAATGCTCGGCCTAGGTTCCTATGCCTTGGCAAACTTCGCGATCAGCGGTGTGGCTTATTTTACTAGTGAGGATGAATCTTCAAAGCGGTTTCACGAAATGAATGTGATGTGGAATACAGTGAATATTGGACTGGCATTGCCAGGGTACATAAAGGCGCGTCGCGGTGGACAGCCTATGACCAGAGAAGAACTGTTGAAGGCGCAGAAAAAGACAGAATCGATTTTTCTATTCAATGACGTTTTAGACGTTGGATACATTGCAGCAGGAATTTGGATGCGAGAAGTGGCCCCGAACCAATTGGACCAAGAAAATCTTTTCAAAGGCTACGGTAATAGCCTAATACTTCAAGGCTCGTTTTTACTAGTATTTGATGCAGTGGCGTATTACTGCCATCACAGTCATGCAAAAGAGCTGTTGTTTCTAGAACGGGTTACTTTTGTATCCTCGCAAAACGGCTTGGGAGTTTCGATTGAATTGAACTAAAATCGTATTTGTTGAATTCTACATCCCACTTTTTCAATGGGATCAGGCAACTGTTTCATTTGCAGCAATTTGTCTCGATTGAGACCCTCTTTATTTAATATATTTATCGTGAATCCAAACCACTAAATCATGAGCAAAGAACGTCTCGTCTTATCACTCGTTGCCTCAGTTTTTATTTTCTTTCAAATTAATGCCCAGAGCGTCACAGGCGAGTTGAGTTTGGTTGACCGCTTGGGCGACGAAGTCTTGAGTTACGAGACGGGCGACAGTGTGTATGTGTTGGTTACTGATGCGGATCGTAATGTAAGTACGAGTGCTTCGGATACGTTGACGGTGCGTTTGCGCAGTGACAAGGAGACTACGGAAGAGGCATTGGTGTTGACCGAGACGGGCGTGAATACGGGCATCTTTAGTGCGTACATGTTGTTTGACGAGACGGGTTCTGTTTCTGCGGACGGTAAGTTGCAGGTGGACAGAGGCGATAAGTTGGTAGCGAGATACCGCGATCCTTCGGACGACTTTGGCAATGTGGCTAACGAGACTTCTACATCTTTCTACGGTTTAACGGTGATTAACGGCGGGAGCTTATTGGGTAATACGACATGGAATACGTCAGGTAGTCCTTATCTATTAACTGGTGATATTACGGTACCTAATACGGTGACTTTGACTATTGAGTCGGGTGTAGAGGTTCGTTTTACGCCGCTGACGGACGACCTTTCTTCCGGGGAAGACGTGAACCGTATTGAGTTGATCATTGAAGGTATTCTTCGTGTAAAGGGCGCCCAGTCAGATACGGTAACGTTCATGTCGAACGGCCAAGTTCCAGCTAGTGGTGATTGGTATGGTATTGTCTCAACGGGGAATACGGGTAAGGTGCTGATGGACTACGCGAGTATTAATAATTACACAAACGGTATTCGTATAAAAGGAGGAACATGGTCCAATGAACGTAATAACAGTGATACGATAAGCGTAAGCCATACTAAGTTTTATGGCGGAGGTAGTGCAATATCATCTAGTAACGCATCTAGTTATCGCCCTATCTACTTTACATACAACAAGTTGATTGACTGCGGGCTAGAGGACAAAAGCTCTACTAGCGTTAAGCATTATAATAATAATACAGTGACTTCAGCATCTACCTATAAGACTTTTCAAATCGAAGGATTTAGAGACGGATCGAATAGTAAAGGGAGTTTATCTATTAATAACAACACCTTTGAGAAGGGTCATATATATGTTCTGTATCCTGAGTTTTACAACCAAGGAGCAGACATAGAAATTAATAATAATATTCTTGGTCGCGGGAGCTATGGTATTAGGGTTTACTATCTCTATAATAATGTTGCTCGAGACGATGTTTCCATAGAGATTAAAAATAATCAGATAATAGGTTCAGGATCAAGTAGTGGTTATGGTGCTGAGCTACGTGGTTACGGCGACTACGGTTTTAAAGCTTCCGTAGAGAATAATACGATAAAAGCTATAGGCAGAGGAGTATACGTGAGTGCGGATAAAAGCACTTCAGTACAGTTAGAGTCAAATACTATAGACAGTACTTATTATCAAGGAATCTATCTGAATAAAGCAAGTGGTCGTATTGAGTCAAATACGGTTACTAAATGTGGTAGATACTCATATTTTGGGATGGAGATTACTTCCGACTTCAATTACCCAGCGATAGATACGATACAGTACAACACGATTACAGGTAATGGTTACTGGCAGAGTCCTACTAACACTTCGACCACAGGCGGTTGGGGAGGTATAAAAATAGACGGCTATACGCAGGCTAAGATTAATTACAATAATATCTACGACAATGGTGCGTATGAGGTAGTCAATAATGTTGCAGCATCAGCGGTGACCGAGCAGGATGCGAAGTTTAACTACTGGGGCACGTACAACAACAGCCAGATCGCTTTGGGCGCGAACCCGAAGAACTTATTTAAGGTCTATGACAAGTACGACAACAGCAGTCTAGGTTTTGTCAATTATGGTCAGAACCAAAGTGATATCTTATTTGACGAATTACCGGATTCGGTATTCTATGGAGGAGACTCAGTAAGAATTGCTACGTCAAGTAATAAGTACGGAGATTGGAGTACAGGAGAGACTAATACGAATCATGTAGACCTGACAGGGTATGAGGGAGAATTGGTATTCACTTATACCCTGGGTTCTGATATATTAAAAGATACAGTTCAGGTAATAAACCTAGATGCCATTTATGTAAGTAATTCTGGGTCAAATCAAAACGACGGAAGGTCTTCAAATAGATTTAAAACCATTCAAAAAGCTATTGATGAGGCAGATGCAGGAGATACTATTTTGATAGCGTCTGGGAACTACTCATACTTTAGAATTCTTGAGGATCAACTTTATGTACACGGTGAAGATTCACTGAACCGACCAGTAATCACTGGACATGATACTACTCGAGTAATAGAGGTGATTCCTAGTGATTGTGAATTACATCATTTGTCATTAAGAAACGGTTTGGCAGGAGCAACCCGAAACTCAAATCATGGCGGACTTTTATATAGCTGGGTGACTCCTCTACTGGTTCAAGACTGTGACTTCAAAGATGGAAAAGGTTCTCAAGGAGGAGATTATGTCGGAGGCGGTGGTAAAGTCACTTTTATCCGATGTCAATTCTACGAAAACACAAAGAACCTAGGTTCGGTGGGAAGAAACAACAGCATGTTCATGGCAGATAATGGAACATGGCTGAAGTTTTATAATTGTTTTGTAAATGCAGAAGGTACAGAGAAGATAATTAATGATGGCGAAACGTACGAATTCTATAATTCTACAATCGTCAACTTAACTCAAAGATTCGGTATCCAAGCATGGTCTAATCATAAGCACATACTTGTCAATAATATACTAGTAGAAAAGCCAGGGTACAACCCCGAAATCTTCCCGACGGACACTACCTACTTCTGGAACGGATGGAATGGCGATAATATCTACTTAAACAACAGATTCCCTAGATCAATTTCTAGCATGACGCACTGGAATGGAGCTCAATTAATTTCCACTAATAACGATACCCTCCCAGTGCTATTCCGTGATTCGGCAAACGGCGATTACCGTTTGAGCATATACGATAGACACCTAGACAAAGGAACAGATACAGTAGCCCTTTATAGTGATACTTATGGCGTTTCAAGAGTTGATTCTGGTGGATTTGTAGATTATGGTGCTTATGAGACAAATGGCCGAGGCATTATTGATGTTTACGCCTGTCCAGGGGATGACATAGGTATTGATCCATTCGGAATAACAGCCCCGGTGTGGAATAATGGAGATCAGGGCTCAACTGATGTAGGACTTGGGAAATATTGGGCATCGGGCACCATAAACGGGAATGCTTATGTGGATACTTTTATGGTTATTGATGCCGGTATCAATATTCAATCAAGCGATACAATTGTATGTCCTGGGACAGAAGTGACCTTAACTGCAGTTGGTTGGCAAGGCAAAGTTGATCCTATTTTTACTTGGGGAGACGGTACTGTAAACGTATCAACCTCGGCAACGGTATCACAGAACACAACATTTTATTTGTATTCGGATTTTGATGGAATATCGTGTACAGATTCATTTACAGTATATGTAAATCGCCCTGAGATTACCTCCTCCAGCGATTTCGCTTGTGCCGCAGACAGTACTTTATTAATTGTTGAGTCGCAGACGTATCTAAACAATCAGATTAGTGCAACATCATCTTTAAATGACAGTATGCTTTTATGGATGCCTTTTGATGGTACCATCAAAGATGAAAGTCCGGGTTCAAATAGCTTCACAAATACGGGTGTTGTCCTTGCGAATGGTAGGAATGGATCGAGCGGGAATATCGCCAGACTAGATGGTGATTCCTATCTGGAATTTGATTCACCGATCGACACTGGTCAAAAGCAGATGACCTTTGCATTCTGGGCACAGACAAATTCAAACAGTGCACAAGATATTATTGGACAAAACTGCGGAACAGATTGTGGAACAGACATAAGAGTTCAGCTAAATCCAGCGCAATGTAGCGGAGATGGTTTAGGATTTAAATCCCCCGCACATTTTGCTGCTGCGCCTCAAACTCACGATTCGTCTTGGCACCATTATGCGCTTGTAATGGGTAGTGGGGATAATTTCTCGTATTCTAATTTCAAATTCTATATCGACGGTGTTGAAGTTTCTAATTCCTGTGGATATAATTGGGGAGGATGGACTTATACCATGCCGAATGAACCGTTAAGAATAGGTAAAGGCGCCTCTTTAGGAACCAATTTTAACGGTTTGCTTGATGATATAGGTGTATGGAAGAGATCTCTAACTGCAAGCGAAGTTCAGGAGCTCGCTTCTATGGGCGAAGATCTAGAGGCGGTAACGCAGGTGCTTTGGTCAACTGGCGAGACTAATGATTCTATTTGGGTCAAGCAGAACGGTACATCACAATATTGGGTCCAGACCCAGTTCGGTGATGCGGTATGTTCTGATTCCGTAAAAGTATTTACAGCCGACATCACTTCTTCGGATACCATAGTATGTCCAGGCACAGCGGTCACGCTTAATGCAATTGGAATTAATGGCCTGAGAGATGTGCCTGCTTCATATGTTAAGCTCGGGCAATTAGGGGATAAACAATATTTCTTAGACACCACAGTGCAATCATGGACAGACGCAAATGCCTCTGCGTTGTCTAATGGATTCTCTCTTGTAGATATTCAGGATAGCACAGAAAACGCTGCTGTAGGATCAATGGTCTCAGGTAGCGGTCTTGTACAGAATTCAGGCGTTTGGATTGGAGTTTATCAAGATGTAAATGCGTCAAATTATTCAGAGCCAACCGGAGGCTGGACTCATGTAAAATCAAATTCAAATTATTACCCTTGGGCCATAGGCGAACCAAACAATGCGTTCTCCAACCCTGGTGAGAATTATGCGGAACTATATATTTTTAATGGCCAGCCTGTTTGGGCGGATCTTCAGAATAGCTTTATTAGATATTCTGTGATTGAAGTTCCGACCTACATGTATGAACCGATCTATTGGTCTACTGGTGATACCGGTATTTCAACAATTGTAACACCAACAGAAACATCAACCTATTACCTCTCCTCAGAGAATGCGGGATTAACGTGTTCAAATTCGATTACAGTTTATGTAAACGAGCCTGCAATCTCTGCCTCTACTAGGTACATCTGTGATGGGGACAGCGCGCTGCTTACCGTAGAATCACAATCTTTCTTCACAGAAGATCTCGAAGCTTCAACGAGCATAGTGTGGTCTACGGGGTCAACCAATGATTCTATTTGGATAAACCAGAGCCAGACAACAGATTATTGGGTGCAAACTACATTAGGAAATGCTGTTTGTACAGACACCATAACAGTCAATACGGCGGAATTAATTGTATCAGATCAGTTCTTGTGTAAGGATAATTCGCTTTCAGCTTCAATCTCTGGCTGGGACTCTACAGAAACGAGTTTTGTTTATTGGAATACACTGGATACATCAAACAGCATTTCATTGCCCCTGGATACTACTATTGAGTTAAAAGTGTATTCAACGATAGCTGGGGAGACTTGTATAGACTCCATAAATATTTATGTCAACGATGCAACTATAAATACTGAAGCATTGTTCCTCTGCTCAACTGATAGCGTAGACTTGACTGTAGAAGAGGAGACAACCTTTGGTTTGGATAGTATTCATTCTAAGCGTTTTGAATGGAGTACCGGAGATTCAGCGTCGGTGGTGAATCTACTTCAAGATTCATCAACTGTTTACCATGTTAAGTCTACTTGGGGAAGTGCAGTATGTTATGATACGGTCACGGTGAATAATAAATTCTTCACGAGCCCGGCAGATGCTTTATGCTACGGAGGAGCTCAAACTATCCAAATTGGGGGTTGGAATAGTGATCAGAATGTACAAACGTCTTGGAGTACAGGCGACAGTTCGACCTCAATAACGGTAAGCCCACTAGTTGATACTATTTATTACGTGACGACGAGTTATGCTGGTGTCAGTTGTACGGATACTGCTCGTATATATGTTAATGATGCACGCATTACGTCAAGCTCTAATGTAGTTTGTGTAGGCGACAGCATATCATTGAGCATCCCAGAGTTTAGTAGTTCTGGACAGAGTAAATCTATTTTGTGGAGCACAGGCGATACTACGAGTACAATATGGGTGAGCCAAGACAGTACGACGCGCTATTGGGTAAGTGTAGGTTTGTCTGATGCAGGTTGTACGGATACGGTTGAGATATTGACAACCATTCCTGTTCCACAGATAACTAGTTCATTTACTACCTCTAATTTAGGAACGGGTGTAGATTTGAGTTCGACCGCAGCGACGACGTATATGTGGAGCGATTCAACATCAAATTCAAGCATTAATGTATACCCATCGGTAACCACGGATTATTGGGTTAAGGTGACGGATACAAATGCTTGTGTAGGCTATGATACATTGCGTGTTGAAGCATCGGACATAACTTTCAGGGTAAATATGCGCACACAGATTGTGGATACAGCTAAGGGAGTACATGTTGCAGGAAATTTCCAAGGCTGGAATCCATCGACTACAGAAATGTATGATCCGGATGGTGATGGTATTTATGAAGTTACTTTGGGTCTGGTTTCTGGGGATACGGGAATAGAGTTTAACTACATCAATGGTAATTCTTGGTCAGACGGTCATGACGACAACTTAGATTCTTGTACGAATGTGACCAGTAGTGGAAATAGAGCATATACAGTGCCTTATTCTAACGACACCTTACCGGTCTACCATTTGAGTAGTTGCGATGAGTTTATGCCTATCGATCCATTGATTGATTCACAGGCGTTCATTTGTGTAGGCGATACCACCTTCTTGGATGCTGGAGAAGGCTTAACAGACATTCTCTGGAATACGGGAGATACCTCACGCACTATAGGCGCTGCAACACCAGGATGGTATTGGTTTACAGCTAAATACCCGCATAAAGTCAGGGTATACGACTCAACCTATGTGAATTTCTATGCGTATACGGATACGAGCTTAGCGGTAGGTGGTCCAACAAGCTTCTGTGACGGCGATTCTGTGGTCTTAAGTGTCTCTTCCGATGTGATTCCAAGTTGGAACAACGGGGCAAGCTTGAATGTGTTGCCAATAACAACAAGTGGTTCATATTATGCTACGGTCCTTGATACAAACGGTTGTTCTAAGAATACAGATACAATAGCGGTCAACGTTTGGCAACTGCCAAACGATACTGTATATGCTTTTGGAGGCCTAGAAATTTGTGAGGGTGATTCAACCTTCTTGTATGCTTCATTTGGCTATGATTATTACTGGAATAACGGTGATTCGACATATTTCACTAAGATTGAACAGGCCGGATCGTATTCTGTAGCCATAACAGATGCAAACGGATGTATAAGTCAAACGGATACTCTTTCGATCACCGTCAATGCCCTACCAAATGATTCAGTGTATTTATCCGGTCAAGCGGTATTCTGTGATGGAGATTCTGTGGTTATTACATCAGCGGCAAGTGGTGTAGATTACAATTGGTCAAATGGCTCGACATTCTCTAATGTTACCATTGATCAAACTTTACCAGTTTCAGTTACTATAACCGATCAAAATGGATGTATAAATTATAGCGATACAATCAACGTGGTCGCTAATCCACTTCCTGACACCACTATTACAGTTACTGGAAGTTTGGACCTATGCCCAGGTGACACCGTAACCTTAGCTGCCCAGGGTGGTATGAACGATTACCTCTGGAGTAATGGTACGTATTTAAGCTCAATCGACATTGCCCAAAGTGGAAATTATAATGTAGCTCTTGTAAATTCCTTCGGTTGTATTGATACATCCAATACCTACACGACTATTCTACATCCATTGCCAAGTGTGTCATCTATTATAGGGACAACATCTGGTGTAACTCCTTTGCAGCAGTACGTTTATGTCGTAACACAAAATGTCGGTAGTACCTACTCATGGAATATCACGAATGGTGTTATTGTCAGTGGTCAAGGAAGTAATGTACTGACTGTAATGTGGTCCCAGGCGAATAGTGGTGCTTTAACGATGATAGAAAACAATGGCTATTGTGAAGACAGTTCGAGTGTTTCTATCACGACTACATTCAATGTGTCGGAAACCGCATTAAATCCTGCAATCTTATTCCCTAATCCAACGCAGGGCTTATTCAAAATTGTAATGAATTATGCGGAGCCTGTTAACATTCATTTGATTGACTCAAGAGGGAAAAAACTTTCAACATTCAGCAGAAATTTGAAAGAAATTGAATTGGACGCCACAGAATATCCTGCTGGGGTTTACCAGGTGGTTCTTGAATTTGAAAATGAAGTGCAAACTTTGCGCCTAGTCCTCTTGCATTAACTTATGCATAAGATTTGAACTAAAAACCAGCCCTCAAGGGCTGGTTTTTTGCTTTAGATAGGTGCTAAAGGACGCTGTTTATAATTGGGTGCGACTGGTTTAGTGTTGATTCATTCTGAAATCTGCATAGGCGGACATACCACTGTGCTCTGCTTGGTCTAGTCCGTCGAGTTCCTCTTCCCGGTCAACTCGAAGGCCCCAACGCTTATTAATCAAGCTGAGAAAGCTGAAACTGAACGTTAAGCAGAATGCTGCTACAAGGAGCACACCGACCAATTGAACTAAGAATTGTTGAGTGCCAGCAGCACTTCCGAAAAGACCTACGGCGAGCGTTCCCCAGATGCCTGTACCCAAATGAACGGCTACCGCACCCACCGGGTCATCTAGTTTCACTTTATCAAGCAAAGACACGGCAAGTACAACAACGATTCCCCCGATGGCTCCAATAAAAATGGCATCCGTGATGCCCATAAGGTCAGCCCCAGCGGTAATACTAACGAGTCCTCCGAGTATGCCGTTCATGAACATGGTTAAATCAAAATTTTTGTAAACAACATGCACGAAGCCTGCTGCTGCAAGACCACCGGCTGCTGCAGAGATGGACGTGGTTGTGAGCACTAGGGAAGTCAACGCCGGATCTGCGCTGAGTACGGATCCACCATTGAATCCAAACCATCCAAGCCATAATATAAGAACGCCTGCTGCCGCAAATGGCAGATTGTGTCCTGGAATTGCACGCGCGCTTCCGTCTTTTTCAAACTTGCCAATTCGAGCACCTAATTTGGTAATATATACGAGCGCAGCCCAACCCCCGACGGAGTGAACTAATGTTGAACCTGCGAAATCATAGAATCCCCATTGATTTAAAAATCCACCGCCCCACTTCCACGAACCTACAATCGGGTATGCGAGTCCCACATAAAGCACGGAAAAGGCAAAAAACGATCCTAGTTTTGCACGTTCTGCGACCGCGCCGGATACGATAGTAGCGGCAGTTGCAGCGAACATGCCTTGAAATAAGAAATCGGTCCAATACGTATAGCCTGTATTGTAAGTTAAATCCAGCCCTTCTGCGTTTTGCGGGCTTTCCAGGCCAAAAAGGCCGACAAAGTAATCGGGTACTATCCCATGCCAGAACGATGACGGATACATGAGGTTGAATCCTATGAGCGCATACAGGACCAATCCAATACAGATGATGAAGAAGTTTTTGAATAGAATGTTGACTGTGTTTTTCTGTCTGGTGAGTCCAATTTCCAGCAGACTAAAACCCAAGTGCATAAAAAACACGAGAGCCGTACAGATCATCATCCATAGATTATTAACCGTGAGCGTTAGTGTAGTGTCCATTTGCTGTATGTTATTATTTCAGAGTAAGACCGCCACTTTCACCAGTACGAATTCGATACGCTTCTTCCACCGGTGTTACGAATATTTTTCCGTCGCCTACCTCTCCAGTCTTTGCAGCTTCAAGAATGGCATGCACGGTTTTTTCTACGAAATCGTCATTTACAATGATGCTTAGATAACGTCTTTGTATATCGGATGAGCTATAGGCAACTCCTCGATAGAGATGTTCCTTCTTTTCATGACCTACACCAGTAACGTCCCAGTAACTGAAGAAATACACATTAACATCATGAAGTGCCTGACGGACCTCGTGAAATTTCGATTTCCTAATTATTGCGTCTATTTTTTTCATTCTGATGATCGTTTAATGCAAAACTATGTCATTTATTCAAAACACCCCTTAATTATAAGGGCAAATGATAAAATTACCACATAAATAATTATTCGACCCCCTAAAATAGATGGGTACTTGTGTTGATATTTCGTGTTTTGACGCATGACCCCCATGAATTTAGTGGTCTATTGATTTTTGTTGGTGATAATCTGAGAATCGGGACTTGTGAGCATAAAAAAACCCGATCCAGCTCATGGATCGGGTTGACTAAAGGTTTATTGGTTCGGCTTCTTTTAATTGACTTATTAAGTCTCCTGTATTCATTGGTTGACTCAAATATGAGGTGAAACTTGAAGTTC
>Ga0209716_1002861_pt1 | contig 10980 bp, 9 predicted proteins | sample COGITO_mtgs_1205_FD_184811 | JGI IMG/M metagenome (GOLD analysis project Ga0209716, IMG submission 184811) | Pelagic marine microbial communities from North Sea - COGITO_mtgs_120531 (SPAdes) (version 2) | ecosystem: Environmental > Aquatic > Marine > Epipelagic ...
AAGCTGACGGACCCGGCGTGGTTCGAGGGCCTGGACCGCTTCGCCGAGCTGGTGGGACGCCCCAAGCTGGCGACGGCGCTCAGCGGCAGCGTCGCGTGCAAGCTGACGGACCCGGCGTGGTTCGAGACTGCTCATGCACTCAACCAGCTCCTTTCGCCTGCGGACTTTGTCCGGTGCTGTCGCAAATTGGCTTCGCGTCTACCGGCGGTGCTCAGCTACCTGCGCAGCATCTGCGCTAGTATACGTCCGGCGCGCATCAAAACGATGTCGCGCGTGCGTGTCAAAACGCTCAATCTTTTACTCCAAGGTCTTGGTGACACGGGTTTTGCGACAGCGGACCACGATGACCAATGTGACAAAAAATGATAAACCAAACCAATCAGTATCCACACTTCCCGGCCAGGGAATCAGTTTTTCTGCTTGAGTGGGGCGGGGTTGTTTTGAACGGGAACCCAGCGGTGTTGACGTTGCCAATTGTTGTCTGCACGGAATGCATCTGAGAATACGTTATAGTGCAGCGCGTGCAACTTTGGCTTTGCAATTTTCTTGTTTGATGCAAACAAAACATGGCGATCACATCCGAAAACATATTTTCCGCCTTTACAATATTGTTGGCGTCGCTGGTGTTTGTGACCAGTGTGGAAATAATGTAATGTTGGTTATCAACAAGCCCACGCTCACGAGCAACAGTGGAATGTTAAGCCTGCGTTGCGACAATCTTAGTTTTTCAACGGCGCTGTGCACGCCGTTGGTGTTTACGGGGGCGGCGTCATTTTACAGACGAAACTCTTCCACGGCCATCCACTGGCGCAAACCTTTTTTTCCCGCGCGACGGCCCCGCCCTCACCGCGACCGTCGCGGACAATGCAGCTGTACGCGGAATTCGGGCGCCAAAGCCACTTTGCAAAGGTGACGCTGGAACAGCTCGCGAGCGTGCCGGTGGAAGTGGTCGACCGGCAACCGACAGCGGTCGGGTTTCACGCGGCTCTGGACGGATTTGCCGTCTTCCGGCATGGCAAGCCAAACTGGGAGTCCTTTCCGCAGGGTGGCGATCTATCGTGGAGAGGCGACCTGACGCTGAGCTGCCTGCAACGGCTGTGGCGCGAATGCTGCTGTGGCCTCACCGACGGAGAGATCCCGCGATGGGCCGGGTTCCGTCTGCTCAACAAAAGCAAGGGGCAGAGCCGTATGTTCAAGCTCGAGCTGTGGGTCGACCGCACCGAGGAAGGCCAGGTCGAGGCCGCAAAACGTAAGTTTGGCACAGTCCTCCGCGCGGCCGAAACGCAGTTTGAGTTTGTGGCCAACCGCGACAAGGTCAGCCGAACTGGCAAGGAGACCACAGGGAGGCGAAGCACTGCGCAGCGCAGCAACGCGCTGGCGTGAGATCACCGTAGGCCACCGCGCACCCGTCGATGGACGTCAAGCCCACGGCGTCGGCGCGTCGGCGCAGCTGCACCTGCAGCTCCGCACCGAGCTCGGTCTCGCCTTTCGCACACGCGCACAACAGCCTCTTTAGCTCGCCGTCGCCACTCACGCGTTTGTTGGCACGCAAGTAGGGCAGCACCCCCGTCGCGAAGCGGTGCATGTCGAACTGTGGGCAGTGTTGGTCGCAGATCCCGTGGGCCTCGAACGGGGGCGCCTCCGCCGACGCGCGCACCATCGGACTGGGTGTTGCCATGCAGCTGGCAAAACCAAAGTCGATGATGTGGACCACCGGGTCGCCGTGCCGCAGGAAGACGTTTTGGCCCGTGTTCCGATAAGCCAGTGACCTCTTGCCGTCGGCCTGCGAGACCAGGACGTTTGCCGCGTGAAGGTCGTTGTGGCGGAACCCCGGGCACGCGGCCTGCAGCGTGGCCAGTGCGTTGAAAACTTGCAGGCACACGAGCCGCATCCGGCGCTGGCTGCATCCGACCGCGTACTCTTCCAGTGAAACGCCGTCGATACGCTGCGTGATGATGTGGCAGTGGCTCGGCTTGTCCAGCAGCTGCAGCTGTTCGAGCTCCTCGGGAGGCGCAGGCCCTGTGCCACAAGGCGCGATGACGCGCCCGCCGTCGATGCCGACCCAGCTGTCTTGCTCAACCTCGATCCCTCCAATGGTCGTTGGCAGCTCAGCGTACCGGACGTTGGCAAAGCACGGGCATTGTTCGTCGTCGCAGACGTACCAGTCGTGCACCGGTGGGACGTGACAGCAGTGCCGTGAGCTCTCGCGCTGGATCGCAGCCTCCGGCACGTTCTGGTACTCCTCCACACTGACGATTTTTTCAACGGTAGCCGGGCGTCGCCCTTCGACCACGAACCCGTAGTTTCCGACGCCGAGCACGCGCATGCGGTCCGCGAGAGGTCGCTCCTTGTCACGCGACAGAAAAAATAAATGAGGCGACCTCGCAAATTTTCTGCGCAATGGTAAAAAACGGCGAACAATGCAGATCTTTGTCAAAACGCTCACGGGGAAAACCATAACACTGGACGTCGAGGGTTCCGACAGCATCGAGCAGGTGAAGCAGAAGGTGCAGGACAAGGAAGGCGTGCCGATTGACCAGCAGCGCCTAATTTTTGCCGGGAAGCAGCTGGAAGATGGCCGCACGCTCACAGACTACAACATCCAAAAGGAGTCGACGCTGCACCTCGTGCTGCGGCTTCGGTAGGCTTTGCTTGACCCCGGTGGGATTCGAACCCACGACCATACAGTTAAAAGCCGTACGCTCTGGACCGCTGAGCTACGGGGTCGGCGATACCAGTTACTGTTTTGTGTAATTTTTGCACCTTAGTAAAACATGACACCGTCCGCGTAATTTTTTTTTACAATCATTTGGCATAAGCTGGCCGCCACGCTCACAAACAAGAAATGTCTGAGCCAGAATTAGAGGTGTCAGAATCGACAGAAGAGCCGTTTCATATAAAGACACCTCTTACAAAGTATCTTCTAGGAATTCCGGTTGAAGAAATCGAGAAGTCCATGGTGGAGAATCCGCACATGTCTGCTCTCAACATCGCCATTCAGAAGTCCATGACGGAGAAACCGCACATGTCGGCCCTCAGCATCGCTATCGCTACTGCTGGGTCAGAGCCAGAGCCAGAAGATGATGATGCAGAACCAAGTCGGGCCGTGGCTAACGAGATATAGAGGACAGGTTCAGAGAAGACAGGCTGAACCACCCACCAACTACCCAGCATCATCCAAAAAACCGCAACCATTTTCATTAACGGCGACACTCTCGCACACAAGCCACCGTGAACTTTGCTTCGTTCCCGTCCTCAAATGAGGCGACCAACTCACGGTTGACGCCGCGGCCCTCGTTCATTTGCGTCACCGTACCCCACCAGTAACCGTCGGTTCCAAAGTTTACATTGACGCGGGAGCCGATCTTCGGCTGCGTTGCAAGCTTCACGTACGGTTCGTCTGCGGCGTCTTTGTTGTTGCGCCGGCGCTTCCGCGGCGGCTTTTGGGCCGGCGGCGCCGGCCGAGTGGCGAGTTTTTCACGCAGCGCAGCGTAGGCCTGCGGTTCGTAGCGACAATTTCCCGTGAAAACCTCGGCCGGCGAGAGGAGAACACAGTCGTCGGCGGTCGTGATGAAGTCAAAGGAAACCTCGTATTTTTCTTCGTGTGCGTTAAAGCCTGAGACAGTCCCGATCCACGTTTTTCGTTCGCCCTTGAATTTGTACAGCAAATGCTTGCCGTGCATATCGGCCTCCGCCGTCGGAGCGGCCGTCGGCGCGGCCGTCGGCGCGGCCGTCGGCGCGGCCGCCGCCGGTCGCAGGCCTTCGAACAATATCATTGCTTCGGAGCGACTCTGCTTCGAGCACTGCAGATAGTAGTCCCCGTTCTCGGTACCAGTGTTGAACAGGTCGCAGTTGTCATACATCAGCGTGAATGCGGCCTCAAACGATGCGATGCTCCGGTATTGCCACGAGTTCAGACGCATCTCAATCGTGCCAATGTCGATCGGTTCTTTCACGCGCTCACTGTAGCCCGGGGTGTCTGGAGGGACGGGTCCCAGAAACAAAACCGAGTTGGGACTGGTCTTCATCTTGGAAAGAATGCGACGACATTGCTTCGTCTGCTCGCACGTCATCGCGCCAGCATTCTTCAGTTCGACGAACCGGTACTCGTCAGCGAGAGGCTCGCTGTGGCCCCACTCCGCGCACTCCGCGCCAAGTGGCTCAAACAGCCGGTGGTCGGCCACGGGGTCTTGCCGCACAACTCCGGCCTCAGTTTTTTCGGTCGGGAAGTTACACAACGACGTGTCCATCATGTCGCGGCATTCCTGCAAGAACGCATCACGTTCGGAACGTTCGGGGCCACCAAACGAGACGCGCTTGGTCACAGGACTCAGAGTCACCGGTAAGGTGTCGGGGTTCCCCTTGTGATCCAGCGCCACACGCGCAAGCATGTCCATCGACGAGGAGTCGGGGAGCCGGCGAGCCGGTGAGCCGGCGAGCCGGGGATTCGGTGAGCCGGCGAGCCGGCGAGTCGGTGAAGTCGGTAAGCCGGGGAGTCGGGGATCGCTTCTGTCGGTTGGTTGGTTGCGTGTTGTATAAAGCCGCTCAGGCACACAACGCAAAAAGTGACAAAAGTAAAAAATGACAAAATGATCAGCGCAAAAGTGACAAAAACAAAACAGCTACGCTGGGATTATAAAACTTTTGTCACTTTTTTTTGTCACTTTTGTTGTTGCATGTTTTGTCACTTTTGTTGTTGCATGTTTTGTCACTTTTGTTTTTGTCACTTTGCAATGCCGCACGAAAGCAGCGCCCGACCATCAACAGCAAACAGCCAGCAGCAACAGCAGCAACACCCCAGCGCATCCAACGAGACAACGACGATGGTTTCTTGGTCCTGCAAGACCGGCGACATTGTGATGGCGCCCCTGCGCGGGTCGGAGTCGAAGCGCGGCGGGTGGTTCTCTGTCACCAAGGTCACCGCGTGCGTCAGCGGGACGGGCGACGGCGCCGTGCAGACAGAAAACGGCTCGGCGGCGCGGTCGTCCTTGTTCTTGCCGGCATCCGGTGCTCCCGACTTGGACGATGTCGCATTGAGCCTTGAGTTTGAGGACTTGCAGAGCGGCAAAGAGTGGGTGACGGCCGACCCTACCTACTGCGGCGAGTATCTGTCGTCGCCGAATGAGAAGGGGGACAACGACGCCTTTGTCGCGAAGCACCGGAAGTCGTCGTCGACCGCGATGTCGCCGCAGCTGCGACCCCGTGTGTCCACCGGTGCAAGCGGGCCCAAGAAGACTATTGACAAGACTGCAAAAACAGCACCGCCGCGTGTACGGACGCTTTCCAAGCGCGTCGAGCACAATACCCAGTATGCGCTCATCTTTGGGACGTGGCCGGCGGTGCAGTCGCCAGACATGATATTTGACATCATTGCGGAACTTCATGCCGTCCCGGCGGAGCATCGTCGTGGGTGTGATATCAACGGTGTATGGATCAACGGTGCATGGAAGACCTACGACCACTTGTTGTTTTGCACCAAAGAACAGCACGTCATGCTTATGCAGCTCGTTGCGACGGCGCGGCGGCTGGCGCGTGAGTCGGTAGCGGGAATCAATGCGCCGTCAGAAAAGCATATCGAGTACTGCAACGCGCAGAGCAAAGCGGCCGACGAAAAAATCACCGAAGCCAACGCTGGGCTTGTTGCGCTGGAAAAGTACATGGCTGTCTGTGGGCACAACATCGAATTTTCGGTGACCGAGAAGAACAGACATAAAGCGCTCATTGCTAAGGCGGTCACGGCGAAGAAAAAGATCGCCCACGAAATCGAACAAACCCAGGCGCAGATCGAGCTGTCGAGAAAGCAGGAGTGCAATACCCTGGCTGAAATAGGCTCGAACTACATGAAGGAGCTGAACAAGTGCAAACATATGTACATTATGCAGCTCGGTATCGATGCTATTTTGAACAGCTTTAGTCACGGGGTCCGCCTTGTACTTACCAAGGAAGCTTTTGCAGGAGAGGGGGGGAGCGTGCGGTTGTCAAAGGCGGTGGAATCTGCATATGCGAAACTGATTTCCACGCTAACATTTGATAAGCTGCACTCGGAGTTACACCGGTCTATAGTCGGTTACCGCGAACGTAATGCCGAATAGAAAGGCATGAATGTCGACGAAACCTGTATGTTGTAATGGCCATAATGTACTTTGGATGTTGAACAACTTGCGAACAAGGCAATCCTTCATCCATTCAATTTGCCTTACTCTTCCTTTGACCATCGCTGGTTATCGCTATTAATAACAAGTGGGACAGCGATCGTTCTACATTTCACTTTCATTTTACATAGGGCGTCTTTGTAGGCGTAGCGGGCTGGTTTCACCTAATGAGCGGTCAGTATCTCTATGCTGTGGACGATACCATTAGGGGTTGTATTTAACAACAGCATCGCTTGCACTCCTGTAATTCACATACCCATACACGCTTCCGGTTCGGGTTCAGGCTCAAGGTTCTGGCGCAGGGCTTCGCTTCGTTTCACCCAGTACTCGCTGCCGTAGTTGACGAGAATCTCCTGGCCCGCCTCAACCGGCTTTTCTCCCGTCACAAGGACCATGACGGGAATTCCTGGGACGTACCAATCAAGAGCAGCGTTCGGCTCCGCGGTTTGCGCTCCGTCTGTCTCAGGACAGTCAGCGCCGTTGCACATGTGGGCACACGCGTCCGGAGTGTGAATATCTGGGCTTGCAGCAAACGCGATTGTTCCGTGCTTGGTCCGCAGGTTGTGCCAGTGTTCCGCAAACGGTCGCTGTTCATGCTCCGCGAGCTGACCGCTGCCGTAGGTCTTTGGGTCGCGGCTGACAATCCACGTGCACTGTTCATCGAAACCGGACAGTCCGATCGACACGGCGTGCATGGGGTAGCAGCTGACGGTTGTGTTCGGTGGAATGGTTTTCGTCGCAAAGACGCCTTGTCCGGAAATCTTGGACGGGGCGACCCGGATGTAACGGTGCGACACCTGCGGCCTAATAGGGAACCAGAACTCCACCAGGGTTTTGAAGATGTCCAGCTTGTACGCAGGAGTCGCAAGCTGAGAGATCTCGTCGGACATCGCCGGGCGTCCGTGCGCAAGCGGCGACCCTGCGACTTGCAAGTACTGTTGCCTGATGCGCACAAGCTCAGGCAGATGCTTCTTGTACACGTCGCTCACCAAGTCCGCATAGGCCGCAGCCGAAGAAAACGTTGGCAATTCCGACATCGAGACTCCTGGCTCGACCACAAGGATAAGGTCCAGGACAGCGCTCATGGACTCTTCGCTGATCGAAATCGTGCTGACCATTCGTTCTCCCGTTCCGGTCTTCGCTTGCTTCACCTGCTTCGCTCTTTCCTTTTTCGACGGCATCGGTATGCCTTGAGCGTCTGTGTGTTGTTCTGGCTGGGATGGCGCCAGTGGGTTGCCGCACAATCGTGCAAAAAGTGACAAAATGTCAAAAGTGACAAAATGTCAAAAGTGACAAAATGTCAAAAGTGACAATAACATTTGATCTCGCACGGCGGCACTTCCCCCGTGTCTGGGGGAACGGTCCGGGCCGTCTATGCTCAGCGACAAATTCTACTACCCTCCGGCTCTGTAAATGTGTGTAAATGTGTGTAACACCACAAACACATGTCCATTACACATGTTCACTCGCTGTACAGCTGTTCTCACTCAGATTCGTATTCAATCTCAGCGTCGACGACGTCATCGCTGTCGCTCTCACTGTCAAATAACTCGACGATACTTGTATTGGCATACTGCTGCTTCTTGGCATACATGTTGGGACTCAACCCGATGTTTGTTTTGAGGCTGCCGCCGCTGCGCCTCGTCGCTGTAATAACCAGATTGGCCTCGAGGTCGCAGTTCAGCTTGCATAGACAAAATCGGCATCCCTCGATCTGGCAATCAATATCGTGCTCGCCATCAATCACGGCAACGCGGTCGATCGGGCACGAAACAATCTTTTTGATTTTTTCGTTATACGACCGAGGCTGTCCAAATTCCATCGTGTGGTCTTTCAAACGAAACACTTGCGACGACCCAGTCGACCGGCGCGCTTGCCCGTGACTTTGGGGTGCCATCACCGAGTACGACAGTGTCTCACCATGGATGCTCTTGGTCTTCTTGTAGGTCACCGTGATAACCCGCGGCACTGAGGTGCGCTCGATAAAGGAAATGGTCGATTCCCCGGCACGCCGCATCTGCAAATCAGGTTCTTGCAGCAAACGAAACAGGGGACGTCCCTTGTTGTCGGACTTCAAAACGTAGACCGTAAACTCGAGGGTGTCGGTGCCAATTATCTCCCGCGGCGCGGCGCGAAGAGGGGCCCGACACTGACTGCACAGCGGTTGGCGACCGCCCGCCGCCTTAGTCATCTTCTCAAAGCAACCGAAGCAGTGGACGTGACCGCAGAGGTTGACATGGAATGCAACGACTTCCCTTTTGTCCTTCTTGTGGCAAATCTGACACCCTTCCTCCCACATAGCTTTGCCAAGATCCTCGTGTCCACGCTTCGCAGTCTGCTGAGATGTGTCCAGTGCGGAACGAAGCCTGGTTGCCTCGGCGTGCAGAAACTGGGTCACCTGCTCGGGCTGCTGAAGAGGCTCCTGGTAGTCTCCGTCACCGTCGGTAAATGCCAGAGGGCCTTGCGGAAACACATCGTACGGCTCCGGTGCGCAGTAAATGGGCAGCGCAACCTGCTGGCGACGCGCAACGTCCAGCCGGTTCTGGAAAGCTTTCCATTCGGGCCGCCACTTGACCAAGAGGTACGGCTTCGAGGCATCAAGACCTTCGTACAAACCCCCCAGCGGAGTCCCCGTGTTCACCAGACAGATCCGCGCTCCTGCTTGCACTTGGGACTGCTTGAAGCGCATCACATTCATCAGCTCCGGGCCAACAGCGGGAGGCACCGACGGGAACAACGCCGACTCGCAGAGCAAGTCCCACGCCGTGTCATCAAAGCTGCCGTCAACCGGCACGGCATTCACCACCGACATAGGTGAGAAAAAAGGGTGGCTGCCGGTGGGTGGCTGCCGGTGGGTGGCTGTCGGTGGGTGGCTGCCGGTGGGTGTCTGCCGGTGGGTGGCTGTCGGTGGGTGGCTGCTGCACCGGTCTAGGTGTTGCCAGCGAGCACCAGAAAAAAGTGACACAAGTGACAAAAATGACAAAAATGACAAAAATGACAAAAATGACAGAAATGACAAAAATGACAAAAATGACAAAAGTGACAAGTAAAACGTCACTTTTGAGAAAAGTGACAAGTGCCGAAAGTGACACAAAAATTTTGTCATTTTTCCACGTCCGCAAATTCTTGCTGACAGTCACCGACAGCCACCTCGCAGGCAGCCCGGTCCGACCAGCGCGGCCCCCGCCGCCTTGCCGACCGGTTCGCCCCCGCCGCCCGCGCCGGCCAGCGCGGCCCCCGCCGCCTTGCCGACCAGTTCGGCCCCGCCGCCCGCGCCGGCCAGTTCGGCCCCGCCGCCCGCGCCGGTTGCTGACAGTCAGCAAGAATTTGCGGAACGGCTCCGCAGCGCCTCGCAGCCCGCGCCGGCCAGCGCGGCCGACCCATTCGGCCCCGCCGCCTCGCGGGCCAGCGCGGGCCCATCCGCCTCGCGGGCCAGTTCGGCCCCGCCGCCCGCGCCGGCCAGCGCGGCCCCGCCGCCCGCGCCGGCCAGCGCGGCCCCCGCCGCCTCGCGGTCAGTGCGGAAACAGCCGCTTTGCGGGCCAGCACAGGCTCCGCCGTCTCGCGGGCAGTGCGGAAACAGCCGCTATGCCGGCCAGTGCGGAAACAGCCGCTATGCAGGCCATGGTTGAACGCGCAAGGAAAGTTCTTGTTGCCATGCTGACAGGGACCGAGTCCAACGAGTACTCTACATACACGTCGAAACCGGGCGCTCGATTTTTCCTCCGCGTCCTTAGCCGTGTGGGCCTGGACTTGTCCAACTTTACTGCGGCATCTGATTACAAATTCAACAAGGACGTCTGGGAGAATGGTGTTATGGCGCAGTGGGACTACGAGCAAATGCAAGCAAAACTGAACGGCCGGAAGGAAAAAGCACGAACAACCTTTGGTAATTGGACTTCCATCATCAAGATTCAGCTAGAACGGGAGAAGCTGCCGTTTGGACAGAACAAGAGAGACGCATTCGGGCACATGGGGCATGTTAAACGCAAAAAGCGTGCAAAACTGAGCCCGCGTGTTACGTCCACGCATACTGACGCTTTCTCAGTACAGGGCGATTCCGCTGCTGCCGCGGATCAACACGAAGAGTGGGGTTCTCAAAACGATTTGCTACCCGTGGAAGACGATTGGGGCGTCGCTGGAGCCGGCCCCACAGAAGACGTCTTGGGATGGGATGAGCATGCAGGGGTCTCCGGCAATACACCAGCTTTTGACGAACTCGGCATTGGAGCTCCAATGCTACGTCCGACATTGCCGTCCGCTGACGAAACCCAGAGGCCCGCGACGGCTGTGGAAAGTCAGAGGCCCGCGACGGCTTTGGGCAACGTGTCGCCGCCGAACTTGCAGTTGGCGCCGCAGGCACCGACGATTACCAGGCCAGTGTCGGGGGTACCGTTTCAGAACGATGCTCCGCATATTTGGAAGCCGCTACCCTTACCATCACGCACGCAGCAGGTGCCGATTGCTGTGGGCACACCAGTACTGACCTCGGCAACTCTGGCCGCGCCTGTCTTCACCACATCTGGCTCGGGTACCAACGATAGCTTCGGCACGACGACCTCGGCAACTCTCGGCGCGCCTGTCTCCACCACATCTGGCTCGGGTACCAACGATAGCCTCGGCACGACGACCTCGGCAACTCTTGGCGCGCCTGTCTCCACCACATCTGGCTCGGGTACCAACGATAGCCTCGGCACGACGACCTCGGCAACTCTGGCCGCGCCTGTCTTCACCACATCTGGCTCGGGTACCAACGATATCCTCGACACGACAACCTCGGCAACTCTCGGCGCGCCTGTCTCCACCACATCTGGCTCGGGTACCAACGATA
>Ga0209716_1002862_pt1 | contig 10980 bp, 10 predicted proteins | sample COGITO_mtgs_1205_FD_184811 | JGI IMG/M metagenome (GOLD analysis project Ga0209716, IMG submission 184811) | Pelagic marine microbial communities from North Sea - COGITO_mtgs_120531 (SPAdes) (version 2) | ecosystem: Environmental > Aquatic > Marine > Epipelagic ...
GGTATTGGCGATTCACACCGGCCCGATTACCCTCCGTGTACATTATGAATTTTATTGGCCGCAGGCCATATTCTAGAGGGGAAAGTGATGAAAGATTTACGTCAGTTTTATATCAATGGTCAGTGGGTGGATCCCATTGCGTCCCGTGATCTGAATGTCGAAAATCCATCGACAGAAGAGTTGGTTGCTACCATCTCACTTGGCGCTGCCGCAGATGTTGACGCGGCCGTGGCCGCCGCCAAAGCCGCCTTCCCATTATATTCCCAGGTCAGTGTTGAAGAGCGTATTGCATTGATGGAGAAGCTCCTGCAAATTTATAAGGATCGCTATGACGAAATGGCTATGGCGATCTCTGTTGAAATGGGTGCGCCTATTTCCTTTGCCACCGCTGCCCAGGCTGATTGTGGCCGTGGCCATATCAACGCAGCGATTGAATCTCTTAAGCAGTTTGAGTTTGAACGTCAGATGGGCAATACCCGCATTGTTAAGGAGCCGATAGGTGTTTGCGGGTTTATCACCCCCTGGAACTGGCCGATTAACCAGATTAGCTGCAAAGTCGCCCCGGCGCTGGCCACGGGTTGCACTATGGTGCTAAAGCCCAGCGAAATTGCGCCAATGTCCGGTTATCTGTTTACCGAGATGATGGATCAGGCTGGTTTTCCCGCAGGCGTATACAACATGGTCAACGGTGATGGCCCAGATGTGGGTGCAGTAATTTCCAGCCATCCAGATGTGGATATGGTGTCCTTTACTGGCTCTACCCGCGCAGGTATTTTGGTGGCCAAAGCGGCCTCCGAAACCGTCAAGCGAGTGACCCAGGAGTTGGGCGGCAAGTCTCCGAATATTATTTTTGAAGATGCGGATTTAGAGACCGCAGTGAGCTCAGGGGTTATTAATATGATGGGCAATACGGGTCAGTCCTGTAATGCGCCCTCTCGTATGTTGGTGCATTCATCGGTCTATGATCGGGCGGTTGAGATTGCCAGGCAAACAGCGGAGCAGGTGCCTGTGGATGATCCTATGAAGGAGGGGATGCATCTGGGCCCTCTGTCTAGCCGTGTGCAGTTTGATAAGGTTCAGGGCCTGATTGAAGTCGGTATCAACGAAGGAGCACAGCTGGTGGTCGGTGGCTTGGGCAAGCCCGATGGTTTTGATACTGGCTATTATGTTAAACCAACGATTTTTGCCGGCGTTAATAATCAGATGACCATTGCTCAGGAGGAAATTTTTGGTCCGGTGCTAAGCATGATCCCCTTCGATACCGAAGAGCAGGCGATCGAAATCGCTAACGACACGCCCTATGGTCTGGCAGCCTATTTCAGCACCAGCGATGAAGAGCGGGCCCGCCGGGTAGCAGGTCAGTTGCGGGCCGGTATGATTAGTCTCAACAGTGCCTCTCAGGATTATGCTGCACCCTTTGGTGGCTATAAGCAGTCTGGTAATGGCCGTGAATGGGGTGAGTATGGGTTCGATGACTTTTTGGAAATTAAGGGGATTACTGGTTAAGAGGCGAGTTCCAGCTAATTGACGCTGGCATTGCCCCGGCTATCATTTCCTGATTCTCCTTAAGTATGGGTCGGGGACATGATGGTAGGGGTTAACCATAAGCCCCTCGATCAAAAGACCCCAACGTTAATACCTAGCAGACTCCCAAGCATGAATCGCATGCTTGCGGGTCTCCCCCCACAGATAACCCCCAATCTTCCCGCTCTGCTGCAACACTCGATGACAGGGTATAAAGAATCCAATCGGATTAGAGCCAATAGCCGTACCCACCGCCCTGGAAGCCTTAGGCCTGCCCACCGCGGCTGCGACCTGTGCATAACTATTGATGCAGCCCGGCTCTATCTGCAACAGAGCTCGCCACGCATTTATTTGGAAATTGGTGCCCCTCACATAAAGCGATAACGGCCCATCAATATTTCTCTCACCGGCAAACAGGGCCTCAACCGCCTTTGTGGTCTCTGAGGTCTTCTTGATTAGCCTGGCATTGGGCCATTGTTTATGCAGTTGTGAGATTTGCTGATCAATATTATTATTGGTCAAAAACGATAGCTTACAGATTCCTCTTGGGGTCACAGCAATAAAGACGTCACCAAACGGGCTGTCAGCCACAGAATATTGAATCTCCATGCCGGCACCACCAGCCTTAAATTCCCCAGGACTTGCGGCTTCCAGCTGCACAAAATGGTCATGCAATCTGGAGCTGCTGCTTAAACCCACAGCATTTGATACGTCTAGCAATGGTTTAGATTGAGCAAGTAATTGCTTGGCTCGGCCAACAGTCAGGATTTGCAGATACTTTTTGGGTGTCACGCCAGCCCACTGACTAAATAGGCGTTGAAAGTGAAATGGGCTTAAATGCAAGTGACCGGCAATGTCCTCGAGAGAGGGCTGCTGTTTGGCATTGGCGTTAATAAAGTCAATGGCCTGAGCTATGCGCTGATAGTCGGATTTCATAGAGAGAGTATTGCCGACTTCTGGTGTTTTAGCGACCCGAATCTTGCTCAAATCTATTGGCGGATAAGGCATAGATCAGACCACCGGCGGCAATTATTCCCAGACCAATCAACGCCTCTGTGGGTTTTGAAATTAGCACATAGGTCAGGGTCCACAGGGTTACACTCAAATAAATAATTGGCGCAATGGGGTAGGCAGTGGTTTTGTAGGCACCGGAGATATTGAGCTTTTTAAAGCGCAGCACAAAAACCCCAAGCACGGAGAACAGCGTGTTAATCGCTAGTACAAAGCTGGAGAAAATTAGCACCGACTCAAATGTGGCGCTGATAATAAAAAACATTGCCAGAGTGCCCTGAAATAGTACCGCATTGACTGGAATGCCCTGGGCATTGCACCTGGCCAGCTTCGAGAAAACTGTAAAATCTTCACCGATCACCTGCAGCACTCTGGGCCCAGCCATGGTCATGGCGCTGACAGTACTGATTAATAAAACTGCCAGCACAGCGCCCATTATTTTACCGGCGCTGCCGCCAAGTGCAGCCTCAGCTACCACCACGCCGATTTCCAGTTTGCCTTCCATGCTTGAGATAGGTGCGGCGCTAAGAAAGGTAAAGTTGAGTAACAGATAGAGCATCAATACCAGTGCAGTACCCGCAGCTAATACGATAGGCAAATTGCGCTGGGGTCTGTCCAGCTCGCCGGTGACATAGGTGGCTGCATTCCAACCAGTGTAGGCATAGTTTACATAGATTAGGGCAACCGCAAAGGCGCCGCTAAACAGCAGCTTTTCATCGCCGGCCTGGGGCGCAAAATTCAGATTCTGAGGGCTGCTGCCCCAAATGAAAATGACCACACAAAACAGCAGAATCAGCACCAGTTTAAGGGCGGTAAAAATCTGTTGCACATTGCTGCTGGCCTGTCGCGACAGGCAGTGGGCTAAAGTCAGTATCAGTACCAGAGAGCAAGCAGTCCAGGTTCTGTTGAGTTCGGGAAAGACTGCCGAGAGATAGGCGGCAAAGGTCATAGCTGCCAGTGCCACTGGTGCGGCAAAGCCTACAGTGGCGGATACCCATCCGGAAATAAAACCGGCGCAGGGGTGGTAGAGGCGCGAGAGAAAATTATACTCGCCGCCAGAGCGGGGCAGGTTGGCACCCAGTTCGGCATAGGTCAAGGCGCCACAGAGAGCGGTTAAACCACCGACAAACCACAGCATCATCAATATAAAGGGCGACTGAATACCCAGCAGCTGAAACCCGAGGCTGGTAAACACGCCGGTGCCGACCATATTGGCGACAACAACAGAGATACCTGTGGTTCTGGAGAAGCTATGCATAGTTATTATTGGATTGCCCCTAAAAATCTGCATGCACTTTACAGCACTGCTGGTAAAGGACAAATAGTTTCCTCAGGGACCTGACAGAAATAAATACCATAGGGTCAGAAAATATCAGGTCATTAATCAATAAAAATCAGGTAAGCTTGCGAGCTATAACAATAATAAAAAAAGGTAATTAACATGGAAATGGCACTGCGAATTTTGCTGCGTCTGCTCGCACTGGGCATGTTTATGGGCTCCGTTGGATTTATCTTTAACCCGGCCGGAATGGAAGCGGATTTTGCCGTAAGAGCACTTGAGACCCATGGTATGGGGACCCTGCGCGGTGATCTTGGTGGTACCTTCCTGATGTTAGCAATTTTCACTTTCCATGGCTCGAGACCTGGCAATGCTGCCTGGCTGGCAGTGCCTCTGGTATTTATGCTGACTGTGTTGTTTGGTCGAACAGTGCATATAGTGCTGGACGGTCTGACTGACCCGGCCATTCGCTCTACGGTAATTGAGTTGGTGGCCATCGCTATCCTCGAATACGCCCGCAGAACATTATCAACTGACAATAAAAATTAAGGAGAACGCCATGAGATCACTGGCATTAACTCTGCTTCTATCTGTTACCGGTTTAACTCAAGCCAGCGAAGGGACTGATACTCAGACTCAGGTGTATTTTGGTGATACTCACCTGCATACGACCTATTCCTTTGATGCATTTTTAAACCAAAATTTTACTGCAGACCCGGATACTTCGTACAGATGGGCAAAGGGCGAGCCGGTGATCCATCCCTTTAATCGCACCAGAGTTCAGATTGGCACGCCACTGGATTTTTTGGTGGTGTCAGACCATGCAGAGATGCTCGGTGTGATGCGCGCTATTCGCGGTGAAACTATTCAGTGGGAAGATGTTGGATTGTATGCTTCTTTCAAGCGCTGGTTGGCCGTCAGGCAGTTAAACGAAGCACTGGATGAAGGCGCGGGTCGTGCTTTTTTTACTCGCTTCTTGCCCAAGTCGGCAGCGGTAAAAGGTGGCGACCCGGTGGCTGATATTAATAATAATATCGGTGGGATCGCGATTTTCGGCGATACCAGTAATACCTCCAGTGATGCCTGGGAAGACATTATTGGCGCCGCAGAGCGGCACAATGAGCCGGGGGTATTTACCAGTCTGCTGGGTTGGGAGTGGAGTTCACTGCCCACCGGCGCAAACCTGCATCGTATTGTAGTCACGCCGGATGGCGGTGATAAAGCCAGCCAGTATATTCCCTTTGGCTCAGATCAGAGCCAGTATCCTGAGGACCTTTGGCAGTGGTTGGCAGATACTGGGGAGCGCACAAATAGCCGCTTTATTTCTATCCCCCACAACTCAAATATTTCCAAAGGCTATATGTTTGCCGAGACCACCGTCAAAGGCCAGCCCATTACTGCTGACTATGCGCGCACACGCATGAAGTGGGAGCCGATTACTGAGGTCACTCAGATCAAAGGGGATAGTGAAACCCACGCTAAGTTTTCTCCAGATGATGAGTTCGCTGACTTTGAAACCTATGATTACTATATTCAAACCACCAAGAACAATACCCAGGTCTCCTCTGGAGATTATGTTCGCCCGGCTCTGAAAAGAGGTCTGGCAATCGAGAAAAAAATCGGTGTCAATCCCTATAAGTTTGGCTTTATTGGTTCCACCGACGCCCATTCGGGCCTGGCATCGCCCGAGGAGAATAACTTCCAGGGCAAAATGGCCGCGGACAGTACTCCCGAGACCAAGGCACCAGCTCTGGGTAACCCCACCGGCGCCAGCGGCTGGGATATGTCGGCCTCCGGTTTGGCGGCGGTCTGGGCTTCAGAAAATAGCCGCGAGGCGATTTATGCCGCCTTCAAGCGCAAAGAGACCTATGCCACCAGCGGCCCACGGCTGCGAGTGCAGTTTTTTGCTGGCTGGGATTTCCCTGCTGGTGCAGAAGCTTCAGATGACTTTGCTGCCATAGGCTATCAGCATGGTGTACCCATGGGTGGTGATTTGGCTGGGACTGATTCTGGAGCAGCGCCACAGTTTTTGGTGCGTGCGGTAAAGGACCCGGTAGATGCCAACCTTGACCGCGTGCAGATGGTCAAGGGCTGGGTGGATGCGGCGGGCGAACAGCACGAGATGGTCTACAATATAGACTGGTCCGGTGATCGACAGCTGGATGCGGATGGCAAGTTGCCCGCTGTGGGTAATACGGTGGACTTAAAATCGGCCAGATATACCAATACTATTGGTCAGGCCGAGTTTGCGGTTAAATGGAAGGATCCAGATTTTGATCCAGCCCAGTCGGCATTTTATTACGCCCGAGTACTGCAGATTCCCACACCGCGCAATGGTCTTTACGACAGCCTGGCGCTGGGTCTGGACAGCCCGCCCCGGGGAGCAAAAGCCATCCAGGAGCGGGCCTACACGTCGCCGGTCTGGTATACGCCACAGTAGCTGCGGACTTTAAAAGGAATTTAGAAGGGATTTAAAAGCGCAATGATAAAGAAGTTTTTAAAAGAGCCACTTGTTCAGTTTTTAGTTATTTCGCTGGTGCTGCTTGGCGGCGAGCGTTGGATCAACGCCGAAGACTACGCCTATGACCAGTACCATATTCAGATAGATGATCAGCAGTTGCTGCAGTTTATGCAGCTGCGGGCCAAGACCTTTAAGCCAGATCAGGCTGCAGCCGCTCTGGCTGCACTGGGCGCCGAAGAGCGCCAGCGTCTGGTTGATGATTACGCGCGCAATGAAGTGCTTTTCCGCGAGGCCATGGCTATAAATCTGGATAAGAATGATCAGATTATCCGCCGCCGCATGATTCAAAAAATGGACTATCTGGCCCAGGGGTTTTATGACGAGGCCGATCCCCTAACCGAGCAGGATCTGCGCGACTACTATGCTGACAATCAGCAAGATTATAAAAAAGCCGCCGAAGCCACCTTTACCCATGTGTTTATCTCCACGCAAAATCGCCCCTCGGAAGAGGCCCAGGCGATGGCAGATAAACTGCTGGGCCAGCTTAACGCTGAACAGGTGCCCTTTGAAAATGCCTCCAGATACGGCGAGCGCTTTCTCTACAACCGCAACTATGTCAATCGTGAGGACGATGAGATTGGCAGCCATTTTGGTCAACCCTTTCAGCAAGCTGTATTTGCCCTAAGCACTGGGGAGCAGTGGCAGGGGCCGGTGCAGTCCAGCTATGGATGGCATCTGGTGTTGCTGGTTAAAAATGCCGCTGCCTATGTTCCTGAATTTGAGGAAGTCAGCTCTGCGGTCTTTGCCGATGCTCAGCGTCAACAGCAGAGAGAGATAAAACGTCAGGCTATCGATAAGCTGATGGCCAAATATCAGATCGAGACAGAATAATGCGCACGGCTTTTTTTGCTCTCGCACTGCTGGTCAGTAGCTGGGTGGTCGCCGATGAGGCGCGGCCGGTCTATGTGGAAGTGGTGGAAAATAATGCCAGCCAGTTTCTTGTAAAGTGGAAAGTACCGCCGGTTATGCCTACAGGGCAGGAACCCTATATAAAACTGCAGCACCCGGACTGTCGAGTTGTTGATGGTGCCAATGCCGCCGGGTTAATCGGTCGTCGGCTCTATCAATGTGATATTCAGGATCCCGATGCCGCTTTTGCTCTGGTGCTGGACTATCCCCGAAGCAATCCCGCACTGACCTCGCTTATTGTCTTTAAGCCTTTTGAAGCAGAGCCCATACAGGTATTTTCCGGCCCGGAAAAAACCAAGGTCGATATTCCAGTTAGCACCAGCGCTGGCACTGTGGCCAAACAGTACACAGTGGCTGGTATAGAGCATATTCTGATCGGTACAGACCATTTGCTGTTTGTACTTTGCCTGATGATTATTGCCGGTAGTTTTAAGCGTCTGCTGCTGACTGTGACCGGCTTTACCATTGCTCATTCTATTACTCTGAGTCTGGCCACATTGGATATTTTCCGCCTGCCCACAGAGCTGGTGGAGTTATTGATTGCTCTGAGTATTGTTCTATTGGCTGTGGAAATTGTTAAGCATAATCGAGCTGAAGCCGGGGCAGCTCCCAGCTTTACTTGGCGCTATCCGGTCAGTGCCTCCTCGGCATTTGGTTTATTGCATGGCTTTGGTTTTGCGGTGGTGTTACAGGAGTTGGGCCTTCCTGCCTCAATGAAGATTCATGCGCTATTGTTTTTTAATATAGGTGTTGAGCTGGGGCAGTTGCTATTTATTGCCGCAGTGCTGGTACTGATATTTATCCTTATGCGCAGTATTCCCGCAGTCAACAGGCACCTCCCGGTGCTTGTTGAGGCAGTGGTCTATGTTGTGGGAATTACCAGTGCTTACTGGTTATTCGAACGATTTGCAGTGCTGTTTTAGCCTTGATTGGAAAGCTATTTTAAATGGCCCAAATGCTTGGAAACCACTTTCAAGCTGGGCTTAAACAGCTTGGGAGTGCAGGCCAGAATATGGCCGCTGTCCATAAATTTTTCACCACCTTTGAAATCGCTAACCATACCGCCAGCTTCCCGCACCATCAGCACGCCTGCTGCTATATCCCAAGGCTTCAGTGACATTTCCCAGAATACATCCATACGGCCAGCTGCCACATAGGCCAGATCCAGAGAGGCAACGCCCAGACGGCGAATGCCCGCCGAGTTATCGGCAAACTCATGCATGCATGCCAGATACTTATCCATCTCATTAAAGGATGGTGCGCTAAAGGGAATCCCGGTGGCATAGAGCGCTCCGGCTTCTTCAGTCCGGCCCGACACGCGGATGCGACGACCATTGAGGCTGGCGCCATGGCCACGACTGGCAGTAAATTCCTCGCGCTTAAATGGCTCCAGAATAACCCCGTGCTCGAGCTTGCCTTTAATACGGCAGGCGATAGAGACAGCTACATGGGGAATGCCGCGAACAAAATTGGTGGTGCCATCAAGGGGATCGATAATCCATTCCACATCGGAATCGGGATTGCCGCTGGTGCCACTTTCCTCACCGATAAAGCGGTGATCCGGGTAGGCTTTTTTGATGTTGTAGATAATGGTTTCTTCTGAGCGACGATCCACTTCAGTGACAAAGTCATGGCGACCCTTTTCATCAACCTTAACCAATTCCAGATTATCGGCAGACTTAACAATCATTTCTCCGGCCAGACGGGCGGCGCGAAGGGCTATATTAACCATCGGTTGCATAGGGCGTTTTCCAAGTGACTTTAAAGAGCGGTGGGCATTGTAACAGAACTACTGTGCCTGAGAAGCCTGATTCTGCTACACTCGCGCCCCGATTTTAGGGCAGTAGAATTAATTCGTAAGAGGCTTATTGTGTCTACCACTGAACGTCAGGCAAAAATTCGCATTGTGCTGGTCAATACCGCGCATCCGGGGAACATTGGCGGTGCCGCCCGAGCCATGAAAAATATGGGTCTGGCTGAATTGTATTTGGTGCAACCTCGCGAGTATCCGGCTCCGAGAGCCGTGTGGCGAGCCGCTGGCGCACGGGATGTATTGGCCAATGCCAAAATTGTAGAGTCCGTGGATGAAGCTATTGCCGGCTGTGGTCTGGTGGTTGGCACCAGCGCCCGAGAGCGCCGCATCCCCTGGCCGTTAATTAACCCCCGTGAATGCGGCGAGCGAATCTGGCAAGAGGCCGATACCCACGAAGTGGCACTGTTATTTGGCCGTGAAGATCGCGGACTCACCAACGATGAATTGCACAAGTGCCACTACCATGTGCATATTCCCTCAAACCCTGACTACAGCTCTTTGAATCTGGCTACAGCCGTCCAAGTGCTGAGTTATGAAATTCGCATGGCCAGCCTGGCGGATGCCGAGGGGAATTTGCCCTCGTTGCAAGACTGGGATCAGCCCCCGGTAACTGCAGATGATCTGGAAAATTTTCATGTGCATCTGGCAGAGACCATGGCCGATCTTAAGTTCTATGATCCGGAAAACCCCAAGCAATTACTGACTCGCATGCGTCGCCTATTCAACCGCCAGCGCATGGATAAGATGGAGGTTTCCATACTTCGGGGTGTGCTGTCTGCTGTGCAACGGCTAATCAATAAATAACTGAGCAAACTAATCAGGTATTTAATTGACTAAAATACTCAGGTATTAGATAATTCGCGACCCAAAGAGCGCCATATAGGTAAACCATATGAGACTGACAACTCGAGGACGTTACGCCGTAACAGCAATGCTCGATTTGACGCTGCACGCTCAGGACAAGCCAATTTCATTGGCGGATATCTCCGGGCGCCAGTCTATTTCTCTGTCCTATCTGGAACAGCTATTTTCCCGTTTGCGTCAGTCTGGCCTGGTTTCCAGCGTCCGTGGCCCGGGCGGTGGCTATCATCTGGGCCGCGCCAGCGACGGTATTTTTGTGGCGCAGATTATCGATGCGGTGAATGAATCCATAGACACCACCAACTGTCAGGGCAAGGGCGATTGTCAGGGCGGCGAGATCTGTCTGACCCATACATTGTGGTCAGATCTCAGCAAAGAGATCCACGGATTCTTAAATGGTATTAGTTTGGCTGATCTGGTGGCGAAACGAAACGTACAACATATAGCTCAGCGGCAAGTTGAACAGCTGCTGGTTATAGATGACAACATGCAGGCTGGCGCCTGCTGAATTTGGAGTAATTAATGAATCTACCCATTTATCTGGATTACGCTTCCACAACACCGGTAGACCCGTCTGTTGCAGATAAAATGATGCAATTTCTGACCCCGACTGGTCAGTTTGGCAATCCGGCGTCTCGCTCCCATGTTTTTGGCTGGCAGGCAGAAGCTGCGGTTGAAGATGCGCGCACTGATGTGGCGACATTGATTGGTGCCGACCCCCGCGAAATCGTCTGGACCAGTGGTGCCACTGAAGCCAATAACCTTGCTATCAAAGGCTGCGCCCACTTTAACCAGCGGAAAGGCAAGCATGTAATCACCTCTAAGATCGAACACAAAGCGGTGCTGGATACCTGCCGTCAGCTGGAGCGCGAAGGGTGGGAAGTGACCTATCTTGAGCCAGATTCCAATGGCTTGATCCAGCCGCAAATGGTGGCAGATGCGATTCGCGAAGACACCACTGTTGTTTCCATTATGCATGTGAACAATGAGCTGGGTACCCTCAATGATATAGCCGCCATTGGTGCTATCTGTCGCGAGAAAAAAGTGTTCTTCCATGTGGAT
>Ga0209716_1002864_pt1 | contig 10973 bp, 22 predicted proteins | sample COGITO_mtgs_1205_FD_184811 | JGI IMG/M metagenome (GOLD analysis project Ga0209716, IMG submission 184811) | Pelagic marine microbial communities from North Sea - COGITO_mtgs_120531 (SPAdes) (version 2) | ecosystem: Environmental > Aquatic > Marine > Epipelagic ...
ATTCAACTGGGACTTGATGCCTTCTGGCGACAGGATAGCCAGTGGAAAGAGTGGCTGATGATCCAAGTCACTGATGACATGGCAGAAACTTTCTTCCGCAGCACATTGGCCAAAGCCTACACACCACAGAAGCAAGTAGTAAAGACCAACAACAAACAGTTGGATCGGCTGCTGATTCAGTGGCGCGAAGAGGTCCGCCTTTACGGTCGCAACAAGTGGGCGCTGTACAATGCCATGACTCACTGGTCCACGCACACTGAAGACTACTCGAAGCAGCCAAGTATCACCCGCAAGAACAACGAGGACAAACTGATTAACGTTCTCGGATCAGCCAAGTGGCTCGAACTGACCTGACTTTCGAAGTGAAAGCTTTCACTTCGCCAAAACACTTTCGAAGTGAAAGCTACCACTTCACCAACCAAGGAGAACACCATGACCGACCTGACACCCATCATGCAATCGGTGTATGACGAACTAATTAACAACTACGGCTTTGATCGAGTTGTAATCCAGTATGAAAAAGAATTTCGAAACGACTACAATTACAAACTTGACTGGCATGAATCCATAACCATTCAAACTCACGATACATTCCAAGATAATGTGGAATACGACGCCAAACAAAACCAAGGATACCAAAGGTTCGACGTAGACGATGTACGCAACGGCAACTGGAGAGCCTACTATATGTCCCGCGCCATGCGAGAAATCGGTGTGCTTGCAGCACAAAGCAACCAATCAAAACTGATAATGGATCAGCTTGTCACACTGAAAGCAAAAGAGTTTGCGGAAAAACTTGTGACTACAAGAGAAGAACTTGGCTCTTGGATCACCGACCAACGAAATAAGTCCGGAGGAAATTAACTTTTTTCGCCACTTTTGGCACACCAAAACAGAACACATGGAGAACACCCGATGAGAACTACCGAACACATGCTTGCCGAAAGCATCGGCCCGCTTGTTAGCTGGCCCACTCACCTTCATACAATCGCTGACGCGCTTGAAGCTAAGCACAACAACTTCAATCGTGAGAAGTTTCTTCGACGCGCTGAGCATTGCTGGTATCAGAACCATGAGATCAAGGAGATCGACGATCAAATTCCTTATTGATTTCATAGCGCTAAGCATGTTCCTCATGGCGTGTATTATCCCCTTGCTTTTATTGGGATAACGTGTGCATATAGGCACATGCTTATGCCATCATACCTCACCCAGCTTGAAGCATTTGCTGACGCATCAAACGTCACACTGCTTCAAGCGTTCAAGTGGGCTGAAGTTCCGCACTCAACCTACTACCGAACGATCAGATACCACACAGAGTTGAGCCACCTCACTGCTTGCAGGGTGGCTCAAGCTATTGAGAACCACAACTGTCTCGAACGAATGAAGGCAGACATCAGAAAGCATCGACGTATTGGTCGAGAGTTTGACATCAAGACCATGAAGAAAAGACACAAACCCCGAATAGCAGGGCCGCATCAACCAGTATCAAGGCCAAAGAAACAATGAATGAATGCCGTGGATGCGGAGACAACAGCCCTTGGTTTGTAGTCTTTCACAACAACGGTCAGCCCTTGGTCATCTGCCTTCGGTGCTATGAAGAGGACACATGGCAAACAAAAATAAAAACAAAGGGACGTACCACGAAAAGTGGATCGTCAACTGGCTCACCAAAGCGGGGGTCAAAGAAGTCGAAAGGCAACCGCTATCCGGAAGCCTCGGTGGAAAATACCGGGGCGACATCACGATGGAAATGCTTGGACAAAAAATAATAGGCGAGGTCAAGTACCGCGACCTGTCCAATTTCCCCAACGCTTTCAGTGTCTTAGAGGAGAGAGACATTGCATTCTACAAAAGGAAGAAAGGCTCTCCTCAAGTCGCTGTCATAATACCCGGCGACTTGTTCATCGCAATCTTGGAGAAGATCAATGACCACACCAAAGAAATTCCTGTACCGCAGAAACGCAAGCGGGACTAGCGTTGAGGCTGCTATGGCCGTTGACCATACCACATGGGAGACGGTTGTATTTTCTGAAATCAAAAACGCAGGAGCGAAAGGGCTAACTCAGGATGAGTTGCTCGAACTGTATCCGAGCGTTCCTTACTCCACCATCTGCGCCCGCTTCTCAGCCCTCACCCGTAAAGGATTGATCCATCGTCCCGGCTTCAAGCGCAAAGGCAGGAGCGGAAACAATCAACTGGTTATGCTGGCTAAACCAGAGAAGGAATAACCATGTCAATTCAACACCTTGCTTGGGCCTTTGAAGTCGACGCTGGCGATGCAATGTCACGCTGGATTCTAGTCTGCCTAGCCAACCGGGCAGACAGGGAGACGGGCCAGTGCTGGCCCAGCCGGAAGCGCATAGCAGCAGACGCTTCACTTGGCGTAACCACAGTAAAAAACAGACTGAATAACCTTGAAGAACGTGGCCTGATTACACGCCAAACTAGGCAGCGAGACAACGGGTCTGCGACCTCAACACTGTACACTCTTAACGCCCCGAATTTGCTACCCAATTTACAGAGGGGTGGGTCGTCTCGCGACCGGGGTAGGTGCGCAAGCGACCCCCTTGAACCAGTAAGGGAAACAGAAGATAGAGTATCTCCCTCTTCTAAAGTTAACCTTTCTCTATCTCCTCGGGGTCAGGAAAATATTTTGTTCGAGGAGTTTTGGGCAGCGTATCCTCGCAAGGCTGGGAAGGGTCAGGCTCGCCGTGCCTATTCGGCGGCAATGAAAAAAGAAGTACACGCTGAGATTATCAAGGCAGCGATCAAGTACGCTGACCTCAGCAAGACCAAGGACAAGCAGTACATCGCCATGCCAGCAAGCTGGCTGAACGGAGAGCGATGGCTTGACGAAGAAGAAGACCAAGGAAACTGGGGGGCGCTGAACCTTGACTCAATATGAAAACCGCATTGCCCAAGTAAAGTCTTGGTTCGCCAAAGAAATCACCACCCGGTTCTCAATGCCCCACGGGATTGACCCAAACGTTGCAGCAACCGACATCATCGAAGGAATCAACGCTGCACTGCCCTCAACCCTGACCAACGACCAGCTTGATTATCTTCTCAGCAAAAGCGCAATTGAATTGGCGAGGCGCTCACGCTCAAGAACCCTGCCACCCGTCAAGGATTTCCTGACATCGACTGGCGTAGTGCTAAAGAAGTATGCTGAGAGCGCCGGAGAGAGCCACCTACAGGCATCTACGTCTTCTCGTAAGCCGACATACCTGAGCATTACCGAAGCCCGTGTGCGGGCCGGAGAACCGATCTCCGTTTACTGGCTGACAGGCGGGGGGCGAGATGAATTGCTCAGCAAGACTGACCTCACTGACGCTGACCTAAACAAGTACCGACCACCAACGATGGGAGACAAATGAAATACATAATCAAATGGGCCAACGGAGAGCGCACATCTCTGACCCAAAGAGGAACGGAGTACAAGCTAGTAATGGCCGACCACTCCACCACCAAAATCTATTCATCAATGGCCGAAGCAATAAGCGACACAACCCTGATGGGGTGCAGAATCACACGGCCTACCAAAGGAGAAGACAATGGAACGTAAGGGATTTATCGGCGGGTCTGACACAGTTCAGATCATGCAAGGTAACTGGCAAAACCTATGGCTAGTCAAGACAGGGCGCGAAGAACCGGAAGACCTGACAAATAATCTGGCAGTGCGCATGGGCGCATGGACCGAACACCTCAATATTGAATGGTTTAGCGCACAGAACAATGCCAAGGTTTACAACCTTCAGCATTCTGTTGAGAAAAATTTACAAGACGTTCCCCTCAAAGGTACGCTCGACGGCATGGTTGAAGACAGCATCATTGAATGCAAACATACCAATGCTTTCAATACCTTAGACCATGTTACTGAATATTACATGCCGCAAGTACAGACTTACATCCACCTTGCCGAAGCACCGGGAGCCTATCTCTCTGTATTCTTTGGCAACAACAAGTGGGAGTCTGCCTACGTCAGCAGGAACGATAAATACTTCAACTCAATGATGACCTTGGTGTCTGACTTCTGGCTCAACTATGTTATGACTGACACACCGCCAGACATGAACGTTCCGCCAGCCAACGTCAGCACAGACAAGATCGCAATTAACGAGATGGTAAAGCGTGACGCATCCGAAGAGAACGAGTTTGTCTCTCTCGCTCACGACTTCATCGAATACGAAGCAGCAAGCAAGTCCTTCGAGTCTGCCAAGAAAGACTTGAAGAAAATGGTCGGCCCCAACGAGCGGGAGGTCTACGTCCCCAACCTGCTAGCCATCAAGCGTAGTGCAAACGGCGCATTGCGGTTCACTAAACTGGAGAAAGACCAATGAGTATCAGCGGACCAAGCATTCACACCTGCAAGAAAGTGCAGGCGACATCGTACTACCCCAGCAACAGAAACTCAGTAACCATTACATTCTTTCACGATGTAGTCGGAGGCACTGAAGATACCTTCGACATCACAGTCTTCGGACTGGATTCGGAGACAGCAAACAATTTGTTCTATGCTCTCAATGGAAGAGAGCAAGACATCGAAAGGAGAACAACATGACTATGGAAATCTGGAACGCTGTATCAGACAGCGACCCAAAGTTCCTTAAGCGAGTCAGCTTTGGACAACGATCCTTCTTGTCCATCGACCCGATGTATCAGGTTCGCAGCGCAACAGAACAGTTTGGACCTGTCGGTCTGGGATGGGGATGGCACAGCCGTACACAGTTTATCAACCTGTCCAATGGCGACTGCGCTTGCGTTAGCGAAGTAACTATCTGGCACGGAGAAAGGCACAATGAGTACGGCCCCTTCCCCGGCTGTCGCAAGTTCTTCGATGCAGCCAAGGGGCGCACATCAGAGGACGCACCAAAGATGAGCGTCACTGACGGACTAACCAAAGCACTATCCCACCTTGGCTTCAACGCCGACGTATTCCTTGGCGAACACGACGGCAACAAATACTCGGACAAGAACGCCGGGAACAAAACCACCGACTTCTAAAAGGAAACACAATGGCTGACTACGACAACACGGATAGCGGCGCAGCATTCCCGCCGTTCGATACCCAGAAGCTAATCCTCCAAGGTAAGCTGAACAGTAACGGCAATGATTACAAAGTCGCATTGGTGAAAGACACCACCAAGAACGGCATGCAACTCATTGAAGTGTATGCCAAAATTGGTGTGCTGTTTCAGAACGACACCGACAACGACAAAGCACCGCACTACACCGGGCCGCTTGAGGAGTTTGATCGACGGCTGGCTGCATGGAAAGGAAACAAGGACGGCAAAAATTACTTGTCGTTCAAAGTCTCTGACCATCAGGACAAAGGAAAGATCGAACCTACTGCCGAGCAAGAGCAGGGCTTGAAAGACGACGACATTCCGTTCTAAGATCGGACACTTCTCCAGAGGTGATCTGCTTGCGTTACAGCGCACAACTTGGGGAACGGCTTCGGCCGTTCCCCCTTTTCGTAGGAGAACACCATGAGATTTATCGACGACATCAAACAGTCAGTCGCCAAGATTTACGACATACCGCCAGAAGAAATCAGCGGACGAGGAAGGACAAAGGAAATATATGTTGCCAGATCACACGCAATCTATGTATCCTTTCAAGAAGGGCATAGCTGTAAAGACATAGGCGTTGCATTCAATCGTGACCTGACATCAGTACACGCATCGCTTGGCGCATACATCTGCCACCGTCGCGCACTAAGAACTAAGGCTGATAGGGCGTCTCAAATCGCAAAGGACCGCATGTGAAACACGCGAGGACGGAGCGATACCCTTGAAGCCTTGCCCCCCGGTGGTGGCGCTGTTGCTGGACGCGTCGCTGTCGGGGGCACCCAAATAAAAGGAAGTTTAATGACCGACCACAGAGGAGGAGACTGCGATGAGTGAAATATTCACACCGCCAATTATCAGCACCGACGAGAACGGCGACGAGACGGTAACATTTACCGCCGCACATAGCTGGGGCGACGTAGTGCGCTGGATTGCGGGAAACCCGGTTGATCTTGCCGAGGTGCAACGCATTATAAAAGAGATGACTCAGAATGATGGCCAACAATAATCTGCAATTTGGCGCATTCGTCCGCCGAGAACGTGAAGCAGGACAGATCGGATTGCGGGAAATGGCCAAGAAGATAGGGGTAAGCCCAACTTACCTCTCGAAGGTCGAGCATAACAAGTCCACGCCGCCGACCGAGGACAAGGTCCGAGCCATTGCGCAGATCATCCAGTGTAACACCGACGAGTTGCTGGCTATGGCGGGGCGAATGCCGTCCGACTTGGTCGACATCATCAAGCGCAACCCCGTCGAAGTGTCAGCGCTGCTGCGTACCATTAGCGGCATGACCCGCGACGAGATCGCCCGACTGGCAGAAGGCGCAAAGGATGAATGAAGCCTCAAAAGAGCAAGCCGATAGATGCAAGAAGCTATGGCAATCTGTAATCTTGGCATCTCTTGATGAGTGGATAATACAAGACACAGATAATCGCACCAAGAAAAAGACAGGCTTTGGGCAAGCAGCAGCTAGACGATGGGCAGTATCCCGTGACGGTCAGACCGTACTGACACTCGCAGGTATTGATAACAACTCAAGAGCCGTCGAGGGTCTGGTCAATTTTGTCAAGCGCGGCAAGCGCACTAGCACCATTACCATAATTACGCGAGAGCCTACCGAAGAGTAACCGCTTTGGATGTAGCCAAACGCAACCCGGCATTAACAACAGCCATGCCAGTTACAAGGCTGGCAGCACCAAAAGGTGACAGGTAGTTAGTGCCAATCAAAGCATCACTGCCAGCACCAAACACAGTAATCAAGTTGAACCAGAGCGTCTTGGATTTCCAGAAAGTCTTCATGTCACTTGCTCCTTGTAAAGATAGATTTAAGTGCGGCCAGCAATTTGTCCAGCACACACGCAATCGCTGGCCGCTTGCCAGAATCGTTGGGAGAACAACCCGACCCCGGCAATGTATCATCAGGAATATCCTCGTCCAGCCAATCAGTTACATTGAAGCCGGGGCATCCCTTGTTCGCGTATTCATTGTGGCCGCTGATCTTAATGTCATTGCCATAAGCAGCCCGAAGCATAGCAAGCACACTCATCAATGCTTTCTCTTGCTGCTTGGTATAGTGATCCTCAAACTTATCAGTGGGCTTTGATTCCTTGCCGCCAATAAGGCAGACGCCAACCGTACCGCGATTGTGTCCTTTGACATGAGCGCCCTGCTTGGACACCGGACGACCCTCACCAATCGTTCCGTCACGATCAATCAGGTAATGATACCCTACATCATTAAAGCCACGGGCCTTGTGCCACCTGCGTATCTCTTCGATCTTATCATCAAGAGAGCCACGACTAAGCCAGCCCGGCGGCGTAGCTGAGCAATGAATGATCGCTTCCGAAATAGTTCTCATGCTATGTCATCCACTATTTTGATCGAAAAATACCTAGAGTTGGGGTAGGTCTGTATAGCACCACCATTAAAAGTCACTTCAAACTCCCCCTCGTAATCACCAACTTTGTCAGTGTCAGCGGCAATCCAGCTATACTTAACATCACCAGTTGCAGCAGTAACAATCGTTGCGGAAGTATCAACCTTCGCTGCTCCGCCCGATGCTAGCCGCATGATAAACTTAACTGTAGCGCCAGTTAGATCAGGGATGCTGCCGTCAGCATCTACAAGCTGCGCAGTAATAACAGGGAGCGTATCGTGCTGCTTCATGTAAACAGTCATAGCTAAACCTCTATCGCAGTTCGAGAGTCACCAAGATTCAAGGCAGTTCGAGAATCACCAAGATTCAAAGCAGTTCGAGAGTTACCAAGATTTAAATCAGTCTTACCACCAATGTCCACATCAACAGAACCCCCACCAAACAAATACAAAGGACTACCAACCTCTGCGGTTCCGGCAAGAATACTAACAGGTTCAAGAGAATAACTAAGAAAAGCGACTGGCGTACCAACAACAGGCACCCCCGAAACAACAGCAACCGCAACAAATTTAGTAACGATTGCAGCGCCTTGACCAGATGCTACAGGAACGCTGGTTAATGGAACAAAGCCAAGCATCAGTTCTTACTCTCTAACCTCAATTCCTCGGTCATTTCAGAATCTCCAGAAGCATCTGCCTAAACGCCAGCCATCCAGCAGCAATCGCCGCAAGCCATATAGCCACAGCTTTGGTCCCACTGATAAGCCACTGACGCCTAGCATCTGCCGTGATAATCTCACGCAACGCGGCCAGTTCTTTTTCAGAAAGAGGTTGCTGGGTCATGACAGCTTGGACCTTAGCCAAGTCTTAAACTGCTCAGGTGTTACAGCGGAAGCCGCTTGCAAAGCCCTAACTTCATTGAGCAATTCAAAGATAGCTTGGGCTAACGCCTTATCTTTAGAGTCAGGGTACTCAAATTCAGCCAACAGTCTATCGTGGCAGGCGTCAAGTTCTACCTGCTTTTCTGCTTCCGTTAGAGGAGAGGGAATCCCTGCTTCTTCTCGTGTCATTTCAACGATTTGGTTGTCTATAAAAACCTTTACTAGATCAGCCACATCAGCCCCCTTCCTTTGTCATTATGTCCGTCCGTACCAAGTAACGAAAGACCGCTGGTCAGCAGTACTGCCTTCAAAGTTTCCACTACGTAAGGATAATCGAATCTCATCAATGGTCTCTGTAAATGACATATACCCCGTACTAAAACTAATAGAAGAAGTGTAGTCCCAAGCATTAGACCTATCAAAATCACCCCCGTCCCCAAGACCCATCCAGCCAGTCGTCACTGATGCTGTTGTTTGGTCAATATTAAAAGCTTCCGCATTTACACCATGATAACTGCCGTTACTGTTAGCATTGCTGGTTGCTTCAGCTATTCGTCGCCATGTTCCACCAGACGCCCTGACCTCCAGTCTTACGCGTTCACCTGCCTCTGTTAACTGAACCGCTCCGACAACTTTTATATCTTTGTAACTCGCAGCGTTTAAGCCAGTAATCGACAAAGTACTAACGTCGCTTGTCGGTTCAGACGTAGAAATTTCCGTCCAGCCACCACCACCACCACCAGCAGCAGCTTGAAAAGTAGGGGCCGCACCAGCACCGTTTGACGTTAAAACATGCGTAGCAGTTCCAGCGGCTACAACCGCAGGCGCTCCCGCCGCATCCCACGTTATCAACTCGCCGTCTGTGCCGTTTGCCAAATCAGCAGGAACAATCGCGCCTTGCATTGCAACGTCCACACCCTCAACCGCAATCTGCCCAGCACCGCTGCGCGTTAGCGTGGTGTCCGAGGCCGCACCAACCTCGATGCCAGCAAACTGAGGCGTGTCCCCTGTGCCAAGGCCAAGGCTAGTCAGTGCAGTAGCGCCACTTTCCCACGCCAGCGCACCAGCGCCAGTACCAACCAAGATTTCCCCGTCAGCGGAGTTAGCGCCCGTGGTGTTCAGGTCATCAAGGACAGCCCCCTGCGCCTGAAGAGCGCCCAGATCAACGTCAGCGTCAGGCATGGTAATCGTGCGCGTTGTCGAAGTAGTAAGACCGCTTGCTTGAAAAGCAATCTCCTTAGTAGCATCAACCTCGTCCTGAATGCGAAACACATTGTCAGAAAACTCGTTGGCCTCACCCGTTAAGCTTAGCAAATCTTCCTTAGCGGCAGAGATGAAAACAGAAGCCGTTCCCGTAAGAGAGATTTCCGCATCAGAATTACTACTCTCCAGCACAGAACGGGTCAGGGTTGTGCCAGATGCAGTGTAAATACCTGCCCCTATTTCCCAATTAGCGTCATCTTCTATAACGTAGCGAACGGTATCCCCGTCAGAAACACCCCCCTCTGCAAAAGTTTGATAACCAGACTCCGCAGCGCCAAGAGTGATCGTCCCGGTTCCGGTTGTAGCCGTTGCTACCCGTACTCTATTCGCCAACTTAACCATTTCATAAGTTCCTTATGCCGGATCAGGAATGCCAACAGTAAATGCGTCGAGAGTAAACGTACCCCCAATGGCTACAGCCTTAGAGGCGCTGAGAGCGCCAGCAACAAGCAGTCTGCTGTTCCCGGTATCAACCAAAGCAAAATGTGTGGCCGTGTCTGAGGAGGTCACTGAGCCATCAGTGATTGCAGCAACCGTAACCTCTCGCCCGCCAGCCCCACGATCAGCAGGCGCTCCAATCGAAAGCGAAGTTGAGTTGCCAAGAGTAAAGGTAGAAGTCGCTTCAGCATAGGTTGTTGCTATCTGCGAAGTAATATCCACTCGATCAGCCTCAGTATCAAGAACGGTCAGCCCGTTGTCGAAAACCCTGTCAGCTATAGTTGCCATACCTCATTCCTTTCATGCCACTTGTCACGTTGTAAGCAATCAAGCAAGGCACGATCATTGCCCCCAAGCCCGCGACATTTCGTTCATCCAGTTTTTCCAGAACCACATACGGGCAAACGGAAGATTGCGAACAACAACCTTAGAGCCTTCACCCCACTCGCCCTGCGCCCAAGAACCAACACCGTTTCTAAGCATATCGTCAGCCCATGAGGGACCAGCACCAGCGATGCCAGTTACCCCACCGATAATATCTGTTCCCTGATTGAATTTGGACGCAACCACTCCCCCCGTTAGGTTAGGGCCACCCAAAGCCATGCTCGTATGTATCCCGGTGTACATCAAATCAGAATACAAAGCTGCAATCCCCGACTGATCGAACGATCTGAACGCAGTATCCTGCCAAGATAGTTGATCCCAAGCGTAATCTGGCATCTTCATTTTCAAGGTAAGGTACGACAAGCCCATCATGGCAGCAAAACCTACCGTCAGATTCTTAGACTGACCGTGAGCAGTAGACGCCATTGTTTTGTTCACCGCGCCAAGAGAGAAAGAATAGAACTGCAAGGGCAAACCAAGCAGTCCATTCTCAACCCTAGCGTAACCCTTGTAACGAGAATCTTCTTTCAGCCCCATCTTCCTAGCAATGCTCATAGG
>Ga0209716_1002866_pt1 | contig 10969 bp, 7 predicted proteins | sample COGITO_mtgs_1205_FD_184811 | JGI IMG/M metagenome (GOLD analysis project Ga0209716, IMG submission 184811) | Pelagic marine microbial communities from North Sea - COGITO_mtgs_120531 (SPAdes) (version 2) | ecosystem: Environmental > Aquatic > Marine > Epipelagic ...
TGGATTACTGGTTCTGCTGGTGGAGCACGTACTAGCGACCTCGACGCTATGGAAGTCAACTTCCTGTCTGAGCGAGCTGTATGTACGCTCGGCGCGAACAACTTCTTCTTGTTCCGTGACTAATCTATGAAAGGGAGGGGGCAGTAAAACCCCCTCCTTTTTTTTCTTATAAATTCTTAATTCAATAAAATGAAAAAACAAGCTCAACTCGTAGACAAAATCTACAAGCTTAACCGCGACGTGGCACCGTTAACTTTTACGCTGTCTTCCCGCAACACTTCTCGTAAGCCGCTTATGTATTTTGACGGACAAGTCAATCGCGCTTTACGGTATGCTCGCAATCAGAAAACTCCATTCGAGGACGAGCAAGACGGAAACTTTATTTTAGAACCAATCGTCTTTGAAGACGGGTTCCTTTCGGTACCAAAAGAAAACCAGGTACTACAGCATTTTTTGAGTCTGCACCCTGACTCAGGCTCTACCTTTTCTGAAGTCAATAAAGAGAAGGACGCTCAGGAGGAGCTAGACTATATGGTTGTCGAGGCGGACGCTTTGGTAGCTGCGCGTAAGATGAGTGTGACGGAAATGGAGATGATTGCTCGGGTGCTCCTAGAGATTGACCCTAGTAAGCTGTCTTCTGCTGAGCTCAAGCGCGATATCTTAATCCTAGCTAAGCGATACCCTTCTGACTTCTTGGAAGCGCTAGAAGACCCCTCTTTGGACCTGTACGGCAAGGTGTCATTAATCCTTGACAAAGGTCTTTTGGGTATGCGTAATAACGGACGCGACATCCACTTTAACTTAAAAACCAATAAGAAGCGTATGATGACGGTTCCCTTTGGTGAGGACCCGAAGTCTGCTATCGCGGCTTACTTGCAGAGCGATGATGGTATCGAGGTCTTGAAGATGCTTGACAAACAGCTAGAGTAATTTTTTAAAAGCCTTATCTTTGGTTTTTATTCATCCATTAACTTTTTTAAAATGGTAAAATTTCTCAAGGTTACAAACGCGCCTAAAACAAGTCAATTAATTAGCATTAATGGCATCAAAGCTGTCGGTACAGCAAGCGCAACAGCAACTTCCGTTACTGTAGATTATGTAGACGGAACCACTACAACTATTACTACAGCTGCTCAAGTGGGCTCTGATGTGTATTTAGCTATTGTAAATTCAATAGAGATTGCCTTAGCAACAAGTTGGCTAAAGCCATATTACGAATTGGAGTTGCCTAAAGCAATTACAAGTATTGTAAATGCGTAATTGACTTAATTGTATTGAACAGAAAGGGGTCACAATTTGTGGCCCCTTTTTTTGATTTATCTTTGTCAAAAGCGTCCCTATGATAGATTCGGTAAGAAATACAGTATTGTCGATACTGAACAAGAATAATTTCGGCTATCTCTCTCCAGCAGATTTTAATTTATATGCCAAGCAGGCGCAGCTCGAGATATTCGACCAGTACTTTTACGATTATAACTACCAGATTAATAAGGAGAATATTCGGCAGTCTGGTACAGGCTATGCTGATATATCAAGAAGCCTCGAGGAAGTCATCGACACCTTCTCTACGGTAGCTAATTTTACTACCAATCCGTTTGCGCTTCCAAATGACTACTATCTTCTCAACAGGATTTTGCCCCAAGGAAGTAACTACGAGATGGAGCAGGTATCAAACTCAAAGATTAACCTCCTTCTTTCTTCGTACCTCACTGCTCCTTCGTTAAGTTTTCCTGCATACGTACAAAACGGGAATAACGCCACGGCATACCCCGACACTATTACTTCAGGAACAATCCAATACATTCGCTATCCGCTTGCCCCTAACTGGACGTACTCAGTCCTTACGGCGGGCGAACCTGTATTTGACCAAGGGCAAGCCGACTACCAGGACTTTGAGTTGCCTGCTGATGACGAGCCTCGGTTGGTAAATAAGATTTTAGAGTATTCAGGGGTATCGATACGTGAGATGGATGTGGTAAATTATTCACTGGCACAAGAACAGCTAGACGACCAAGCAAGCAAGTAATATGGCATACCTAACTCAATACCAATACTACGAAAACGATGGCGCTTCACCTGAAGACGCGAACTGGGGCTCCTATCAATACGTGAGCCTGCGCGATATCGTCAGCAACTACCAGCTTATGTACAGCGGTAACAACGAGCTCGTCAACGAGAAGTCTCGGTATAAGATTCTGTTTCACGCTAAGCGAGCTATACAAGAGCTGAACTACGACGCATTTAAAGAAATTAAGGTATTGCAGCTTAACGTGTCGGACGACCTGCGGTTTATTCTTCCAAGCGATTACGTCAATTGGGTCCGTCTTTCTATGTTTAAAGATGGCGTGGTATTTCCCTTGACGGAGAATATACAGGTTACCAGCGCTCAGGCGTACCTACAAGATTCAAACAATCGCATTTTATTTGACGAGACAGGAGCGGCGTTAAAGCCAGAGTTCTCGCCTATCGATGAGGCCCGCCTCAATAAAACGTTGAAGTCTATGTACCTCAACGAAAACAGCCCGTATAACGGTTATGAAGGGTGGTGTATCGATGGGATGTGGTATTTTGACTTTCCTGTAGGGGGCGCTTGGTTTGGTCTTAACACAGAGACTGCCAACGCTAATCCCACCTTTCGAATTGACGCTAAAGCGGGAGTTATAAATTTCAGCTCTGCTATGTCGGGGGAAAGCTGCATCCTTGAGTATGTAAGCGACGGTATGGAAGGCGGTGATGACTCTTTGATTACGGTCAATAAACTTTTTGAAGACTACGTCTATGCGTATATTTCTTACGCTTTGCTAAACTCACATATGGGGACGCAGGAGTACATAGTAAATCGGGCTAAAAAAAATAAATCTGCTTTACTGCGCAATGCTAAAATTCGTATTAGCAACATACATCCTGGGCGTCTTTTGATGAACTTGCGCGGACAAAATAAGTGGATTAAATAATGGGCAACGTAAAGAGACACTTTATCAAGGGGCGTATGAACAAGAGCGTCGATGAACGCCTTGTTCCTAATGGGGAGTACATTAACGCTTTGAATGTACGTCTCGGCTCTACTGAAGGCTCTGAGGTAGGCTCTGTAGAGAATTCCAAGGGAAATACTAAGCTTACTACTTTACAGTATAAAGGTGTTGATTTAAGCGAAGTAGCCCAGTGTATTGGCTCGTTTGAGGACGGCGTCAAAGAGACTATTTACTGGTTTATTCACGACGGTTCTAATTCAGTCTCTTCAACAGGAAAAGTAGATATGATTGTTTCGTACGAAACAAATTCGGACTTGTTGACGTACCACTTAGTTAGCGCTAGCGTACTCAACTTTAATCCGACTTATCTTATTACGGGAGTTAATAAAGTGGAGGACCTTTTATTTTTTACCGATGACTATAATCCACCACGCAAAATTAACGTTAAACGAAGTTACCCAGCCCCTACCTCAGCGGATAACGACCAAATTGTAGAAGACGATATATCGGTTATTAAGAAGCCGCCCAAAAAAGCTCCTACCCTTAATCTTATTGACATACCTGGAGAAGAAAATTATCTCGAGACTAACTTCGTTTCGTTTGCATATCGCTACAAATATATTGACAACGAGTATAGCGCTCTTTCGCAGTTTACTGACGTAGCTTTTGAAAGCAGCCCCTTTAACTTGGACCCCGACACCAACTTCAATGACGGGATGCTTAACCGTTACAACACGGCTGTCGTAGGGTTTAACACGGGAGACTCTAACGTTATAGGGATAGACGTATGCTTTAAGCTAGGTAACGATTTTGATGTTCGTGTAGCCAAAAAATACATTAAATCTGAGCAAGGGTGGCCTAACGAAATAGTCCAAACGCTCAACTTTACTAACCAAGAAATATATACGCTACTACCTTCTTCCGAGATATTGCGTCTATATGATAACGTTCCGCTTATTGCTCAGGCTCAAACGGTTATGGGCAACCGACTGATGTACGGAAATTATGAGGACGGATATGATTTAACTAGCTCTTCAGGAGCTTTAATAAAAACAAATTACACGGCTGAGGTAATATCAGAAATTATAAATATAACTCAGGACCAAGGCGAACAAGCTACGGGAGTGAATTATACTATTGACACTAACTCTACCGTTACCGCTAATCAAGCTAAAGTTGTTTTTGATTTTACCGACTCTACCTATGATTTAGTACAGGGAGGCGTCTTTGGCTTTTCGTTTACGGTGTCTCACAAAGGGTTTTCAGGCTCGGGCTGGGGGACTAGCAGCTCTAACCCTCAGCACCCTTCGTTTAGTTTGTCGTTTACGTTTAACCTTGCTCAAGACTACAATAGTATTTTTGAAATGGTTAATAGCCCTGAGTTTCAAAATCAAATAGGGGTTACTAATTTTCAAAGCGTATCAAACTGTTCGTCGGGGAGTACGTTTACCGATATATATAACTGCGCTATTTCAGCGCCAGGCGGGTATACTCTCGCAAGCACGGGCATTACTAGCGGTAACCAAGGGTTTCTTATAGGGAGTAGCGCTACTGCGCCCAATGTATTTTCGTTGCAGTTAATGGCGGCTCAATATACTAATACCAGTACCGCTTCGAATCAAAATTTTGAGTACTTTAAGATTAGCAATTCCGTATATAGTTTTCAAACAGAATCCAGCAACAAAAGCCTTCATAGTAATAGGGATTACGAGATAGGCATTGTATATATGGACGAATACAAAAGAGCTACCACAGCTCTTACTAGTACGCAAAATACCGTTTTTGTTCCTCCTACAGCTAGCTCTTATATAAATAAAATAAGAGCAACATTGCCAGTAGGGATGACTGCCCCTAGCTGGGCACAAACATATAAGTTCGTTCTTAAACAATCCCGAGCTAATTACGATGTTATATACTCTAATACGTACTACTATGACAGTACCACGTCATCTTACTGGTTTCGACTAGTAGGTCAAGACCAGGCTCTGGTTCAAGCGGGGACTGAACTTATTGTAAAGCGCGACTCTTTAGGCACGTTATCCGAGGAGCGCAAGGTGACGGTGTTGGACAAGGTTTCCCAGCCCACTAATTTTTTAAGCCCAAACTCTGAACCAGTTGTAAATGTCCCAGGTCTCTATATGCGCTTACGTGTACAGGGGTTTTCCGTAAGCCTTAGCTCTCAAAATATATGCTACCCTAGCGTAGTTAGTGTAGCCGATAATTTTTCAGATTTCTTAAACCCTATTGAAACTGAAAATAAATTCGACGGTTATTCAATAGTAAACTATCCTTTGTTTACGGGCTCTTCAACCTTTTCCTTTATTGATGTTCCTACTGCTAGCGTCGTAAGAATTAAAATTAAATTTAGAAGGGATGACTCTGGCTTGTGTGGGGGTGTAAATGGGGCAGAGCTATGCGTTGTAAACGAAACGTTTACTGCTTCTCAACCATATCAGAATTTTTATACTTTTTGGGAGGGAGAAAATGTAGGACCAGTTTTAACTAACGCGTTTAACTGTCAGGTTGCCTGTGAAGATGAAAGTGGGCCTAATGAAATACAGATATTTTCTAGCGTTATAAGCGTATCTGAGAGTAGCAACACTCCTATATATGTGCCTGAAGAGAATGTAAATAAAATAGGGTTTTACACTATAGATGACGGGACTGAACGTTTGTATTTACAATGTGTAAATGGAAGCAAATTTGTTGCAGGAGCTTTTGGCATAGGGTCTAAAGATTCTAGAACAACCGTTGAAATTTGTATTCAGGAGCCTGGGAGCCTTGTCGCTTTTGAAACGGTACCCAATGAAATTGCAGACGGCGTATTCTTTGAAGGTAGCGAAAACTATGATATAGTAGGTGGATATCATCAGGGGAATGTAACGAACCAGGACGCTACTACTGAAGGCGTCGTTGATTTAGACTTTTTCAACTGCTATTCATTTGGTAACGGAATAGAAAGTTATAAGATTGAGGATTCATCTATTGGTCAGTCGTTCGCTTTAGGTGAGAGAACGATACTGGTTTCAGCTCAAGACTTTAAGCGGGCAGACCGCTTTGCCGACATCACATACAGTGGCGTTTATAACGACGAAAGCAACGTCAATAAACTCAACGAGTTCAACCTAGGGCTCCTAAATTTTAAAACTTTAGAAGACGTATATGGCCCCGTTCAAAAAATGGTGGCTCGCGAAACGGACATATTAGTGTTGCAGGAAGACCGTATCTCTTATGTGCTTACGAATAAAGATGCAATTACCGATGCTGAGGGCGGTAACATTCTAACTGCGGCTCCTTTGATATTGGGCCAGCAGGTCGCTAGGGTAGAGGAATACGGAATCTCAGCTAACCCTGAAAGCTACGCTGAGTTCGGTATGGATAAATACTTTACTGACGCTAAGCGTGGTGCTGTCATTCAGTTGCGTGGCTCTAGCTTCAGTAACGAGCAGCTCTCCGTAGTTTCTCAAGAGGGTATGCGCAGCTACTTTAGGGATTTATTTAACGCTAACTTCAATACACAAAAGCTGGGTGGCTACGACCCATATATGGACGAGTATGTGGTATCGTCAAATGAGAACAAGCTTCCTGTTGAGGCGGCCTGTGTGAATTGCGATATATCTCAAACATTTAACGTTTTCCCCAATAGCTTAGGCGAGACGTTTTGTGTAAACCTAGGCGCGGCAGTGGGAGACGTAACTTTAAGTTGGGGCACCCCTTTATTGAGTCCAAGCGCTAGCTTCGATGTTGTCGCTACTTATAACGGAACGAGCTTTTCTGCTACACAGCAGAATCAATCGGGAACGCTTATCTTCAATAAATCTACTATAAACCCCAATACGGTAGAAATAACTATTACAGCTAACGGAGGCCAGGTAGGAAACTTACAGCTCGGCGTGTCTTGCCCGAAGGAAAACGAATTAAAAATCGTTATGGTGTGCCTAACGTTAGATTGGCAGAACGGAAATACGATACACAATGAATTTAATTTTACTGAAGGAAGCTACAACAGCCCCCTATACCAATCTTTTGTAAGTTTTTCTAGCGGTGACAACCCTGTTGTTTCCGAGTATCAAATGTTGACTGGCAGTCAAGGCGTTGGTGTTTTTCCTACTAACGGCTCTACGGTTTACGTCCAGTCTAATAAGCTTTCCAGCGACACATTCCAATACAACCCCGTTAATAACGCCAACAGGCTACGTTATTTAAGGAGCTCTAACTTGTATGAAAATACCGCGTCTGGAATATCTAATCTTTTATCTGCTGGACCAACAACTTTAGACGTTACCCCAGGCACTACTGGCGCTTCTCTGTATTCAGGAAGCTTTACGTTGCCTAATAATCTTGACGAGTACCTGTATTTAATATATGATTACAGGGAAGCACAGCCCGCTAAGCTTTGTTTCGGCTCTTCTGCTGGCCAGGCTTGTTGCGCCTGTAGCGCCCCTTCTTCGTTCTACTTAAACGGAGATAACTTAATGTCTTCTACTTCGGTATATACGGATGAGGGTTTGTCTTTGCTCGCGCCCGACCAGTTTTATCAATCTACTGTTAACGGAAACTCTGTAGTTCGTGAACAGTCGGGAGGTGTTCTTTTACCTACTGTTTCTTGCGCTGCTTGTGATAGAAAATGTACCGACGCTAAGCCATTACCTATAGCGGGGACAACTTTGTCTAATCAACAGATTTATGAAGTTAGTTATGATTTGGCTACAGGCACAGGCGTGGTAGCAATTCGTTTTACCCCTGGAGCCCCCTCTGGTATTTTTGCTACATACAACAACCAAACCACGAGTGTTTCTAGCGCTACTACAATAACCTCCGGAAACAATCCATCTTCTTCTTATTTCGAAGGTCCATATTACGGTGACGACACAATATGTACCCCCGCGAGTGGTGTGTTTCCAATTTATAAATGGGATGAAGTTGATGAAAATTTTGAAGATAGCGAAACTACCGATTCTATTAATATAGTCTCTTCCGATTTGGCAAGCCTTACTAGCGGAGGAGCGGGCAAATATGTTCTTTACGTTTCTAAACTGACAGCTGCTCCTTCTACCTTAGACCTTCGTATAATAAGTGCTTGTCCACCAGCATCAGCGGCCCCCAACTGGTCAGTCGATGTAGACTGCCCTCGTATCCTCACTGGATTTTCTGCTAGCGTTATGGTAAATGAATCTGGAAACGTATGTTCCGAGCCTATAAACCAGACTTTATATAACCTCCCCGTCCTGTCCCCTAATTTATTTGGCATTCCTGAAGTACGCGATTGGGTATTTAAAGATGAGCTAGGTCAGTCATTGGCGGATGATGGATACTATAATATAGAGGACTTGGGTGGGTTGTGTTTATACATTCACGTTGTAGGTGGAGTTATCGTAGAAAAAACAAGCTAATGGCTGAGACACTAACATATTCCCCTGACGTAAAAGGGTGGCCTTCGTTCTACTCGTATATCCCCGAGTGGATGGCTGGTATGAATAACTACTTTTATTCTTTTAAAGGCGGTAATTTATATAGGCACAACACCAACGAAATCCGCAATCAGTATTACGGAGTAAACTATTCGTCTCAGATGACTAGTATCTTTAACGATAACCCTACGGACAATACTTTGTGGAAGACGATGGAGTTGGAGTCGGACCAAGCGTGGGAGATTGAGCTGGAGACGGACATTCAAAACGGGTATATCGATGAAGCGTGGTTTGAAAAGAAAGAGGCTGTGTTTTTTGCCTTCGTTCGCAACCCTGACGGAGAGAACGGAGAGCCCGCCTTAACCATCGACCCTTCGCAGTATGTCCTTCGCTCGGTCAACGGCATCGGCTCTAATGCCACTGTGGCGGCTGGAGTCATCACCTTTGGTTTCCCCATAAGCAGTATCTTATCTATTGGAGATATCTTGTATACGATTGACCCTAATAATCCAGGCGTCCCTATTGTAGTGGGTCCCGTCACCGCGTTCTCAGCCGATAGGACTGAGGTCAGCTTTACGTTGTCGGCGGGGGGAACGAATCCGCAAGCCGCTTGGTATATGATGGGCGTAAAGAACGCACAGGCAGAGTCCCACGGTGTACTCGGACACTACTGCAAGTTTATCGCGACCAACTCATCGACTATCGCTACGGAACTTTTCGTAGTAGAAAGCCAGATGATGAAATCGTATCCTTGATTCTAATTATCTTTGACTAAACATAAATCGTATGGCATTTGTAACAGCAGCACTACAGTTAGCTTCGGCGGGCGTAAGTACGTACCAAGCCATTGAGGCTAACCGTCGTATTAAAGACGCTCAGAAAGCAGCTCAGAAGGCGACGCGTGAGGCGAAACGCCTCACCGAGATTAACCCTATGCAGGAGCTTTCTGTCCCTACAGAAGCCTATATGCAGGCACGAGAGAGCCAGCAGCGATTGATGGCCCAACAGGTGCAGGCGGCACAGGAAGCTGACCCGAGGGGAGCGGCACGTAACGCGGGACTCGCTGTCGGAGGTAGCCTCGCTTTAGAAGACCAGTTACGGTCGGCTCAGGAAATGATGCAATACAGAAGGGATATAGATGTAAAGGGCCAGGACGTAGCTAATATAGATGCTCGGCGAGGCATCGCGGAGGCGGAGGCTTCTGGGGCTCAGCAAGCTGCTGCTGACTCACAAGAAGCGATGGCTGCGGCTATCACCTCGGGGGCTGAGATGCTGGCTGGTGCGGGCGCTACGATTGATGCGGGAATGGCGCTTTACAAGCAAGGGCGTGGCTCTAAGATGATTGGTAAAGAATTACAGGGAGATATGCGAAATGAGTTCCTAGGACAAGCCAGTCCCATTTTAGAGCAGCAGATGCGTAGTATGTCAGCTGGTCAGCGTGAACAGTTCGCTCGACAATATAACCTTGACTTAGCCACTATGGAGGCATCCTTGGGGGATAATGGTAACTTCGGTGATTTCTTAGGCTCACTCGGTGGTCTAACACAGCAAGAGCTTTTGAGTCAGGTATTGACTAATGACCAGATACGGGCGGCCAAGCGTTACAAGCCTGAGTCAGCTTCACTTGATTATGGAAACGCTACACAGGCTTCTCAAGGCTCGCAATATCAGGGTATATATGGTGGGTTAGCCGCAGCTCAGCAACCTTGGTGGATGAACCCAATGACAGGAGGACAATGAGCTATTATAAGTACGTAAAGAGAGACGAGAAGAGCAGGGTAGACTGGGGTGCTATCACTACTAACCTTGTTGATACGCTCAGGGAGCAGGAGGCTGAACGCGAGAAACAACGTGAGGAGATTGATGCTTCGTCTCGGGCTACAGGAGATGTCTTGTCCGATGCTCCGCAAGGGGCCAATAAAAGCGCAGGAGAATGGATTCTAACTGCTTCTTCCGATGCCTCTCAGTACTTAATGTCTCAGAACCGACTGCTCAAGTCTGGTCTCCTTGACCCTAGAGACTTTACTGTCAATCGACAGAACGTAGAGAATAGCTTCAAGTCTTTGCAGACTATGGCTGAAAGCGCACATAAGGAAAGCCAGTTAACTCAGGACAGGATTAACGAAGGGAAGGCTATGAATTTTGAAGGCGTTGTCGGCCAAAGACTTGATGACTTTCAAAACTTTGAGAAGACTCAGGTGTACTTTAATCCTACCAATGGTGTGGCTAGCATAGGTATTAAAGACAAAGACGGCAATCTTCCTGATGACCCATCTCAGTTCAGCACCATTGAAGGCGCTATTGCTCAGATGCAGTCGAGATATGATAAATTCGATTACACATCTCCTCTAGTTAAGTGGTCTGAAAGCATTGGTTCTGACGTACGGGTTGTGCGAAAAGGAGGTGTGCTAACTATTGATGACCCTTCTGTTCAAAAGGATGTAAACTCTTCTTTAGATGATGCTATTGCCGCTCTTACGGTAAATGACTTGAGGGTATTAAGTATCGCTGAAGACTTGGGTTTAGTAGCTCCTGATGACTATAACCTTGGGGCTACAGAAACCGAGTGGGGCGAAAAGGGCGACA
>Ga0209716_1002868_pt1 | contig 10961 bp, 6 predicted proteins | sample COGITO_mtgs_1205_FD_184811 | JGI IMG/M metagenome (GOLD analysis project Ga0209716, IMG submission 184811) | Pelagic marine microbial communities from North Sea - COGITO_mtgs_120531 (SPAdes) (version 2) | ecosystem: Environmental > Aquatic > Marine > Epipelagic ...
GTCGCTCGCAGCGCACAGCTCTTTGATCACCTGGTTGTTGTTTCGCATCAAGCTGGTGCCAAACCACGCACACGTCGCTCTGCGCTTTCTGCCGTCTTCCTCGCTCAACGGCTCGCCCTTGAGGTATGCGACGACCAGCGCGTTGGGCTCCGACATGGGTCGCGGTGGGTGTTTTCTGCGCTGGCGTTCCTAGCTACAAGTCCACTGACTACAAGTAAACTGACTAAATGACTTTGTCGGAGAACTACAAGTAAACTGACTAAATGACTTTGTCGGCTCCCATTTACGAGCCCCCACCCGCGTTCTTTTTGACAAACTCCGCCGCCAGCTGCTCGAGAGACGCGTTCTTTGCGTCCACCGAGTTGTGGCGCTCGAACAGCATGCTTAGAATGGTGTTTCGTGGATACACCGTCCAGTAGGAGACCTTGGCGCGCGTCTGGCCGATGCGCCGGATACGTCCGCGGAGCTGATGTCGCGACGCGGCGCTCTCCGCATAGACGCCCGTGACGATCGCGCCCATGCGCACAAAGTTGTAGCCCGCCGTATCTTGCTTGGTTGTGACCGCGATGCCTACCAATTTATTAAGTTCGTTGCCAGCACGGCGACCGACAGTGTAGCCCTTGGTACGGAGACTGTCAGCGAGAATCTCGCGCATCGTCTCCGCCTCGGTCTCGTTGTCCATGAACACGAGAACGCCGCCCTCGGGGTTGGACGCACGGTCCTCGTCCGCGAGCTCGATGATCTTGGCCGCCATCGTGTCGAACGTGGCTCGGCGCACGTGCGCGGCGGCTTGCGGCCACTGGCCACCTTCGCGCAAGAAGCGCATGTGATTCGCTGCGTCCTCCGGGTTTAAGCTCACAGGCAGAATGCGCTCTTCGGCCTCGATTGGGAGTTCGACCTTTGCGGCGACCATCTGCGCCGCGCCCACCAGAAAGTTTGCTTTGGTGAGCGGGAAGCCCACCGAGTCGGCGATCCACTGCTCGCCGACGACCTGGCCGCGCGCCGGCGTGGGTGTCGCCGTCATGCAGACGAAGCGCGGACACGCCTCGACGACGGACCGGATTGTCGAAGTCCGGATCGATACGTTATAGGACAGGTGCACCTCGTCGACCACCACGAACGACGTCTCCGCCACGGCCGCCAGCGCCGCCTCGAGCGGACCGCGCCTCGCGACTGAGAGCTTACCAATGGGCACGATGTTGATCAGCTTTTGGAAGGAGGGCGCATTCGGATCGACCTGACCGACGTTGCTGGAACCGAGTCCCCACGTGGTCCGGAGCTCGACCAGTGCCGTCTCGACGACGTTGTTAGGAGTGAACCAGAGGACGCGCGCGGCGTTGCCGTACTTGGCACCGTACTCGAGCATGTAAAGCGCGGCGGTGATGCTCTTTCCGAGTCCCGTGTCGAGACTCACAAAGTGGCCGCGCGGCTTCACCACCGCCGTCTCGTCGCGCGCGAGCATCTTTTTGACCAACGCGGTCTGGTAGTCGAAGGGCTCGCGTCCTCCGATCCTCGCGGTGCCAAAGGCGCCTTTGAGCTCGTTCCATGCCGCCATGAACGTTTCTCCCCACTGTGGGTTGGGGTTCGACGCAATGTGGTTGGCGACGATTATTTCTACGACGCGAAGCAGACGAGAGTCTTTGACAGAGAACTTCGGAGCCATCTTGGGTTTGAGCGCACCGGGAGCGACGCGCGCAATCTTCAGGAGCGTCAGGTATACGAACCAGTCACCGTCCATGGCCAACAGCTGATCGGAGCCGATCCCACCGTCCTTGTCGGGCGTGGGGAGTGCAACCTCGTTGTACTTGCCTCGAATCATGGCCAGGAGCCGCAGCTGCAGGGTGCGGCTGCTCGGGCCGCGAGGCTGCGCTAGGGCGGCCAACGCGTCCAGTGCGCGTTGGATGGACGCCTCGTATCCTTGAGAAAGCGCTGGTACGGAGGTTTTGATGGACAGACAGTCGTTCAGCACGGTCAGCATAGACACGTGGTCGGATCTGTCCATCGAGTCATCGGGAACGCGCTGCAACAACGCGTACGGAACCGAGCTGGTCTGCACTTCGTCGTAGCTCCACACTATGGGCGCCAGTCCGGACTCCGACGGGTCCGACGGGTAGATTGTCCAACGTTCGTCGGAGAACGCGACTTTGTTGTAGCCGGGAAGCACCGGCGACGAGAACGGGTAGCTCCCCGTTCGCGCCTTTGCAATGGCCTTCTGCTTTGCCGTCTTCGTAATGATCGGCTTCTTGTCGTTGTCCCTCGCGTTGACGGTGTGCATGACGATCTCGTCCGCAGTGTCGACTCCAAGGATGACGAGAAGCTTCCACGTCGATGCGGTCTCTTTTGGATAGCCGTCGGCGATATTCTCTTCCTTTGAAGTGGAGACCGTCACCGGAATCGGCCCGACGCCCGCCGCGAGCACGCCGCGATCCAATGGCACTTGCAGCGGCGTCCCGGACGCGTCGACGTCCATCGACGCGACGGACGACGGAGGAAAGAGCAGGGTTTCGATCATGCGCTGCTGGTTGCGAACGGTAATGACCGTCTGGCTGGCCTCGTCGAGCATTGCACCGCCGGCCGAGAGCCGCGGATTCCACCCGGTGCAGTCGCGAAACATGGTGAGGTGGCGCTGCTTGAACGTCGCGCCTCCGTCGGCGGTGGTGAAGCCCATGCCTCGCCACACGTGCTGGTCGATCATGTGACGGAGCGGCATGACGCCCACCGGATCGTTTCCGGTTGCTAACACCTTGACTTTCCCGTCGCCGCTCGTGAGCCCCGCCGCCGTGTCGAGCATGTCCATGTCGCCTCCAAAGCTGCGAACGATGCGCAGCAGGCGCGCGGCCATCTGCATCCCCGCCTGGTTTGCATCTGTGGTCCGCGAGCGGACGGAATCTGTGCGCCAATCGATGATCTCGTCCGACTGGTGGCACGCCACGGCGACGAGCATAGATGCGAAGATGACGCTGTCGGGCGGCTCGTATGTCGCTACGCGTGCCGTCGTGAGCGCGACCCCCATCAACGCCGAGAGCACGGATCCTGGGTTGAAGTCACCATCGTCGCTGATCGCGGAGAGTCCGCGTAGCAACTCCATGCGTGGCCACGCGTCCTCGACCATTATGACCGCGATGCGCTTGGACGCGTTCGTGCACCCGCGCACGTGCAGCCCGAGGTCGGGCATGAAGGACGACTTGATCGTGTACAGCAGCGCCACACAGACGAGCACGACGATGCGCGTGTCGACTCGTGCACCTCCGCCGTACCCAGCAGGCAGGGCCGTCTCCTTGGCCCCGTACCGCAGCGACTTTTGCAGCAGCGACTTGAGCGCACCCGCGCCGATCGATGGCGCCGTGAGCACGCCGAACACCGTGTCGATTTCCGACGCGACGCGTGTCCCTTCCAAGCCGTCGAGCAGTCCAACGTGTCGCACCGATCCATCGCCTGTTTTGGATTGGACTCTGTAATGGTAGCGTTGGTCGGTGAGCAACGCACTGGCACATGTTTGAATGAACGCTTTTGCCTCGTCGATCGAGAATGGGTTTGCCCTCGACGGCGGCAGCTTGATGCGCAGCTTCCGCTGCGTTCCATCCGTCTCGAGCTCAGCGGAGACGTCGTAGTAGACGGCCGGTTCGTTAGGGGCGAGGAGTCCGCACACTTCGACATCGACTCGCTCGCCCACTCGGTGCTCCACCGCCCCCGAGCTCGCCGCCTGCACGAACAGGAACCGCTGCAGCGCAAACGGCCCTGGCAGCTCCTGTCCATCGCCGTTTCGCTTCTTGCCTTCCAATAGCTCGTCGTAGAGGCGGCCGGGAGACACGGCCTCTCCCGAATCGACGAGGTCGACGACGTTGCGGTAGATGCCCCACGCCCCCGGCTCCAGTATGCGAAACGTCACCGCCTCGCCGCCGACCACATGCACCTGTCCGTTGCCCGCCGCCACCAACCCGCCCGCCACGCCCAGGTAGCCCTCCTCGCCGACGCTCTGATTCACCTCCATGAGATCGATCAAAGTCTGCGCACGTGACGTTGAGATGCTCCACGCCTTCCCCAGCTGCTCGGCCCATCCGTCTCCGTACGCGGCACGCGCCCGATCGCGCGCCTCCTTCTGCGGTTTCACGCCACCCGTCGCCACTTCCAGCACCACGCCCCTCACCCAGTTGTAAAACTTCTGCTCCGCCTTGACGATTCCCGCACGCTCGTCCGCCTCCCCGACTCCACGAATCACCTGTCCCTTGACCGCTCCCAAGACGTCGACCGTGCACACGCTGGCGAACACGGTTCGCCCCTTCTTATTCTTTCCGGGCGGGTTCGGCTGCGCGGGCGCGTTGCGCTTCGCATCTGTTTCGAACACAGCCGGAACGAGTACAGTATTTGTACGTTTCTGAGCCATGTCTGCCACGGATTCCTTTCTTATCTCGTACTCCCGACTCTGGTCACCGCCCCCTTCCGGTTTCAAGGCTCGGCCAGCCTCCCCCCCCTCTGTCGATGGTGCATTGAGGGTGAGAGCGTGCAATGATGGGAGCATCGCGCTTTCTACAAAATTTGTGCCTAACCTCATCCCACACGATACCCGCTTATCACCGACGTGGACATGAGCCCAATCGATTCGGCTCCGCGTTTGAAACCCGTGAATTGCGACTCGCGCACCGCTACATGTGGTCTCCCACAGTCGGACGCGGACGGTCCCAAATCGTTAGGATTTTGTACCGCGTCGTCATTCAAAACGGCAGCGAGTCGCATGGGGGGGGTATGTGTGTTGTTTATAATGTGTCAAGACTACGCCTCGTCTGGGCTAGGAGTTGCCTCCGCGACCGGAGCAACGGCCGTCTCGACCTCGTCGCTCTGGGGCATCTCCGCAGGCCCCTTGGCGAAGAGCAACTCGTCGACCTTGTTTGGATCAGGCTCTTCGTATGATGCGCCTCAGGCGGTAGGAAGTGTTGGGCGAGCGGGTAGGCCGAGCTCCAGGCGCTTGCGCATTACCAACGCATTTGTGATCTCGGCCATCGGGTGGCGAGCTTCGGTCTGTTTGCACACTATTTACAAACATGGCTTTACCTTATCATCACCGCCAGAAGGGGAATCTCAGGCTCAGAACGGGAAACTCCTAAGGACTTCGCGCCTTGGGTCATCATCAACTCGCGTGGGCGATCCACGGCGATTCCGGAATCTATTAACTCGTCTCGCAGCGTCGAGGGCAGTCTCGCGCCACTTGACGCGCGTTTTGGTATTCCCAGCGCCTGCTGCGACCTCCACTCGGGCGCGCCGTAGCCGGCTGCTAGCGACACCACCACCGACTCGAGACAGTTTGCTCCATTGAAGCACGGGCAGCAGCATCCACACGACGGAGAGCAGCGTGTGGGCCACCAGCAAATCGAGTTGCAGTTTTGGTAGCAATCGTATGGAGGTTGGTATTTCACATACTGTACCATTCGTTCGTACGCTCTAAACGCGTTCATTGCGTTGCCGTGTGCGTCCACATCCGAGACGGGGTAGAGCTCGACGCGTGTTTGCGTCCAGCGACGGTACCAGTTGTGGGGGTCGTTTGTCGGCGAGACCTCGTGGTGGCCGTTTGAGAGCACGTCGATGAAGAAACTCGTTGGGCTACCAAGCTCGGGGGGTAGGAACAACTGCACATCGCGTTGTATGCTCTCCGGCACATTCTCAAAGTATAGCGACACGTGCGCCGCAATCTCGTCTCCACCCTCGTTTTTGAGAAATTTGCGGAGACACAACTCGAACCCGTTTCGGGCAGCTGACCAGACGGTGTCGCCCGCCCACTCGCTACGATTGAGATAGGCGATCGCAAAGTAAACCTTCATGCGAGACTTCCCGTCTCTGATGTTTCCACTGGAACGTGGGCGGCGCGCACAAATCTCCAGACACTTCTCGTGTAACCGTGCACCGTGGCTAGCGTCGTGTCTACGACGCCGCGCAGTTTTGAGGTCGGGTGGTTGTTGTACTGCGTCCAGCACAGCCACAACAGCAACGCCAGCGCCAACATCAGCTCGATGGTTTGCCTCAGAAAAAACGATGGCCGCTCCATTACTCTCCGCGCAACGTCTTCACAGCGCAAGCATGTGCGACGCCGTTCGCTCCCTTCCATCTCATCCGTTCCATACGAGCCTTGCGAAATAGCAGACGACTGGTCCGAGTCATACGAATCGTCCTGGACGATGGCCCTCTCGCAATCCGATGCCGCGCGTTTGGTCTTGTTGCGAGACGTTCGTCGCTTTTTGTGGTTTCGTACTCCGCCCGTCTTCGTCATATCCGCGATGCGCCTCCCACGAACAGCAAAACACGTACGCTTAGCGGCGGGCAGAGGGAAGGGGGGGCGGCTGGGCGGAAGCCAACCCCGATAGCCCCACACGAGGCCCGCCAGGTAAGAAGACCGGAACGGGAAGAAAGAAGGCCGGACCCATGCGCTCTCCAAAACGTCCCTCAAAGCCACGAAAGCGACGACTCGAAACCGTCCTCGTTGTCCGGCGCTAAAGTGACCACTCCACGAGACCGCAAGAAGACGTACGCTTCTAATCGACGAGGATCGCCACAAGCACCTCCGGGTGCGCCGGTGCAAGATCCTGCTAACCGTCGAGCCAAGGCGCTGTTTCCGGGGTACCCGCGGCTGGAATCCCCCTAAAACCATGTCGCCGCTCTGGGGGTGCGTCGTTCTTCTATCCGGAATTTTTGTAGCTACCATTTGCATGGCACTGAGGAACGTCGTGATGCCTAGGGTGCGTATGACATGGATCGGACTCAGATTCCTCGCGAAGCGCGCGGGTTTGCATACGACCAAAGAATTAAAAAAGGCGGACGAGCACGCTTAACACACGCGCGCGCGGCACAACACGAACGCCAGGTTAGGCAAGAAGCTCTACGTTCACGACGACAAACTTGCCGACGTCGTTCCCATCGCTGTCGAGCAGCATGCTGGCCATTGGCTCGATGTCTACAGACACGGCGACGGTCCTAGCGTCCACGGACAGCGAGCGTAGCTTGTCCACGAACCTCTGTACCGAATGTCGATTGCTTGTGAGCGTAGAGATCGCGAATATGTACTGTGAGATCGCGTTGGTGTCGTTTTTGCCGTATGAAGCGGAAACTTGTGTGTGGAGATCGCGAAGCGAATTTATGTTCTGCTTGTAGATGTCGCTCATCGCTGCGTCCATGCGTGTGATCCCCGACCGCTTGGGGATCGTGTTGCGTTGCACCTCCGCAATTGCGGCGTCCAAGTCCACGCCCGTTTCCGAATTTACCTTCCACAGTGAGAGAAGTGCAAAGTTGCCCGTCGCCATGTCCTTTGGCGTCGCGCCAGCGATCGTCGTGTCGTGCGTCTGCGCGATGACGAACTGCGCCGTAGAATGGTTCAGGGACCGCAGCTCGGGGTTCTTGAACAGCTCCTCTTCTGTAGACAGTATGAATTCGACCATGCTACCATAGAAGACGTGCCCTGTGTCCACGTTGGACGGTCCCACGTCGAGTTGTGTGATCGCACGGGCGACGGAGGGACCGACGAGCTCCGCGATGCGCTTGTCGCCCCTCGCCAAGCGCCTTCGCGAAATCCGGTCTTGTGCGGAACGGGAGTACAGCAGCGAAGGCGAGACCGGGCTGGTTCCTTCGATTGCCAGCGCCTCCATTTCTCCAACCGGTGCATTCTTGTGGAGGCTCGAAAACGAGTCGATGTCTTTCACCAAAGCCCTGTCCTCCTCCGGCATCGCCTCCAGCTCTGCTTGCGAGAACATCGCCGCGAACCACTTGATTCGCAGCTTCTCTACAAGCGCTTCGCTGTCCTCTGGATCGCGACCTTGAGTTGCGGACATCGCGCCCGTGACCATCGCATCAAACGCCATGCTCCGGGGTATGGCCATCGCAATCGCGTGGCCGGCAACTGCAGCCGCGCCCTGATTGCCCGCATCTGACGCGTTACCCGCATTTGCTGCGAGAACGCAGATGCCGACAAAATGCATGGACAGTGCATTCGCGATCCGCGCCGCCACCGGGAACGTTTCAGCAAGTGTCGGGTCGAGGGCGATGCGCCGGGCGTCCATGACGACCGACGTGACGTGCGCGCCACTTCCGTCGCAGTCGTCCGACGTATTGCACGCCGTGCGCGACGCCTCCGCCTTCCACGATTCAGCAGCCATCATCTGCATCCCGGTGGGCGTGATAACGGTGCGGCCGTCGATGCGGTACGGGCATATCGAGCTAACGAACGTGGACAGCGCGTTCGCAACGGCACCAGACCACCGCGAAGCGGCGATTCCCGGGTAGCGGCATTCCTGCATGAACCGCTCGAATGCACCTCCGTTCCAATTTGTCTCGAGTCGCATGGCCGACGTGATGAGGGACTCGAACGATTCGCGTTCGAGTGAGATTGGACGCGACACCACGCTAGAGCACATGTCGTACGTGCTCCCATCAATCCCGAATGGGACGCGCATCACCGACTTTGACAGCGGAGGCGCCGGCTTGAACACGACGGCTTGGCGCACGGATACGGATTGATTGTAAACACCCTCGAGTGCATCGGCCGCACGCTTGCATGCCACATTGTGATCGGCGTCGTCGTAGAGGACGATCTTATCATACTCTTTCCCAGTTTTATCGTCTATGAATGTCACGTTTGAGATCTCCACCAACGCGCCGAAGTCGAGCCAGCTCGCATACACGATGGGTACTACTGTCGAACAACGTTGCATCTGTACGTTCAGAATTGAATCGATCGCAGTGCTCGCTTGTCCGCTCATTGTGTTTACCACCGTGCCATCGATCCCAACAGCCACACGAGACGTGGTGATGTTAAGCCTCATCCTATTTGATAGGTACAGCGTCGAACCAGTCGATTCGTTGTATTTCTCAAAGCACCCAGCCGAGGACGAATCGATCTTGATTTCGACGGGCGAGGGAGAGGATGTGAGCAACAGCCCGACCGCCCGTTGGCACCCGGTAACGTGCAAGTCGGTCTCGGCGCGCGCAGCCGCAGATCCAATTGTAGTGGACGCCTTATTGGTAAGAAACACCCCGTCGAGATCCGGTTCAATCCTCGAGGCGGAGAAGCGCACCACTGGGTACGCAACGACTGCCTGGTCGGGGATGTACGGCTTTGCTGTGAACTCTTGTGGGGTTGCAGGCACCTCAATGGTTGGAGATGCGGGAACATCGGATGTTTGTTCTGGCGGCTGCAACTTTAGCATTTGTGGGATTGGGACGTGGGAAGCGATGGGCCGGACGCGCGTCTCCGTACTATCCAAACGACACCTCCGACCTTATGGACTGCATGTGTGGGCGCAGTGTGTCGATGGGCGCCTCGCACGAGTCTGGCGACCCAGGGCCGGCATGTCAGAAAACGCCGACAAGCGGCAGTGTGTGCGTGACCACCCTTCCTGCTGGACACCGACGGTGCTTGTCAATTCACCCGCGCCGTTCGTACCCACGCCGCTTGTGCCTGCCGCGCCGGCGGTGCCGCCCCCGGGATCCGACGAGCGGGTGTGTCACGTTGAGCCAACGTGCCCGGCTGCGTCGGTGCAGTCCGAGGCCATGGGTCGGCTTGCAGAGGCGCAACGCCGGAGTTTGAAGTACAGGGACCCCGGATTCCCGGGCGCCGGGCTCTTACGAGAGGACGGCGGCGTGTTTGGCGTCATGTCTCGTGCGATCTCAGAGGGAAGATCGTCATGGCTGTAAACGAATATGGGGGAGGTGGGCGCTTCTAGACGGAAAAGAGGGCAGCCTCCAACAACCTCATGGACGTGGATGCGTTGGTGGACGCATGGAAGGCTCAGATGCACACCGGTCCAAAACACGAGAGGAGCAGCGAACCGACTTCGGAAGGAAATGAAAAGAAGAAGGCAGCGCACGATGAGCGCCAGAGTAAGAGTTTGATGGAGCTCCAAACGGCCGGAGACCAAAAATACGAACTGGAGAAAACGAGAGGAGAACTCATGGATACGAATCAGAGATTGAACAAGGAGTTGGATCGGTTTCGGTGTGGAGCCTCTTTACAGTGGATACGAGCAATGGAGTGGCACGTGGACCATCTGTACGAAGGTACGTTCCTCAACATGGGGCGCTGGGGGGCCATGGTACGGATGTTATCCGGAAATTCGTACGCGGATCGCGATATCGCAAACGAACACTTTCCAGTGGAAGTCGTGCGTGACGAGTACCGTCCGTATGCATCCACGGCCCTCATTCAACACCGCGATCGCATGCGAACTGAGGTTCCAGACGTTTACACGTTTGTAGAGGAGACACTTCTGAATAATGGGTTCCTGGTGGTGAGGCCGCCAAGCCCGTTGCCAGCACAAGACCCGTACGCAGGCGAAGACGATGGCGAAGAGGGAGGCGTCGACGACGACGCTCAGGCAGACGTTATGCCAGACGTTGCGCCACCTCGGCCTGACCCAAAGGCGTACAAGTACGAGACCCTTCTTAAGGTTTGCATCGACGTGCTACCCGACAAGATCAGCCTGGCAAAGGAGTATCTGTCCACGGAGGATCACTCCATGTTCTCTCACTCGTACGATTATCTGCTGCAATTCAATCAAGAAGGTGGCGCGATTCGAATCCCGGAGTGGCGCTCGTATTTTTACAGAGCGGCCTCCAAAGACCCGTCGCAGCAAGACGGAGTGCCTCTTGCCAATCGCAACGCGGACATTGCGGCGCTTTTCAGATCGATGGTGCTATGGAGCGTAGTCTTGGCATCGGAGGCAAAGAACGATGCCGAGTGTTCAATTGCTGCAAGTCTCAACTCCGTGCCCGCAGAGAAAGACGGCCGATACGACGGTGTAATCGCCCAGATTCGCCGGCTGCATGCTGGAATGCTCTCCCGAGGAGAGGACATGGCATCGGAAACCACCGCGGAACGCTACAAAACGTATACATCTTTTGTTAATGAATACGCTCCATCCGTCAAGACACTGGTTTCCACAGTCGTGCGAGATGTGAATACTTCTCCGCTCGTCGATCTTTTG
>Ga0209716_1002880_pt1 | contig 10942 bp, 13 predicted proteins | sample COGITO_mtgs_1205_FD_184811 | JGI IMG/M metagenome (GOLD analysis project Ga0209716, IMG submission 184811) | Pelagic marine microbial communities from North Sea - COGITO_mtgs_120531 (SPAdes) (version 2) | ecosystem: Environmental > Aquatic > Marine > Epipelagic ...
ACAGACTATCTCTCACACGTACACGAATAAAAAAAGAACACGCCCACACAGCCCCACGCAAAGGATATGCTGTCCTTATATATAGAAAAAGCCCTTTAAAGCCTCACTTTTGGTAGTTTTTGCACTCGCCCACACGCACCGCACGGGGGGAATTGCCGTCCTGTGTATATCAAATACCCACACAGATTTTCTCTTTAAATATTTGCCATGCGTTCAGACATACGGTTAGCACGATTGGGTGTCTGCTTAGCCCATAGACTATCTAGCATCTCCACACTGGCAGTCTTGTAGTCCTCATCTTGTAGAGCTTTAAGCATACCCTTAAACTTAGATACCCCATAAGCACCCATCTGATAACACATCTCAACTACTATATGTCTAGCAGTGTCGTGGATATTGGGACATAACATAAGGACATCTTCCGCACCTGTTACAGCACGAGCAAAGTCTCTTTCAAAGAGTTTATTCCACCCTGCCATGTCTGTAGGAGGTATCTCACCCTCTAACATTTTGTGACCATAGCCACCTGTTTTAAAACCTAGAGTATCTTTATAGACTTCCATACGGAAACCTTCTTCTTTTTTAATCTCTTTTTTAGTCTGTTCTAAGTCCATTATATAAACCTTTCTTTGGTTGGGTGTCTTCCTATTGTTCCTTCCATGAATTTCTCTAAATCTTGATTAATCAAATCTTCTTTGTGCTGATTGTAAGATAAGGTTTGGTCTCTATCTAACCTATCTGTCCAATATTTAGCACACATGGCTAATGCGTCTATGGCATCATCATGTCTAAGTGAACCTTTGTCTCTTGTAAGCCTTGTCATTTGTCTAAACAACTGATGGTCAGGCTCATTCTTAAAATCTTCGTGTATTAGTAAATCATCTACTACTAACCTATGACTATTCATTAAAGGCTCTAGTGTATCTATTATCCGTTTTTCTTTCTGTGTATTGTGTCTAACTTCTTCAATCTCACATGGGTGTATCTTAGCCATGATAGGTTTTAACAACTGAGTTGCCATACCATCACCAAAGTTACTCTCAATGACTACATAGTTAACATCATGCTTCTTAGCAATATTTGATAACCTAGCCATAGTTGTATCTGAGTATCCACCTTCAAGACTACCTTGTGCAGTCAAGTATAGAACTCCATGAAGCATTTTTAAGACTGCATAAGCAGTTTTATCTTCTCCTCTACCTGATGGGTCAATAGACATACAAGTACCTTCAAACGGAGTAAACTCTTCAGACATATACATAGGAGCTACAAAGTAATCTCCTTTAAGTCCCACATTGGGAATGTCTGGGTCTATAGCTTTCATTTGTTCTGGTGATGAAGCCCATTGTATCTTTGCAGGTGCTTCTTTCCAAGTTGAACAACCTGAAGCTATTATTAAATCGTTTAATTTTAGAGGGTATCTATTTGCATCAGACAATGAAGTGTCCAACATAAATTGTAAGTTAAAACCTGAACGACCATACGAAGCTAATCGTTCCATTAAGTCTGTAGCATCAAATCTTTTAGGGTCTGTAGGCTCACCTTCAACACCCTTAATGATACTTGCTAACTTATCTCCATAAGAAATTGTCTGAGTTTTATTAGGTACTAATGCTGTCCAGATTTTTGTCTTAAATCCTCTTTCACCTAATGAGTTGTACAATGACATCTCATTCTGCGGTGTTCCTAGAAATATAGTTCTACCAATTTCAGGTTTAATAATCGCATCAAACTCTTTTACAGTCTCACTTAATCTATCTCTCATAAGCTGTGTTTGGGAGTTATTTGCACTCTCAACGTCATCTGCAATGATAATATCGGCTCTTGAACCTGTCATCTGCCCTGAAATACCCATAGACTTAACTGAGGGTGCATGACTGGCTGTAGCAGGTGCAACATCAAAGCTAATCTTGGAATGTCTTTGGTTATCTCTAGGTATTAGGTGTTGTAACATAGGCATCTCTGAGATTAACCTTTGTGTAAACGTACTAAAATCATCTGCTCTAGTTTTACTTGCAGATACTACTAATATATTTCTTTGAGGGTTTAGTAGTAACTGGTGGCATACGTATGCCGAAGTAATCCAAGATTTACCTACACCTCTGAATGCTTCTATTACAATTCTTTTTTCTTTTGATTGAAGAAAGTCTGCAATGTCATATTGAATGGGTGTTGGCTCTGGTAAGTTTAAATGTTTCCAACATAAGAACAAAAAGTTCTTAAAGTTATTAATTCGTTTATCCATTAGTCCTCTGGGGTATCAAAAGGTACACTATCTAAAAGGTTTACTTCTTTTTTAGCAATAGGGTCTTTTGAATATTGTTTACATATCTCAAGACAAACTTTCATCTCTGAAGCTGTTAGTTCGTCACCAGATTTTAATTTGTTATAAGAGTGAGTTACTAATAATTGAGGTAACTCTTTTATTATTGTTTCTAAATTACTTTGGTCTTCCTTGTCGGTTGTATTTTTTAAAGGTACTTCCTTTGTTTCTTGACTTGACATGTATTCCTTTTCTTTTTTTAGGTTTTTCTCTTGGTACAAATGCTTTTGCTGTTTTCATTATTTAGATAGCCTATCCATGTGATTATAAATTCTGCCAATCTGTTTATCTATTGACATAATCTCTTCACCTAACATTCCTAAATGAACCTCAAGTTCTACGATAGTCATTAGTACCCAACTAGAAATTCCTAAAAGAATTGCACCTAATACACCAATAAGCATTGTGTTATGTTCTTTTTTCATTTTGCAATTTTACCTTTATTAATTCCCTTTTTAATAACGTATTCTCGAGTTCCATTAGCGTTAATTGAAACTTCTTTTTTAAGATTTTTAAACAAATTCATTTCTTTATCTTTATGTTCTTTATTTTTTATGAATTCTGTTAATTTTTTTATGTCTCTCATATTTTTTAAATTTTGAATTAGGAAACTTAAACGTCCATAGGTCGTCTACAGTTTTGTTTAATTTTTCAAACATATTGTCGATACCTCCAAAGAATGCTAAACAAAACCTATCTATCATTTTTTGAATATGCTTGAGACTTTAATTCCAAATGATGCCGCTACGATAGCACCAAAAATATAAAATAATTCAGAAGGCATTGCTGATAAGACTTCTGCCCATTTCATAAATCTTTCTGTTTCTCCTATTAAAGGGAGTGTAAGTATTCCTAAAAACCAGATTAAAATTAATTCGTCTTTTATTCCTGAGTTTTCTATTTGAGTTTTTTGTACTTCTTTACTAGCTTCAATTTCAGCAACTTGTTTGTTGCCTCTTTTTTCTAAATGTGTTGAAAGTGCTTTTGTTGTATGACTAATTAGAGTTTTTCCTAATAAACTAAAGAGCATATCCTATTGCAAACATTAATGCTGACCAGATAACTAAAGATAATAATTTCTTATCTGTATTCATGTACCATATTTTAGCTTTGTTAATATATGTTTGAGGGTTTTGTCCAAATAACATCATTATGTTTTCTCCTGTGTTAATTCTTTGCATTCAAATTTGACTGCAAGTTTTTGTTTGTTAACTAAATCTGTTCCTATATTTTCTACTGCTTGTGATGCTTTAAGGTATCCTTGTTGGATACAATCGTAATGTGTGTCAAATTCTAAAGGCATTACTTTAGGATTGTAACATTGAGGTTGTCCTGCAAATGAACACAAATGCAGTATCAACACGTATTTAAAAAGCATTATTTAAACTGAAAAAATCCTATAATTCCAACTACAAGTGTCCCAACAGCTAAAATAACTTTAAGTCCACCCTTACCCATAGAAACATCTTGTCTTAACGATTTAACTTCTCGTTTCATTTCTTCTAAAGTTTTTAAGATGTTATTCATTCGTTCAGCACAAAGTTTCTCATGGCTAGAAAGTCTAACCCCAGTAGCCACGTCAGCGTACTGTTTTGAAGTTAGTTTTTTAGTCATAATTATCTCGCAGTTGTTGGTATACCAGTTGATGTAACAAGTGGATTTTCAGCAAATGCCATGTAGATGTATAATCGACCAGCTTCATTTAAAGGTCTATTAGTTGACCTTAATTTAAAACCGTTAGATGTAAAATCACCTGCTATTAATGTTCGTGAACCGAGAGTACGATTTACTCGTAACTCTTCATCTAACTCATTATAAGTATTTCTTTTATTATCGAAGATAATCCAATTTATATTGGAGTTAAGATTGTAGCTTTTAAATATAACGAAAGCTGGTTTAAATCCTGTATAAACAAATGGTCCATCTGTACTTCCATTGGCTGTGTACTTGCCAAACTTACTAAATCCTTTTTTCTCTGCGAAGCAGTAAGCAATAATATTATCACCAACATCCCAACCAAAATTACTAATAGTTGATGAAGTTATTGAACCATATGTACTACCTAAAGAAGAAACTACGGTACTTGGTGAATTAAAAATTAAACTCTGATTAGAACCATCAAATTGAGTTGACCAATAATACCAATTCGCTCCAAGATTTAATGTTTTATATAATACAATTTTTGGTGCAACTCCTAGTCCATGACCAACTGTATCAGTACTAGAACCATTTCCTGTCCAAGACACAATACTAAATCCACTTGTAGTATTTGCACTTACACTACTTGTTATATCTCCATCAGTATTAGATACTGCTGTTCCACCAGCTTTCCAGTTCCATGATGCGTAAGCTTGTCCATTCATGTTTGTTCCCTGATAAGTGTTATCTGTTCCTCTATAGGCAGTAAATCCATCTGAATCTAAACTTGCTACACCCCCATTGACACTATATGTTGATGCACTTGCTTCACTATCAGTTGTGTTTGTATGTAAAGCTTTTGCTGAACCAGTTCCTCTTACAACATCATATAAATAATGATTAACTGCAGCAGTTCTATTTTTTACCCAAACTAAATCTGGTTGAAAGCCAACTCCTGTAACTCCTAATGTATTACCACCTGATGTGCCTGTACCAGTATAAGTAACAGTATTAAAATAATCTGATGGTTTGTCTATATCTGTGTAAGCCATATTTATATTCCTTTTAACTTGTTAAAAGCCATTATCCAAACTCCGATAGGTTTTTTGTGTTAAGTGCATAATAGCCATTTGGAACTGCTTGGTTGAAATTTCCATAGCCATTACCATCTGAATTACCACCACTCTCACTATAAGGTGGAGAGCCGAAGTTTAAATTTAAATCATTAGGAGAACCACCACCAGTACCAACACCAATTAGCCAAGTTTTATCTGATGCTATTTCAATAGCTCCTGTTTTAGCAGAACCACTTTCTGGGTCACCAGAACTACCATTAACGGTTTCCCATGTACCATTTTTTGAAAAATATAATGCATCGTTATCTAAATCTAAAGCTAGTCCAACAATATCATTAGCACTATAAGTATTAACTGCAAGAACATTTGAACCATTATTATAAAACCAACCACTATCTAACCACCCCCAATCATCTGTTCCATGACCTAAAAAAACAGGAAGTGGATACTTATCAGCATCTAAAATTCCAAACAATGAAGAACTCCCATTAAATTTTTTAAATTCTACATACCATTTACCTTTTGTTACTCCAAGAGTAGAAAAAATATATGGATAAGTAGAAGTGGTAGTAGGTTTGTAAGTTAAATTTCCATTTTCTGTAGTGTTATCAAGATAATAGTGTAAAGGATTTAATGTTGCAAAATTATTAGTAGGTGTATCAGTTGTCTGGTCTATGCTAGTTAAGTTATTAACTGTAAAGTTATTTCCATTACCAGATACATCTGCACCTAGACTACCAGAGTTTTCAAAGTCTAAATAAAATCCATTATTGCCAAAGGTTAAACCAGATACATCTATTGGTTTCCATATTCCACTATCTTCGTCAAATTCTCCGAATGATGTTGGGTCTAATTGTAAGCCATCTATTAAACAAACTTCTGACATATAACCATCAAACCATTGGGTAGCTACATAATTTAATCTTCCTATATAATGTGTGCCTGTATTATTTATTCCAGCTTCATAATTTTGTGATACATAAACTGATGTTGAAAAAGATGTAACTTGATTACCATTTACATAAAATTTAATTCTATTAGTATCTGTACCTTGTGTTGTGTCTATTGCTACTACTATATGATACCAAGCTGAAACATCTCTAAAAAGTTGAGTTGTTATTATAGTGCTTTCATCATTATCTTGAATATTAAATTCTAATGTGTCATCTCCATTAAATCTTATCCAAGTGTTTGCTGTACCACCAGAAAAAATAATTTGGTCTATTCCTAAATTTCCTCTTTTAATCCAACCACTCCAAGTCCAAGTTTTTCTATTACTAGCACTACTAGGTGTTCTTTGTAAACTATCTTGGCTATCATCATTAAATCTTAATGAGTTATCTACATCATATCCACCACCTACTGCTGAGTTTGCTGGTATAATTAAAGACATTATATTACCTCTTTTGGAAATTCAGGTAGTGGTCTTGTAAATACAGGATTAGCTTCTGTTCCTGTATTAGTGTATTCGTATAGTGCTTTAAGTTCATCAACTGTTGTGCAATTATTAATCATAGTTTCCATTTCATTTGATTTAGTTCTAACATTTGCTCTAAAGGATAATATGTTTGCTGGAATATCATAATCAGCAACTTCTGTAGCTTTAACTACATACCAATCAGTAGGTGTAAGTAATCCACTTGCTTGTTGTTTTACAATTTTTTTCTTTTCAGTTTTTAAACCATAGTTAATAACTTGAACACCATCTTCTAAAATATTATTACCATCTTCATCTACTGCATTTTCATCATTTAATCTTTTAGGAATAGCAGCACCATAAGAAGCTGTAACAACACCATCAGCAAAAGCAAAAGTTTGATTAGTATTGATATACCATTTCTCATCTTTTTTATTGCTGTCATCAAAGACTACTTCATAAATACCAATAGCTTCTAATTCTAATTTAGACCATTTAGTAAATATGTCTTTAGGATATTGTAAATCTCCTAGAGTAAAGCCTTTAGGATAACTAAAGTATTTTGTTATTTCGTTATTTATTACTAATGCGTACATAATATTCCTATGATAAAGTTAATGCTAAATTTCTACCAACCTCTAACCACTTTGTTCCATTGTATCTAAATGTAAACAAGTCGCCAAGATTAGCTGTTGCTGTTAATGTCGGTGCAGTATCTGCTGCAAATTCATATGCTGCGTTCCAAGTAATAGTTCTTCCACCAGTTCCATCTTGAATAATAAGTAATGATACAAATTGTCCAGCAATAGGTGTAGTTCCACTTGGTGCAGATAAAGTTCTGTTACCAGCTAACGTAACTTTAGCAACTGGAGAATTAATTACATTCCAAGTTATTGTAGCACCATCTGTTAATGTATCTTCTACATTTGCTACAGCACCAGATACTTTTGTTAAATTGTTAGCATCTGCTGTAAATACTTTTGATGCAGCAGTTGTTCCTAATGTTGTAATATCAGAATAATTTATTTCAGTAGTAGTAACTGTTGCACCATCTAATAAATTTAGTTCAGTTGCAGTTGAAGTTACTGCTACATTTTCATTTATTTTTGGTGAAGTTAAAGTTTTGTTTGTAAGTGTGTCTGTAGTATCTTTTAATACAACTGTACCAGTTGCATCTGGTAGTGTAATTGTTCTATCTGCTGTAGGGTCTGTAACTTCTAAAGTTGTTTCATATTCGTTATTTGTAGAACCTTCGAATGTTAAAGAACCTTCTAAAAATAAATTACCACCGTCTGCAAATTTAGCATATCTACCAGAACTATCTCCAAGTATAATATTACCTTGCGACTTACCTCTCAAAACTAAATCACCAATCTGAGACCCACTTATAAATGCACTATTATTTGTTACAAATCCAATAAACCCTCTTGTAGTTTCACTATTACCAGCCACATCACTTGAAAATCTAATTCCAGGATTAGCTGTTCTTAAATGAATTTGTGCTAAAGTAGTGTTATGAACAGTAAATGGTTGATATAAAGTAGATGAACCTACACCAACTCTATCAGTACTTTCATCTATAAATAAAGTTCCTGAATCAAAATTTACATCTCCTGTAAATGTAGCTGCATTAATTGTAGGTGATGTTAAAGTTTTATTTGTTAAAGTTTCTGTTCCAGTTAATGTTGAAGCACTATTTAATTTAGTTTGTAAAGCATCTGTGAAAGCATTTGTATTTGCATTATTTTCGTATGCTGTTTTAATTTCTGCGTCTGTCTGGTCAGCAGTAGCATTTGTTTCTACTGTATCTAATTTAGTACCATCTGCTGATACATCTCTACCGTCTACAGTTGAACTTGTAGTAATAGTGTTAGAACCCATTGCTAGTGTTCCTGTCATAGTTCCACCACTCTTAGGTAATTTCTCACCAAGACTAGTTGCAGTAGTAGTAGCAAAGTTAGCATCATCACCAAGAGCTGCTGCTAATTCATTTAATGTATCTAATGCTGCTGGTGCTGAAGCAACTAAATTAGAAACTGCTGTATCAGCATATTGAGTATAATAACTACCATGTTGACCATCTAATAAATCTGCATCTAAACCAGAACTTGCACCATCAACAGTTTTAACTGCTGTTAATATTTCAGATGCTGTTTGGTCTGCTGTCGCATTTGTTTCTATGCCAGTTAATTTTGTCTTTTCGCTATCTGTATAAGCATTAGTGTTTGAGTTATTTTCATAAGCAGTTTTAATTTCAGCATCACTTTGGTCTGCTGTTGCACCACTCTCAATACCATCAAGTTTAGTACCATCTGTTGAAACATCTCTACCATCAACTGTAAATGATTGTGTATCTAGGTTTCCACCAAGTTGAGGTGTACTATCTTGTACTACATCTGATATTCCACCAGCATTAATTGTTTGCCAATTAGAGCCATCATAATATTTAAATACATTACCACTTGTATTAAATGCTAAATCTCCTGCATCTAAACTTGATGTTGGGTCTGAACTTTCAACTCTATATCTTTCAGCAAAAGAGTTTACTCCTGTAATATTTGATGCAACTGTATTTACGTTTGAAATAGAACCACCAACATTATTAATATTAGTGATTGCTCCTGCTACTGAATTAACATTGCTTGAATTAGAATTTACTGCATTTATATTTGATGAATTATTATTAACTGCTGTAATAGTAGAAGAAATTTCTGCTACTGAATTTATATTAGTATTATTTCCTGCAACTATATTAATATTAGAAGCATTACTATTAACTGTACCAATAGCTGTTGATAATCCTGCAACTGTAGTTACATTTGACGCAATATTTTCTACTGCCGATACATCACTAGAAATTCCTGCTACTGTATTTATATTTGATGCGTTGCTATTAACAGCATTTATATTTGAACTATTAGAATTTACATTTGATACAGCAGTTGAAATTCCTGCTACTGAAGTTACATCTGCACTAATACCTGCAACAGTTGCCAAGTTTCCCGTTATACCTGCAACAGTATTAATATTTGTATTGTTACCTGCAACAGTATTAACATTAGATATATTAGTCGCAACTGCTCCAATGTCTGTAGCATCATTTGCTACACTTGTTACATCACTGCTTATACCTGCAACTGTTGTTACATTACCACTAACATCTGCTACTGTTGTAACATTAGCTTTAATATTTTCTACTGCCGATACATCACTTGCAATGTTTGCAACACTTGTCACGTCTCCTGCTATTCCTGCTACTGAAGTTACATTACCACTAACACCTGCTACACTTGTCACGTTTGAAGAAATCCCTGCTACTGTATTTACATTAGATGATATACCTGCGACTGCATTTACATTAGCTATTGCACTACCAACAGTATCTACGTTAGCAATGCTATTAGCAACTGTATCTATTTCTGATGTTGCTTCTAATAAGTCATTAGCAACAGCTTCAACTTCAGTTAATTTATTTTCTATTGCTTGAATATCTCCACTAATATTTGCAACTGCTGTAACATCTGCACTAATACCTGCTACTGTAGTTACATTGCTTGCCACACCTGCAACTGTAGAAATATTTGAGTTGTTACCTGCAACTGTATTTATGTTTGTTGCGTTTGAATTAACTGCATTTATATTTGATGAATTAGAATTTACTGATGATACTGCACTTGAAATACCTGCAACCGAAGTTACATCTGTGTCTATACCTGCTACTGTTGTAATATTAGCTGAAATATTTTCTACAGCTTGAACATCACTTGCAATACCTGCTACAGCAGTTACGTCACCAGAAATTCCTGCAACTGTTGTTACGTTTGCATTGTTTCCTGCTACTGTTGTTACATTAGCTGAAATTCCTGCAAGTGTATTAATGTTAGAATTTGCACCTGCAACTGTATTAATATTAGTGTTGTTACCTGCAACTGTGTTTATGTTGCTAGAATTAGAATTTACTGCATTGATGTTAGTTGCATTACCTGCAACTGCATTTACGTTAGCTATATTTGTACCAACTGCATCTACATTTGTAATTGAACTTGCAACTGTGTCTATCTCTGAACTAGCTTCATTTAAATCGTCTGCAACTGTTTCAATTTCACTAACTGCTTCTGCTAAATCATTAGCTACTGCAATTACTTTTGTTATATCTGTTGCTACTGTGTTTACTGAACCTATGTTGGTTGCTACTATACCAATGTCTGTAGCGTCTCCTGCTACTGCATTAATGTTTGTTTCATTAGCATTAACTGCATTTATGTTTGCAATGTTAGCATTGACTGTAGTTAAAGCTGTTTTGTTAGCTGAAGTTAAGAAAGTGTTTTCTAAATAATCTTTTGTAGCAACATCTTGTGCTGATGTAGGGTTAGCTACATTTCTTATTTGTTTGTTAGTTGCGTCATATTGGAAATCTGTGCTTGAAATTTTGATTACATCATCTGCATCATCAATAGCTTCTTGTGACATAAAGAACGCCTGTTCACT
>Ga0209716_1002889_pt1 | contig 10917 bp, 7 predicted proteins | sample COGITO_mtgs_1205_FD_184811 | JGI IMG/M metagenome (GOLD analysis project Ga0209716, IMG submission 184811) | Pelagic marine microbial communities from North Sea - COGITO_mtgs_120531 (SPAdes) (version 2) | ecosystem: Environmental > Aquatic > Marine > Epipelagic ...
TAAATAATATTTTTTAACATGCTGTAAAAATACAAAAACGGCTACACTATAAAAGTATAACCGTTTTATCATTATAAGTTGCTCCCCCTATTAGGTTCGAACCAAATGATTTCCTATAGGGAGAAAAAGTAAAAATTCAATTGAATTAAATAACATTATTCAAAAATACATTGATTATTATAATTAATAAGTTCAAAGTTTGAACTAATTACTTTTTTTGATTTGTAATCTTGTTTTTATTCAAAATTGTTCTTAAATCTCTGTGAGATAAAGTATCCCTCATCATCTTCGTATTTATTCTTCTATAATACCCCATTGCAGTAGAATACGAATGGCCAGTAATTTCTATTACATCTTCCACTCTAACATCTTGTAAGAACATATAACTCACAAAATATGAACGAAGGTGGTGAGAGGATTGTATCCCATATTTCTTCCAATTACAATCTTCACTATTCACCAATCTTTCCTTAAACAAGTTCATATACCAATTGTTAGAGTATCCTTTGTTTGGTTTTTCGTTGAGGTTTGGTGATGGGAATGTTTTTGCGTGTTCCTTTGGGTAGAAGAGTTCAAAGATTATATCCACGATGTTGGTTTCCCATATATCAAACTTATCAGTTTCATTTCTTTCTCTTTTACGGAATGGAACTCCCTTTGGTGGTTCATTCCAAGAGTAGATTACATCTGTGATTGGGATTGTTCTACTTTTCTTCTTTGAGTTCTCAATTTTCAGGTGGTAGTAATCCAACTCCCCATCTTCCCCTTCAACTCTACTGAAATATGAACTTACTTGTGTATCCGTATTGTTTGCATATTGTTTCCACATATCGTAATTACGGAAACTTTGGAGTATTTCAGTTATACGAGTTCCATATCCCAATTGTATGAATGAAACAAAGAATACCACATCACTCATCACAATCATTTCTTTGGGTTGATTGGTATGTTTTCTTCCACTTAAAGTTCCATCTTTAAGTTTCTCATTATATGAAAATCTATCTTCTCTAATCTTTTTTCTATCTCCCTTATTCTTACAATACAACCTCCAAGTTTTTCCAATATAATCTTGGCAATCACCTAATACTTTCTCGTAATTCTTCTTACTAAAATCCTCAAAAATCCTTTGTTCTCTTTTTACTTCACCCACTTCATCATTGAGGATAAAGTTTTGGTAATCGGTGGTTATGGAATGTTGTTTTAACAAACCCCTTCCGTTTTCACTTTTTGGTTTGCATACCCAATTCAAAAACATACGGATTGATTGAAGGTGAAGTTTTAGAGTTGCCCTTGATAATTGTTTATCTCCTACCTCCCCTCCATCTCTTTTCTTTTTCTTTCTTTCTTTTAACAGGATGAGGTAATCTTTTATTACTACCCTAAACTCCTCATTCTTGGAAACATCAATTGTTTTGAGTTTTCTTTCATCACAATACAATTTGAACTCATCTAAAACCTTCACCCTTCTTTTCATTGTGGAGAAGTTCTTTTTATTATCGTTTGATGAATGTATCAATGCAAGGTAAGAACCTTTCCTCTCCAATGATAATCCCCCATCTTTCATACAAATGTTTATATACTCTGTAATATATTTTGAGAGTAGGGGTTCAATCAATTCTTTGTTAGAAAAGTTGTGATTGATTTTTTCTAAAAATACTTGGGTAGCGTGTTGAAATGAAGATTGGTTGATTTTGGTATTTACATCACAAGAACATAGATACTTTAATCGTGGTTTTATTTTGGTTGATGAGAATTGATAATACCAAAACCATCTACCCTTTACCTCTTTGATTGTAAAACTACCTTTGTAATCTTCACCAATAATTTGTTCAGCAAACTGAAAGAATTGGGATTGTGAGTTTTCACTCCACCCATATTCTTTAATCTTCTTTTCTCTTTTGGAATTGGTTATACTCATTGGTAATTCAATTACCTCAAAGTTATGAAAAAAACCTTAAATGAGTATAACTTGAATATAACTTTATATTGAAAACATATAACTAATTGAAATATAGTTATTTACAAACAGACATAACTCTCTATATAAAATCTTTTTTGATTTTTTGATGTTGCATCCCCTTCTTTTGACAAAACATCTAAATCATTTACTGGTCTTGCCTCAGTCAAGGCAGTTCCATTAAAAGCATATGGATCTTTGGTTGAAGTATTTGCCATTACTTAGGATAACTTGATTTTGGTGCAAATATAATTAAACCTGTCTTTTTGTCATGTTTAAGTCAGTATTTAATTTACAACACTGAATTCTATTGCTTGAGCTTTGGTTTAAGATTAAAGCTAATACCCTTCGAATTTTATTACATTATTGACGTTTGACAAATGGGCTTATTTCGGTTGGGAGTGAATGGATTTGGGCTCTCCCCATTCTATTGTCCCAGCGATTTGAGGCCCCAAACCTTTGGGTTTTTTTCTGGCATCTGCTATGCGTCTATCGATGACCTTTATCAGCGAGTCCTTGATGCTTTTGTATTCAATTTTATCTGCAAGATTATTGAGTTCCTTTTTGTCAAATCTATGATCGTATAATTCGTGGCCCATGAGACCTTTCTCTCCCCATTGTGTCAAGCGATAACGATCCGTTTTGATGGAGTAGCCCTGTACTTTGGGGTTTCTTCCAGTGAAAACGCCCAGTTCTGTTAACGCACTGGTTCTTACCCTTGCCTTAGAGTCTTTGAGCAGTGGTGCAAAGCTTTTTCCCGAAACAAACTCTGGCGTTTCCATTCCCACAATGTCCATTATGGTGGGATAGATATCAACCAATTCTATGTGAGCATCCATTATTTTTTGATTTTTGTTGATTCCAGGACCAGCCACAATTAAAGGGACTCTGGTGGCATTGTCAAAAAGGGTTCGCTTTTGCCAGTGGCCGTGTTCCCCAAGGTGATAGCCGTGGTCGGAAGTAAAGACGACTATGGTATTTTTATCTAGACCTGTTTCTTTCAACTTATCCAATACTCGTCCTATTTGGGCATCTACAAAACTTGTAGTAGCGTAATATGCTTCCTTAATGGTTTTGGCCAATCCTTCCTCTAAATTTATTTGAACCTTTTTTTCCCGAATACTAATGGCTGCAGGAAGGGGAAGGGTTTTCAAATAGTCACTGGAGCTTTTAGGGATTTCCATTTCCTCTGTCTTGTATTGATCAAAATATTTTTTCGGTGCTATGTATGGAGTATGAGGTCGATAGAGTCCAAAAGCTAAAAAAAAGTTTTCTCCACTTTCAGCAAATCGATCTAAAAATTTAATAGTCTCTGTTGCCCCAATACCATCGGTCTGTTCCTCGTCTGTTCCATCGGCCGCCAACCAGCTCAGGGTTCCTCCGTAAGACTTCGGTTTTAGGGTATTGATTTTATATTCCTCTATTTTATCTCTACCGAAGGGATTAACGGTTTGATCCCAAGAATAATTATCATCATGACCTGCTGTTCCAATGTCTCGGGGATTGTGGTAGTGGTATATTTTACCAATTCTTACAGAATGATAATTTTCTTTCCTAAATTTTTGACCTAAAGTAATTACTTTGGGTAAAGCTTGTCTGAGATAGATTCTTAATTTTTTCACTTGGGTTTGATCAGGGTATAGTCCCGTCATAAATGATGCTCTGGAGGGAGCACACCATTGATATTGGTTGTGTGCATTTCCAAACAAAACCCCTTGTTGTGCTAGCCTGTCTATATTGGGCGTAATGGCTTGTGCATGGCCGTAAGCTCCTAAATCACAATTAAGGTCGTCTGATACGATAAAAAGGACGTTGAGTTTTTGACTTTTGGCTTGGCCTTGTACTCCCAAAACTGGAAAAATCATTAAAAAAATAAAAAGTTTGATCCCTTGATTCATGCGTATGGTTTTAGCTTAGAAAGTAGTTAAATTAAGAAATTTATAGAATGGTATCACTTATTAATGGGCTGTGTTAAAAAAAAACTACATAATTTTGTTTTCGAAAAAATTCAAATTATGGCCAACAATCTTGTTATCGTAGAGTCCCCCGCTAAAGCGAAAACCATTGAGAAATTTCTAGGCAAAGATTTCAAAGTTGCTTCTAGTTATGGCCACATTGCCGACTTGCCCTCCAACGAATTGGGAGTGGATGTTGACAAGGATTTTTCCCCAAAGTATATCGTTTCTTCCGAGAAAAAGAAAGTGGTCAACGAACTCAAATCGTTGGTTAAAAAAATGAATATGGTCTGGTTGGCCAGTGATGAAGATAGAGAGGGAGAAGCTATTGCATGGCATCTTGCCAATACGCTCGGGTTGAAAGCGGACAATACTAAAAGAATTGTTTTCAACGAAATTACCAAAACTGCCATATTGGATGCCATAGAAAAGCCAAGAGACATCAATTACAACTTGGTCAATGCCCAACAAGCAAGAAGAGTGCTCGACCGTTTGGTGGGCTATGAACTGTCTCCCGTTTTGTGGAGAAAAGTCAAGGGAGGTTTGTCGGCTGGAAGAGTTCAATCGGTTTCGGTGAGACTGATTGTAGAACGAGAAAGGGAAATCAATGCTTTTGTTCCGCAAGAAAGTTTTAAAACACAGGCTATTTTTTTGACTCAAAAGAATAAATCGATTCATGCTCTTATGCCCAAAGCTTTTGATTCGTTGGAAGCCACCGAGACCTTTTTAAATCTTAATAAGTCGGCCACCTTTACCGTTGATGCGATTGAAAAGAAGCCAGCTTCGAAAAGTCCTACGGCTCCTTTTACTACTTCTACTTTGCAGCAGGAAGCGGCCAGAAAACTTTATTTTTCGGTCAGTAAAACCATGAATATGGCCCAAAGGCTCTATGAAGCTGGTTTGATCACTTATATGAGGACAGACAGTGTTAATTTATCCAAAGAGGCCCAACAGGGCGCGTTGAAGCAGATTGAAAAACACTATGGAGCGTCCTACTTAAAACCCAGAAAATACAAAATAAAGAGTAAGGGTGCTCAAGAGGCTCACGAGGCAATACGACCCACCGATTTTAGTCGAGCAAAGGTCAATTTGGAATATGATCAATCTCGTTTATATGAATTGATTTGGAAAAGGGCTATTGCTTCCCAAATGAGCGATGCCAAATTGGAACGAACTCAATATAAAATTGCAGCCAGTGGTCACCAAGAACAGTTTGTTGCCAAAGGGGAAGTCATTACCTTCGATGGATTTCTAAAAGTTTATCTGGAAGGAGTCGATGAAGAATCTGATGAGCAAAATGATCTTTTACCAGCGGTAAAACAGGGAGAAGTACTCCACTTAAAATCTATGGAGGCCAATCAGAGATTTTCTAGACCTCCCTATCGATATACAGAGGCATCATTGGTTAAAAAATTGGAGGAGTTGGGTATTGGAAGACCATCTACTTATGCTCCAACGATTTCTACCATTCAGAATAGAAAATATGTTGAAAAAGGAGTTTCAGAGGGAGATTATCGTTCCTACACCCAATTAAAACTTGTCGAGAATGAGGTTGTTTCAAAATCATTGAAAGAAAAAATTGGAGCCAATAAAGGAAAACTGGTGCCCACAGATGTTGGGATTATTGTGAATGACTTTTTGGTGGCCAATTTCAAAAATATTTTGGACTACAGTTTTACTGCCAAAGTAGAGCAGAGTTTTGACCAGATTGCTGAAGGTTCGGAAAACTGGACTAGTATGATCAAAGGTTTTTATGATAGTTTTCATAGAACGGTTGACTTTGTTAAGGAAAATGCGGAGAGAGAGTCTGGGGAAAGAGTTTTAGGGAATGATCCCAAGACGGGTAGGGTAGTCAAAGTTAGGCTGGGTCGCTTTGGGCCGATTGCACAAATTGGAGAGCCAGAGGATGAAGAAAAACCCATTTTTGTCAGTTTGGCTCCTGGCCAACAATTGGAATCTTTGGAATTGGATGAGGCATTGGAATTATTTAAACTACCCAAGTCGGTTGGAACCTATGAAGACCAAGAGGTTACCGTGAACAATGGAAGATTTGGTCCCTATGTCAAATTTCAGGATATGTTTGTTTCTCTTCCCAAAGGCGAAGACCCTATGACGGTAGCTTTGGACAGAGCCATTACATTGATTGAGGAAAAACGAGCAGCTGATGCACCCATTTATACTTTTGATAAGCTTCCTGTCACCAAAGGGAAGGGTCGTTTTGGACCTTTTATTAAATGGAATGGTTTATTCATTAATGTCAATAAAAAATACGATTTTGATAACCTATCGGATGAAGATCTTGAAACCCTAATCAAAGAAAAGATCCAAAAGGAAAAAGATAAACTCATAAAGGAATGGCCAGAAGAAGCCATTAGAATTGAAAAGGCCAGGTGGGGACGCTCCAACATCATCAAAGGAAGTAAAAAGGTAGAGTTAGGAAAAGATATTGATCCAACGAAAATCACCCTTGAGGCTGCAATCAAATACCTCAAACCCAAAACGGCCAAAAAGAAAAAATGAGCCTCGAGTCATTAGTTCCCGTTTCTGAAGAGACACTTTCTTCAATGGTGCTTCACCCAAAACAAGCTTTGGGAAAAAATATTGATATTCACACCGAACAACAGGGCTTTCCTGAACTCAAAGGCTGTAGTATTGCTATCATTGGTCTTTCCGAAATTCGCAACGCTTTCTTTCCCACTTCAGGCTATAAACTGGAAGATTTCAGAAAATCGTTCTATGGTCTTTTTCCTGGAAATTGGAATTTTAGAATATGTGATTTAGGGAATTTACCCAACGGCGCTGCTCCCGAAGACACATATTTTGCTCTCAAGGAAATTTGTATACATCTGCGGCAACTTAATATTGTTTGTGTATTTATAGGCGGAAGCCATGATTTGATCTTTCCACTATATCAATCCTATCAGGCAAATAATCAGTTGGTCAACGTTGTATCGGTGGACAATCAATTTGATTTTTCTCAAGAAGAAGAATTAATTTCGGGTAGGTCCTACATGAGTCGTATCATTATGGAACAGCCCAATTTTCTTTACAATTTCACCAATTTGGGATATCAAAGCTACTACATCGCCCAAGAGGAATTGGATTTGATGGAAAAACTTCATTTTGATACCCTCAGGCTGGGGGCGTTGTTGGATAATGTAGCTCAATCCGAACCTTTTTTAAGAGATGCTAATATTACTGGAATTGACATGAAATCCCTGAGTTGGCAAGCTGTCAATCATCCGTCGGGTTTTTCCAATGGCATCGATGCAAGAACTATCTGTGCACTTGCCCGTTATGCTGGAATCAGTGACCGAATGGAGCTTTTTGGTGTTTTTGAGCTATTTAATACGATTGTTTCCCATCAATTGTTAGCACAAATCATTTGGTATTTTATTGAAGGCTTTAGCAGTAGGTTTGGTGAATATCCCATACTCACTAGTACTGGTTTTACTAGATATACAGTCGCTTTATCAGATATTGAAATGGTTTTTTATGAAAGCGAAAAAAGCAAACGCTGGTGGATGGAAATAATAAATCAAAGCTATTTGAATAATAAAAATAAAACAACTGCGTTATTACCATGCACGCATCAGGATTATTTAGAGGCTTGCAATGATAAAATACCCGATAAGTGGTGGAAAGCGACAAAAAGAATGTAGCTGATTGGAGACAATTTTGTCCATTTTAATCACTTATGAAGATAGATTTTGAATGAGAAACAGTTATATAGTGAAAAAATATTTAGTTTTACACTCATCTAACAAACGCTTAAAATTACTTGAAGTGATTAAAAAACTTCTTTTATTGGCTTTTGTAGTACTCACTGTTTTCAGCTGTGGTAAGAAAAACAGAGGTGAATTGATAGGGGTGAAGCAAAAAAAATGGTTTCCAGAAAAACCTTATGGAATGACCCTTATCGAAGGGGGAGCATTTATCATGGGGAAATCTGATGAAGATGTTGCCCGCTTGAATAACGCTGCTGCAAGAACAGTTACGGTTCCTTCCTTCTATATGGATGAGACCGAAATTACTAACGGAGAATATCGCCAATTTGTTTATTGGGTAAAAGACTCCGTTACCATGGCCCTGTTGGCAAGAAAAGCAGATGAATTAGAGCTTGGTGAAGAAAACAAGGACGGTATTGGAGAATTTTCTTTTAAAGATGCTGATACTTCAAAGTTAAGTGAGTTTCAAAAATATATGCGGACCAATTATTATGACCTAAGTGAAGACATGTATGCGGGAAGACCTCTTAACTGGGATAATGATGTTTATTGGGAAACAGGAGATTATCCTGATCAAAACTATTCTGAGGTATTGGATTCAATGTACCTTCCACCAGACCTTTGGTACAATGGTGAGATGAAGATTGATGTGACCAAATTGGTTTATAAGTATACTTGGTTTGACGCAGAAGCTGCTGCCGCTGAATCCAAGAGAACCCGTCAAAAATTCATTGACCGTAAACCTTATATTAAACAAGAAGAAATTCAAATTTATCCCGACACTACGGTCTGGATCAAAGACTTTATCTATTCCTACAACGAACCCATGCACAACGAATATTTTTCTCATCCAGCTTTTCAAGACTATCCGGTGGTTGGAATATCGTGGAAGCAGGCGGTGGCTTTTTGCAATTGGAGAACGCATTATAAAAATAGCTATCAAAAATCCAAAGGAAAACCATTGGTCAACAACTTCAGACTTCCGAGCGAAGCAGAATGGGAGTATGCAGCCCGAGGTGGAATACCCTCTGGAACCTATCCATGGGGAGGCCCTTATTTATTGAATGACCGAGCCTGTTTTCTAGCCAACTTTAAGCCGTTAAGAGGAGATTATGCAGCTGACCAAGCCGTCTATACTGTAGAAGCTAAGTCTTACATACCCAATGATTTTAATCTATACAACATGGCAGGTAACGTTTCGGAATGGACCAGCTCTTCCTACAACTCTGGAGCCTATGAGTATGTTGCTTCACTCAACCCTAATTTATCGTTAAAAGCCGAATCTAGAAAGGTGCTCAGAGGGGGTTCGTGGAAAGATATTGCTTACTTTTTGAGGGTAAGTTCTAGAGATTTCGAATATGCAGACACAGCTCGAAGCTATATCGGCTTCAGGACTGTGCAAGATTATCTTGGAACATCTAAGGTTAAAATAAAATAAATTTATATTTTTAAACTCAACTATAAATACATTAAAAATGGATGATAAATTATTGAAAAAAAGATTAAGAGGTAAAGTAGCGATGCATATGCTATTTGGTTTAGGAGGTGCAGTGGTTATTATTGGTGCTCTTTTTAAAATCCTTCACTTGGAAATAGGACCCATTACTGGAGGTTTGGTTCTTGGATTGGGATTGGGAACAGAAGCACTTATTTTTACCGTAGCTGCATTGAATACAGGTGAAATTAAAGAAGAACACGATGACTATGTTAAAAAAGTCAATGGCGGTTCAAAAAAAGTCGCTTCAGGAGGAGATCCAGGACTTTCTTCTAAGATCGATGAGATGCTCAAAGAAGCCAAACTTGATGTTGCTTTAATGAACAACCTTACCAAAAGCATCAAAAACCTTGAAGCTTCGGCTCAAGCTTTGTCTCCAGCAGCAGATGCCGCTTCTTCTTCACAAAACTACAGTCAGCAATTGGCTGTTGCTTCTCAAAAATTAGAGCAACTCAATCAAGTATATTCTGATCAGGTTAATTCAGCAGGAAACAATTCAGCCTTTAATGAAAAAGTTGCTGAAAATGCAGACAAACTCAAACAGCAAATGGAAGCATTATCTTCCAACCTTGCAGCATTGAATCAAGTGTACAATGGTATGCTTAACGCAATGAATAAAAACTAGTATAGAAGATGGCTGGAGCTAAAGAAACACCCAGGCAAAAATTAATTAGTTTGATGTATTTGGTATTCATCACCATGCTTGCTTTGAATGTAAGTAAGGAAGTTTTGGATGGATTTGGCCAGATGTATGAAAAAATTAGTGATGCTAACACAAGGGTTGACGAAAGTAACGACAATATTTTCGAGAACATTAAGGTCAATGCAGAAGAAAAAGGAGGTAAATGGATAGGTCACCTTAGAACTGCAAAGGAAATTAAAGAGGAATCCGATGCATTTTACGAAAGGATTACCGAGATAATGATCCTGATAACTGAAAAGCAAAGAGAAAAAGATCCTGAGCTGAAAGAATATGCTCAAATGGACAAAGGGGAAGCGTTAGACGTTCTCTTTTTTAAGGAAGGATCAGATCAAGCGGCTTCAGAGTTTCTCGACATGATCAATAATTATAAAATGCATGTTATTCAGGTATTTGGAAGCCAATATCCTGAGTATATTGAGATGGTCGAGGCTCGTTTTGATACAGGCGATGAAAATGGTAATATTCAAAACAGGGATGGGATGGATGAACCGTGGTTTGATTCTAGCTTTAAAGGTTTCCCGTTGGTGTCCTCCTTGGCAAAATTTGCTATGATGCAAAACGATATTCGTCAGACAGAACATGATGTGTTTGCTACCCTGATGGGTAAAGAACTTAAAATGTCTTCTAATGTTAACGAATCCAACTACATTAGTCTGTTAAAAACAGAAAAAGGAGCCTACTATCAGGGTGAGACATTTGATGGTAGTGTTGTTTTAGGAAGAAAGGGAGGGGCACAAAACCCTAATCGAGTTGATCTAAAACTTGACGGGAGAGCACTTACCGATAAAGATTATGATCTTATTGCAGGAGGTATCAAGCTTAAAGTGGGTGCTGGAAGCCCAGGAGATCACGAAATAAGTGGTAATTTAATATTTCTAAACGATGGAGTTGAATCTAAAATCCCCGTCAAACAGTCTTTTGCTGTAATATCAAAGCCAAATTCTGCTGTAATTTCTGCTGACAAGATGAATGTGGTTTACCGTGGGGTGGAAAATCCCATGACCATATCCATACCTGGAATTCCTGACAATAAGGTAAGAGCTTCTGCCCCAGGATTAAAAAAGGTTCGAGGAAGTAAG
>Ga0209716_1002898_pt1 | contig 10885 bp, 11 predicted proteins | sample COGITO_mtgs_1205_FD_184811 | JGI IMG/M metagenome (GOLD analysis project Ga0209716, IMG submission 184811) | Pelagic marine microbial communities from North Sea - COGITO_mtgs_120531 (SPAdes) (version 2) | ecosystem: Environmental > Aquatic > Marine > Epipelagic ...
TTAGCGGTCATAACAGGGGAACCGTAACTTACTTTCTTAATATTACCTGTTTTTGGGTTACGTACATATACATACCATTTCTTTGAACCACCTGATTTAGGTTTGTTTAAACTAACATCCTTACCCTTATATTCTGCCTCAGATAAACCAAATATTTTTTTAGATTTAGGATTAAGATTCGATGGTTTAATGAGTTTTGCTGGTATTGTTTCTGAATTAGACCTTAACGCTTTTTGTGCTCTATGATTTCCGTCTAATATCCATTGAATTTTACCATTCTCATCTACCATAATTAAAATAGGGTATTGAGATGAGATTTCTACTTGACTAATTCTTTCTATTTCCTCAGGATTGTTATTCCAGTTTAGAACAATATTTGCCAATTTTTTAGTGGGGAAGTTTATAATTTTAATGTCTTTTGTAAGTTCTAAAATATCTTGAAGAGTTATTTTATCCTCATCCCTTGACCAAGATGTATCCGCACCTTGTTCATCAATTTCATTGGCATATGTTCCATCCCAACTAAAGGATTGTTCGTTAACCATTGGAAAATCTAAAGGTAATCTTTCACCTTCATAGATAAAGAACTTACCCAAATCACTATCCAATATCTCATTGTCCAATTCATTCTCGTAAAGTCCTTTTTCTCTCAACTTTCTTGCTTCATTAATAACATCAAAGTATTTTGGTGAACCTGTTCTAAACATATTCTCACTTAATGGTATGTTATTATCAATATGGTATTGTAAATCTTCAGAAATCGTATTTTTTACTTGAATAAATTCCTGTAACACATTCTGAATCATTTTAGGGTCGATAGACTCCTTTTTGTAATTTTTCACTTTGATACGTGTCGGCTTTTGACCTTTACCCGTCTGAGTATCTTTCTTTTCCTTTTCTCTTTTTCTACGACATGCAGAGTCTTTTTCTGATTGTGACATCTTTCCTGCAACACCAGCACCTCTACATACAGGGTATCCACCCTCATCGGCATCTTTTCTTCCACAAGGAGGGTGACCCCCACCTTTTTTCTTCTTACATATATTGACCCACGGACCTTTAGGTTGAGATGAACCTTTCTTTTTCTTCTTCTTTCCGAACCAAACCGCTAAATCCTCACTTAAAATGTATTTACTCATAACTTGACAATCGTATACTTTTGATATACATTTAATAAATATTAAGAAATAGATAAACAAAACAATATTTCCAAAAATGGCAAAAAAGAAAAAAACCGAAGAAACTAAAGTCGCTGAAGAAACAGTAGACCAAGTAACACAAGAACAAACTAAAGAAGAAGGTCCTCAACCAATTGGACAGTTGTTTAACACAATCAACTACAACAACATGGATGACCTTAATAGTTTCATCTCTAACATGACCCCTGACCAAGGATTATATATCTTGATTCAAGCAACACGAGCAGCACAAACAAGAGGTACTTATGGAATGGAAGAAACTGAAACATTATCAAAAGCAATTAGAACATTGACTAATCCTTCTAGTCAGCCTCAGGAAGCTACTGGCGAACCTGAAGTAAAAACGGAGGAATAATTTTTAGTTTAGTTGGGAATGGGGGGTTTTTACTCCCCATTCTTATGCTCGAAAAAATTTTGCCTAAAAATTACTGACATGAACAAAAAAGAAATGAATTCACGTATAATTGAAATTGAAATGATTATACGTAGAGCAATGGTTAAAGGTCACCATCCTTCTGACGGTGACGAATTTCAACCCCTTAGAGTAGAAAGGGATATTCTAAAAATGATAGTCTCTCAGGACTATAGACCAAAACCGTGGAAATAAAAAAGGGGACCTAATGGTCCCCTTCTTGTATCATATAAGATATTGATTATCTCAATTCTCTTAAGTCGAAAGTTCTAACACCATCAACTGTAATCTTACCGTAGAAACGGTTGTTCACCATTTTCTTAGCGTATCTAGTCATGATACCCTTGATTGGTGTGAAGTTGAATGGGTTATACATTGTAGGTGTCAACTGTAATGGTACGTATGGTGCGTAAACGTAACCTGTATCCAATAAAGATGAACCTTTATGACCTAACAATACTGTGTTTGGTGGGAAGTAAGGGTCACGGTAAACTTGGTATCTACCTGATAACGTACCTACTCTCTCAATACCCATGTTGTATTGGTCTTGGTCTGGTGCTGCGTTTGATACGTGGAAGTATTCCAAGTCATCAAAGATTGCAGAAATTTCAGAAGAAACTACAATCCAGTTAGCACCACCTCTAAGAGTTGATTTGTGAATTTGAGCTGAGATTTGGTTAATCGCAGTAATCAACGTTTGGTTCCAGTCTTTTTGGTTGTAGTTAACTGAACCGTTAGATACTCTCTTCCATCCGTTGTAGTCCCATCTTAGTGACCATGCTGCACCTTTTCTCAAGTCTCTTAAGATTTCACGGTCAATTTCCGCTGCCACTTGCTCAGACAATAAAGCTGTTAATTCAGCTTCAGCGTCGATGTTGTGGAATGCAGAAACGTCTTGTGCAAGTTCTGGAGACCATTGTGCTCTTAATTTTCTTTCTGTTACAGAAACAGTAACTGCATCAAGGTCGAAAGATACCTCACCGATTTTATCTTCGAATTCTAAAGTTTCGTATCTTCTCCATGCAGCAACGAACGTGTCACCTGAAGCAACTGTAGTACCTGTGTAACCGTCTAATGATACAGAACCAATAGCAGCTGGAGTTGATAGGTCTAATTCTAAGTAGATGATACCTGTTACGTCACAGATATTGTCATACTTACCACCTGGACCTGAACCTGGGAATGCTGCAGTTGCTTCACTACCATATTCTACGATACCTTTACCGTATTTCTGAGTAACTACTCTGAAGTTATAATAAACGTCAGGTAGTAAGTCCTCGTAACACTCTAAAGATGCTAAGAAATCTTCGTTATCCATTTCTTGACCATCAGGACCGATTAATTTACCAGCACCTGCTGAAGAGAAACCTGATAATGCGAACAACAAACTTCTTACGTTTGCAGATGCGCCACCTAATACGTCAGTCAAAGTAGTTGCTACCAATGCACCTGCATCCCATTTAACTGGAACCAATGTGTCAGTCAATGCTGTGTAAGCACCTTTTGAGTAGTCAAACAAACCTGCTGGGTCTGAATTTGGAGTTTCTCCTTCGTAGAAACGGTCGTACAAGTTCTTACCACTATCGTAGTTTGAATCTGTAGTAGATGGACCGTTAGGTGCACCGAATGGTGCTACGTGTGTACCATCAGAGTTTCTGTTCTGGATTTTAGGTACGAAGTAGAACAATTTACCGATTGGTAAGTTCATAGCTTGTACAGATACGATATCGTTAGCTAATAATTTAGAGAATACTCTTCTAACGATAGGAAAGACTACAGTTTCGAATGAACCTGAGTCAGAAGCGTTTGCTGCTTCGTTGATTAAGTGAGACGCTTGGTTTTCGTATAACTGTGCTACGTTTTCTTTCAAGTGACCTTTCAAGCCATCTAAGAAACCTAATTTGTCCCATTTGTTGATTGTGTCTTCTTTGATAACTTTCAAGTGCTTAAGACCGATGTTACCAACTAGACCTGATTCTAATAATGCTCCCATTTTTAGTAATTTTTAAGTTTTATTTTATTTTATTATTTTTGACATCAAATCCTTCATTCTCATGAATTGTGGATTCTCATATGTCTTAGATTCGATAAGATTTGCTGATGAACCTTTAACAGGAGTCTTACTTACTTTCTCAGTCATAGATTCTGAGATTGTGTTAGCTTCCTTGCTTTCAAATTCTTCTTTCAAAGTCTTATACAAACCTTTTGATTCTTTCAATGTTTCTACTGAATCGAATCTTCTGAGGATATTGATTTTCTCTTGCTTAGTGGTAGTGTTCTCTGTGAACAAACGTGTAGCGTAAGCCAAGTTAGAGTTGAATACTGCAACCTCGTTCAACTTCTCTTTGAAGATGTTAAGTGCCTTACGGTACTCTTCATTCTTTTCTCTAAGTTGTTGTAACTCTTTTTCTGTACCTTCACCCAAACGAGCTTTGTTTGGTACTGAATGTGGTTTAGGTAGACCTTTAGATTTGTCAGATGACGCTTTCTGTCCAGCTGCGTGACTTCTCACCATACCTTCAGTAGCTTCTCCTTCTTCCATTTCACCTTCTCTTGTTTCGAAATGTGCGTCGTCTCTTCTTGCTTTTTCAGAATCTAAATCCTTGTCAGCAATTTTACCATGCTTCATTCCTTCTCTTTCGTCTTCACGGTCATCATAACCCTGACCTTCAGCCATTTCCTCTTCTTTATACCCTTCTTCCATATCGTCTTCTTCAGATACTTCGATTTCGTAAACAACTTCGTCCATTTCTTCTTCCATGTCACCTTCGTACATTTCTTCTTCCATATCACCCTCAGCCATTTCTTCCTCTTTCTCTTCTGATTCCATTTGGATTTTGTATTCAACGTCAGCTTCTTCGTCTTTGAGTACAACATCGTCACCATCTTGAGAGATGATAATTCCGTCTTCTTCACCCATAGCTTTGAAAACCTTTAAGATTTCCTCGTCAGATGCTCCTGTTAAATCAAGAGGTAAAAGAACTTCTTCTTCATCATCAACTTCCAACTCATCACCAGGTAAGTCCATCATCAACATATCTTCTACGTCTTCCATGTCCATCTCCTCGCCTTCATCTTCCATTTCTGAATCTTCATCAGATTCCATGTCCATATCAATGTCCATTTCCTCTTCTCCGTCTTCCATGTCAAGTTCCATTTCTTGTTCAGCCATTTCTGACCCTTCTTCCATTTTTGAACTTTCTTCCATTTCGACTGCGTCAACCTCCTCTTCCTCAGAGAGCGATTCTTTTACTAATTCACTGATTTCTTCCTTCATAGTAGAAGCAAGTATTCCTTTTGCATTTTCCGTTACGGCTTCTTCCAAATTTTTCATTTGAAGTAGTGCCTCTTCAACTAATGATTTTTTAGTTTCGTTTGCCATTTTTTACTATTTGCGCAAATGTTTATTTATTCTTATCATATAAATAGTATGAAATATGGAAAAATATCACATACGAAACATAAGAGCATAAAAAAATCGGAAGTCACCCTCCGATTCTTAAATTTTTTGGTTTGGTTTTTGTTATTCGTAAACCTCGTCGATTTTACTTTCAGCACATGCGGTGATTCTCCAATCATGTGGGAAACCTTCGAAACTCTTAGTAACTTTAGATTCAACTTCTGTTACGTTGTATCCTTTTACAAGTTTCTCTTCTCTGATTTTTTTAATCTTTCCTGAATTCTCGTCAGGTAGGTCATACTGAATTTTTGCTACGAAATATTTCTCATCCATGGTTATAAAATTTTTAATTACCTAAATAATCGGATAATCTTCTCATTAAGTCAATAGATGCACCCATTCCACCATCAATTCTTGCTTCAGGTTCAGGTCTTTTTTCCTCTTCTAAGTTTTCTTCGTACTTACCTTTATCGTCCTTATTAAGGAAAAGGTATGCACCTGGAGTAGATGGAGACGATACAAGGTCAAAACAAATAAGTTCAAAATCCTCCTGTACTTCGTTTCTTTCACCCTTCTTAGCCAATGAACCTACACCACGTGAGGATACACCCATGGTAACACCTTGTCTCATTAAGTTTGCCGCTTGGTCACCAGGACACGAAACAACACCACTATCATGGAAACCAGGTGAAGTTAATAATTTTAACTTACCCATTAATGTATTACCTTCCCACCACATATCAGTGATAAGATGTGATACACGGTCCAAATCAATCAATGATGATTCAGGGTGGTTCAACTCAGAAATGGATAAACCTTTATTAATTGCCCCTTGATATCTTTCGGCTTCTCTTCTTAATATTTTTTCAGGGTAAACACGACCGTTTCTGTTTGGTGTGTCAAATTTTTGTAATACCGCATAAAACTCAAATGGCTTCGAGTGGTCCAACTGACCATACGATTCTTTGATAACTTCAGCATTACGACTATCGTGTGGGTTTACATATCCTGCATCCCATTCAATCAATATTCCCTTCCCTGTATCTTGTGGTCCTAAAACTCTCATATGAATAAATCTTTATTATAAATACTTTAGAATGGAGATTATTCTATGATGACATCGAATTCACTTACCGTCACTCCAATATATTTGGAATATTTAGCGTTCATTACTTCAGCAACTCTGTTATTAATAACATGACCTAATAATAAATCTTCTCCTGAATAAACGTCTTTGATTGCCCAATGTGTGGCGAAACTAGTCACGTCTTGTTCACCATAATAAGTATATAAAATCTTATCAATCATGACTCTGACAGAAATGTCATTATCTTCCATATCACCTTCTAAGATTATATTTCTAAAAGTCACTATAGTAAAATCCTCATTTACCGTGAAATCAGACGGGTCAATAAGATTATTGAGGTCATCAATGGCGGTGTTAGCCTCACTGATGACCTTTCTTAATTTTTGTAGTTGTGATTCTGTAATTTTGATTTTCACGAAAAAGGTCTTTAAGATAAATATTCTTTCTTTTTCGTTTTGGTCTTAGACAATGTAAAATAATCTGAAGACATCAATTCATCTGAATAGATTGATTTACATATTTTCTTTACACGGTCTCTCAAAATAATTGATTTGAAATCCATGTGTTCTTTTACAAATAATGTAACCTCTAAATTCATGAAAGATTTTTTACCCATTTGAATACCACTCGTTCTTAAGTCTAAATCTACAATATTATGTGTTTCAAAAATTAATGGGTCAACACACTCTAATAAGTTATGTTTAATGTTGCGATTTAAGTTTCCGTTTATTCTGTTCCAATTGTCACTTTCAACAGTTGGTTCAATCCATGATTGAATTGAAATGTAAATTGATTTTAAGTTTTGTGCGTCTACAGTACCATAACTACACTTAGCGTTTTCGAAAATATTTAATTTCGAACTTTTACCTTTTTTCATATATTCTTCATATATCTTCTCGTTTATTTGTTGATAAAAGTATAAGAAACTTTTTCCCTTCAGTCAAAATTTGACTTAAAAAAACTATTTATTATAATAGTCAAGTATGTTAGTAGTAAAAGTAGACAAAAAAGGTGGTATTGAGAGAGCACTCAAAAATTATAAGTATAAGGTGATAAAAACCAAACAACTTAATAATTTACGAGAAGGAAGATATCATGAGAAAGACACCACCAAAAAAAGGAAACAACTCCAAAAAGCCAAATATGTAGAAAAAAGAAAGGGTTTAGAAGACTAAACCCTTTTTTAATTATAACCCCTCGTGTAGTTGTCGTAACTTATATAACGAAACTAAATCGTTTTTACTTTCGTTAATCTTTTCAATGGTCTTACCAATCTTTTCTTGAAGTTCTTTATCGTCACTTTCGTTGATATTACCCTGTAGTTTAGAAACCACCGATTCTTTTAGAGTATTCATCTCTTCTGAGATTTGTTCTTTTGTCATTGATAATAATGATTTCAATTCTTCTTTCTCAGCTTCGTTAATATTATCATATTCTTTGTTGAAAGTGTTCGATGCGATTTTCAACATTGTAGATAATGGTAAATTTACTGATTCTTTAATAACGTCTTCAATCTTTGTTTCAGAAAGTGTTCTTTGAATCTTTAATTTTGATTCTACAACAACTTCTAATTTAGTTAAAGATTTTTCGTAAATAACGTTATCAATATCTACGTAATTATTTTCAACAGACTCATCTAAAAGTTGATTAACCCATTTAGATAATTCTTCAATTTTTTCTTTGTTATTTGTGATGATATCATTTAACTTTTCAAACGACTCATTTACATATACTGAAGCAACTTCTTTAGACAAACCTTTTTGTGAACTTAATTCATCATAAAGGTAATAGGCTTCAGCCAAATTTTTGTCACCCAAGATTCTCTTTTTGAAACCCTGAAGGTTAGACTTAAAAGATTGTTTACCGTAAGTAGAAACTAACGTTCTTTCAATCTTTGATTTTATAGCACCGAACTTATTCATAATTGTTTTATTTATAAATATTACTATTTGAGTAACTGGTTCAACTTTTCTTCCATCTCACCTAATGACTCTCTACCTTTAGATAGGTCAATAGTTTCGTCTTGACCAAATAATGTCATATCTTCTAAGATTAAATCTAAGTCTTTATTTCTAACAAATCTTTCAGGAGCTAATTCAGGTTCACCACCAGTTTCAACTTCACCAGCAGGTTCACCACCTAAGTCTCCTCCTAAGTCTCCACCGAAATCTCCACCTCCTCCGAAGTCTCCACCTCCTCCGAAGTCGTCTCCTCCACCGAAGTCGTCTCCTCCTTCAGCATCAGCTTCACCTTCAGGTGCTGTACCTTTTTGACCATACAATTTGTCAAGATTGTCAAAGATACCAGTATTGATAATAACTTCTTGAGTTTTCTCCAATTCACCAGCAACCGCTCTTTCAATACGTTGTTGTTGTAAGTCAAGTTTGATTTCCTCATCAGAGAATCCAAGAATATGTTTCTTAGCCCATGATGATGAAACAGGTAAGATACCGTTTCCTGGGTCAGTAGTTGCATCACGATACAATTGAATCTTCTGTTGCCATTGTTCCACCTTCAACAAGTCAGCTTGTGATGATGGGTTAGTTAATGCCAATTGGAAGTTTTGTAATTCATCCTCAAAACCTAAGATATATAAGTGGATGATTGCAATCTTATTCAACTCCTGAATCATAGACCTTTGAATTCTATTGATAGTTCTCGCAAAACGGATATCCTGTAATGCTAAGTTCTTACCTTCACCAGTAACCTCTTCAAAACCTAAGAATGCTTTAGGAACACGAAGTGCTGTCAATAGTTTCTTTTGGATGTATTCAATATCCGCAATCTCTGACAAGTTCTGTGCACCTGGTAAAGTATCAATAGGGTTCGGAGCGTTAGGGTCACGAACAGGAATAAAGTAATCTTGGTCTACGGCCATTTGGTTCATACGTAGGTCGACATTACCCGTTGAAGGGTCTGCGACCTGGTCACGTTTGAACTTGTTGGCGACTCGTTGTACATACGGTTCGACATCTTTGTCATCCATATTACCTACGAATACTTTGAATACTCTTCTTTCAGGTGCTCTTGATGTTCTATAGATTAACATCGCATCTTCTGATAGAATAAGTTGTTTCCAAATTCTTCTGGCTTTCTCCAACATAGAAGTGCCATAAGGAAGCTTACGGTCATCACCCAATAACCTAAAGTGAGCAATCTCCCACGTATTGAATTCCATGTCTTTTACTTTCCATTTGAATTTCAATACCTCTTCATTTGACTCACCAGCTGGTTGATTAACACCATATTGACTCGGTGTTGAAGTCATACCCCTTTCTAATCTTTCGATTTCAATGTTAGGTAGTTGTTGACCACCCATAATACCTTTTTCAGGGTCTAACTTCAGATATACGAAGTTATCACCATACTTGGCTGTGTTTCTTGTCCACATCGGTAAGTTGGTATCGATATCTAATCTATTATTGAATAGGTCTGTTAATACAGATTTAATTCTTTTACTTTCTGAGTACACCTGAAGGATAAATCCATCTTCATTTGCCGTTGTAGATTCCTCAGCATAGATATCGAGTGCTGCAGAAATCTCAGGAGTATATTCCATACTCTCATAATCGTAGAATGCTGCGAGTCTCGTTGGCTCGTAATAAACGGCTTGGGTATATAAGTTATTTTCTACCTTCTGCCATTGTTGACCAAGGTATAGAGTTTGTTGAGCTTGAAGTTTCTCTCTTTCGTACTCATTTTTGTCAGGTGTTTTAAGTAACTCCTTCTTATCAAATTTGTATACAGGCGGCTGTTGGTCCAATGTAGAATCGGGACCAAAAACTTTGGTTAATCTCTGCCATACAGTATAGTTATTCTCAGCCATTTCTTGTTTTTATATAAATAGTAGTAATTTCCTACAATAATTAAATCTTTTATTTTCTACCCCCGAATAACCATAAATAGTTTTCATAATCACTTTTTGACGCACCACCGTGATGAGGTCTACCATATGGGTCATTTCTCATCGCACTTAATGTAGGATTATAATCATTAACAGGATTCTTTATCGGAGTTTCTTGTACCATCCAACTATCAACCATTGCCTTTGTTTGTTCTGTTACCTTCTCCAATGATGAGAATGAATTTTCACCAACATATATTGCCATAGCCATTGCCATAATCAAGTCATCGTGTTGTCCTTTTAAGTGGTCAGGTCTACCATTTACATAAACGAACGTATTCAACTCATGTAATAATCTAGTTGAACGTACTCCGTAACCATGTCTCAATGCCTCTTCAAAAGCCGCAACAATCTGAACCCTTTTACTATTAAAGTTCAAACCTGGTATCTTCTCCATTGCTTTTGGATTATATTTCCACTTATCAGCGGTATTAACACCTTCAACATATAAGTTTTGGTAACCCATTTCTTGAAGTTTTCTTGCCGTAGATACTCCCATACCACCAGTGATATCAATAACCACAAATGCAGAATACATAGTGGCCCATTTGAATGCAATCTCAGCAGCAACATCAGGTGGTATCTTTCCTAAGTACTCCAATACCTGTTCTCTCTCATCAAAGTCGATAATACAGAAGGTAGTGAAATCCTCACTATCACCACGAGAAACGTCAATACCCATAATGTACTTATGTCCTGCAATTGGTTCTTTCCATTGCCACAAAGCACCACCCATAAACTTATTATCGGCATTACGGATTTCACGGTCTTTCATTTTTTCAATAGTTTCGTTAGGAATAACATTATCCCCTGAACCTAAGAAGTTACATTCCAATTCCTGAGCAATCTTACGTCTATCAAACTTAAGTTTCTTAGCCATAGC
>Ga0209716_1002901_pt1 | contig 10877 bp, 20 predicted proteins | sample COGITO_mtgs_1205_FD_184811 | JGI IMG/M metagenome (GOLD analysis project Ga0209716, IMG submission 184811) | Pelagic marine microbial communities from North Sea - COGITO_mtgs_120531 (SPAdes) (version 2) | ecosystem: Environmental > Aquatic > Marine > Epipelagic ...
TAGCAAATTGAGCCGATAATTACAATGAAATAAATCGATAGTAAATATAATTTTCGCATAAAAAAACGATCGTTCTGAGAAGGTTGCAGAAACTGCAAGGGGGCGGTAATGAGACTCATTCGCATTTGGAACGCTCGCGCTCCCCCACACGTAAAACTTTTTAAAATTTCAAAAACACTTTTTTCAATCGAAGTAGCGGGGACACAACAAGGCATAACGAATTACCCGAAAGAAGATAAAATTGCTCAAGATTCCCTGCCCACACACTAAATCGCCCGAAACTTTTTTTCAATTGGTACGAATGGATACCCTCAAAAATTTTTTTATAAAGCACACGAAAAAAACTTCTTGACTTTGAATCTGTTCACAAGTATACTACTTCTACAGTGAAATTCTTCACAAGCGGTATGAAGAGACATCCTCATGTTAGCCGAGCTAGCCGCTGCCAATGCTGCATTTGCTGTTATTAAGCAATGTATTGCAAATGGCAAGACAATTCACGATGCTGGAAGCGCAGCATCTTCATACTTTGACAATAAAAACAAAATACAAAGAAAACTAAACTCAAAAGGAAACCGTTCTGATATTGAGGAATTTTTTGCGCTCGAGAAAATCAAAGAACAAGAGAAAGAACTGCAGCAGTTAATGATATATGCTGGCCGCCCCGGACTCTGGGATGATTGGCTATCGTTTCAAGCAAAAGCTGCACAAGAACGACGAGCGGAAGCACTTCGTATACAGAGAGCAGAAAGACTACGAAGAGAAGAAATAGCGAAACTTGCAAAGATATACTTACTTGGTGGATTTATCTTTGCTTGTGTAATGGCAGGCTTGTTTGCTGCAATGATACTATGATGCACTTATTCTTACTCTTTGTTCTAGTGAACGGAGAGCTGCAATCGGCGGATATGTATTTTCGTTCGATTGATACTTGCAATTACTTTGCTAATGCGATGACTCGCCGCAAAGTGGCAGAAAGACCGTATGTAGTAGCATATTGCGTGCCTCGTCTAGTGGATGGCTCGAAGATTATACCCCAGATATATTAAACATAGGCATAAAAAATTCTTGACTTTATTCATGTCTTGAAGTATAATTCTTTCTATGACTAAAGAAATAACGACAATATCTCCGGAAGGAATAGAAGTGGCGAATACCTACTTACAGTATGGTAATATTCGTGAAGTATGCAACTACCTTGGCGTTCGTGAGGACAAAGTGGTAGCTATTCTTAATAAGAGAGAAGTAAAGCAGTACATTGACACCGTGTATCTTGACATGGGCTACCGTAATCGAAACAATCTTGCTTCGGTGATGGATGATATGATAGCTTCAAAGTTAGAGGAGGCTACGGAAACTGGAATCTATTCCAAAAAAGACTTAGCTGACCTACTACAGATGGCTCATAAAATGCGTATGGATGAAATTAAAGCACAGGCGGAACTTGAGAAAGCTACGACTGTTCGAAATCAAACTAACGTACAAATAAATGAGGGCATTCCATTCGGTCAAGGAAACTACGGAAAGTTAATGGAGAAACTGCTCAATGGCAATTGATAAAATTTCTAGCGAAATAGATCGGCTAGAAAAAGAACTAGAAAAACACGAGGTGCAGTGCGAGGAGCGGTGGAAGACTAACTTTCAACGTCTCGGCGACATCGAGAAGGCTGTAGAGCGAATTGAGTCACGAGTTCTCACTATTGGTGGTGCTGTGATCATATTCCTTGCAGGCCTTGTCGTCACTGTTATGCAGTAATGACTGTTTTGATGTGTATGGCCTTGAATATTTACTTCGAGGCTCGCAATCAAGACTGGGATGGGCAGTTAGCAGTCGCCCATGTAGTACAGAACAGAGTGCTTGATTCTCGATTTCCAAACACTCACTGTTCTGTAATACAAGATGGCGGAGAGCGAAGACACCAGTGCCAATTTTCTTGGTACTGTGACGGCAAGAGCGATGACCCCCGAGACGTACGAGCCTGGAGAAATGCAATGCAAGTTGCTAGCTCCTACTGGAAGTACGAAGACCCTACAAATGGAGCTTTGTTCGGAAGTACGAAGACCCTACAAATGGAGCTTTGTTCTACCACGCTGACTATGTTCAGCCTCGTTGGGCAGGGACAAACTATAACGTGATAGGCACACATAAGTTTTATCACGATTTATACGATTAGGATAAAGATATGGCAAGTGAAGCTGGAAAAGGTTCGAAACCCCGCAAAGGGCGTGACGATAAAGCTTACGCAACAGGTTGGGACGCAATATTCGGTTCCAAGAAGGAGAAGGAAGAATGCGAACAGTTAGACGAAAAAGAAACCTCTGGATCGTTGAAGAATTCCACACAGTCGTAGAAATCTTTAACAACGAAGCCGATGCAAACGCTTGTGCAGGCATTAAGGATGAAAAGCCTAAAGTTACTGGCGCTATCGTAGAAGAGTCTATACTTGAAGCTGATGCAAACGACGATGGTATTATTACTAAAGAAGAAGTATCAAACTGGTTCAAAGATGAAGATTAAACTTGTAGATAGCGACGGTACTTCCATCACTGTAAAAGACGGGCATACTGATGTTGCTTCTGTAAAGAACAGCATCGTTACTATTATGCAGCACTGCGAAATGATTATGGCAGGTCTTGAAAAAGTAGACTCTGAAGCCGCTCTTCCTACTTGGTGGACAAATTCAATCGCAGTATCAAAGCATGAAGTTGTATCTGCTGCAAACTTTTTAGCTGCGGATATGGCTCTTAATTCTGAAGACGATGACAAAGCTCCTAGCGATATGACTATACACGAGGAGCTATCTCACGATATTAATATATATGGAGATATGTAATGGCGAAGAAGAGAGGTCTATACGCAAATATAAATGCTCGAAAGAAGAAAGGCAATAGCCGCAGCAAAAAGAAGTCCACTATCAGCCCAAAAGCTTATGCTAAGATGAAGGCAGGCTTCGTTAAAACGAAGAAGAGACAAAAACGTGGCGGTAAAAAGAAAGGTTAAGAAAAAAGACAGTCGTCTTAAAAGAGCCGGAGTATCAGGCTATAATAAGCCTAAGCGTACTCCTGGGCATAAGACAAAGTCTCATATCGTAGTTGCCAAAACAGGCACTAAAGTTAAGACTATTCGTTTTGGCCAGAAAGGCGCAAAGACTGCTGGAGCTCCTAAGAAGGGAGAATCTGCAGCAATGAAAGCAAAACGTAAATCTTTTAAAGCTCGTCATGCAAAGAATATTGCAAAAGGTAAAATGAGCGCAGCTTATTGGGCCGATAAGGTGAAATGGTAATGATAGGAACCTATGGATTAGACATTGCTCGGGGGGCTGAAAGAAATTATGTCTTTGAGCACAAGTTTGGGGCAAATCCTAATCTAACTTCAGGAACTTCTACCATATGGACCCAAGGTGGATTATATCCTTGGGCAGCTTTAGATGATCCTCAAATACTGTATATTATTAGTACTTCTACCTCCGATACGGGGTCATTAACTGTATATGGTCTTGACAACAACTATGTTCTTCAAACAGAAACAGTCGCAATGACAGGTACAGTAGCAGTTTCTACGCAGAATACTTTCAAGCGTATTTATCGCATGATCTATGCAGATGGAGCTGCAAATGTAGGTACAATTACAGCTCGTACCATATCCGGCACGGGAACTGTAGTAGGGCATATGCAGGCTGGAACTTCGCAAACTTTAATGTGCGTTTATACAGTTCCAGCAAATACTCTTGCGTACGGTTGTCAGTTTACTGCAGGAATAGGCAAGGGCGGGGACGCTGAGTTTAAGTTATTTACAAGAGACTTTGGAGGTGCCTTTAGAATTCGAGCGCAAGTAGAATTATATGAGCAAACCTTTACGCAGACATACTCAGCTCCTTTTCAGCTTCCTCCAAAGATGGATATCGATTTCCGAGCAACAACTTCAGGGAACAATTTTAAAGCCACTGGCTCATTCGATCTAATACTAGATCCAAAGTAATAAAATATGGAAGATACCACAAGAAATGAAGTACAAGTAGACCTAGACAAATATCAAGCCCTTCTAGAGCGCATTGATGAGTTAGAGGATGCAGCAGCGGCTGTGCCTGCAGCTCCTGCCCCAGAAGCTCGCTTTCAGAAGACTAAAGATTTAGCAAGTGCTGTAGACTCTTGGAGAATTTTCCCACGAGTATTTATTACTACTTATATCTACTTGCTTTATTCAAGTGCAACATGGTTTATGGAATTAGATGCTCCCACTATGGAACAGTCGGGACTAATATCAGTAATCATCGGAGCTGGAGCAGCTTGGTTTGGTTTATATGCTAACAGCGGTAAAAAGGAATAAATAATGACAACTTTTAATTGGACGATCGCAACCCTCGAATATAACTTACAGCCCTCAGAAGGCGCTGTAGTAGTAGCCCATTGGCGCTGTAATGCTGAGCACGTAGAAGGTGAAAATACTTTTACTGCGTCTTCTTACGGCACTTGCGGCTTCAACCCAGACCCATCAGCAGAAGGTTATGTACCCTACGCTGATCTTACTCAAGGAACTGTTCTTGGGTGGGTGTACGACTCAGTAGATAAAGATGCTACTGAAACAAGTCTGCAATCAAACATTGATTTGCAGTTAAATCCTACAAGCGCCAATGGCGTACCTTGGTAAAACCGGAGAAAATCTAAATGAGCAAAGACAACAAACCTCAAATGATTACAATTAATGATATTGAATACGATACAGCTACATTCACGGAAGAGCAAATTGCTATGACCAATCACTGTCTTGATTTAGACAGAAAGATTGCAAATATGACGTTTCAGCTTCAGCAACTACAAGTAGGAAAAGATTCCTTTTTGAAGATGCTTACAGAATCTTTAGAGACTCCTGAAGCTTCTGAATAACTTACCTATATAAGAGATACTAAATGCCAGTACAAGTTAGTAGAATAGATGTACCGTCTACAGAAATTCAAGATCTACATTCAGATACAAGGTTTATTAAGCTACCAGTAGCTCCTTATTTGGAGCTGCTGGGCATTGACCCACTGCCTTCGCAAGTAGCTTTGATAAATGCTATTAATAATCCTAAGTATCGCTTTGTATCGGCAGCCCTGTCTAGACGCCAGGGTAAAACTTATATCGCAAATATTATAGGTCAGTTAGTATCACTCGTTCCGGGGTCGAACATATTGATTATGTCGCCTAATTACTCTCTCTCGCAAATCTCTTTTGATTTGCAGAGAACCTTAATTAAGCACTTCGATCTTGAAGTTACAAAAGACAACGCAAAAGATAAAGTTATCGAAATCTCGAATGGTTCTACTGTACGAATGGGTTCAGTAAACCAAGTAGATTCTTCAGTAGGTCGCTCATATGATTTAATTATCTTTGATGAAGCAGCACTTACTGATGGAGAAGAGGCATTTAACGTGTCTCTTCGTCCTACACTTGATAAAGATAATTCAAAAGCAATCTTTATTTCGACCCCACGAGGCAAGACTAACTGGTTTGCAAAATTCTTTGACCGAGGATTCTCCGATGAGTTTCCAGAGTGGTGTAGCATAAAAGCTACTTACAAAGATAATCCTCGCATGAGCCAGCACGACGTAGACGAAGCACGAAAGTCTATGAGTGATGCAGAATTTAAACAGGAGTACGAAGCTGACTTTAACACTTACGAAGGTCAGATTTGGAACTTTAACGCAGAAGAGTGTGTAGCAGATCTTTCAGAGCTCAACACCGAGGGTATGGATATTATAGGAGGCTTGGATGTAGGTTTCCGAGATCCCACTGCTTTCTGTGTAATTGCATATGATTGGGACTCTGGTAAATATTATGTACTTGACGAATACTATGATTCGGAAAAGACTACTGAGAAACACGCAGAAGAAATCAGAGACCAAATTCATAAACACAATATAGACTACATATACATAGATTCCGCAGCACAGCAAACTCGATTCGATTTTGCACAGAATTATGATATTAGCACTATAAATGCAAAGAAGTCAATTATTGATGGCATAGGTCACGTAGCAGCAATAGTAGACAACGATAACCTTATTGTAGATCAAAGATGTACAGAATTATGATATTAGCACTATAAATGCAAAGAAGTCAATTATTGATGGCATAGGTCACGTAGCAGCAATAGTAGACAACGATAACCTTATTGTAGATCAAAGATGTATAGAGACCCTGGGTTGTTTAGACATGTACCAGTGGGATCCGAACCCTAATCTACTAAAAGAGAAGCCAAAGCACAATAAAGCATCTCACATGGCGGATGCACTTCGATATGCTATATATTCATTTGAGACTTCACAGACTAGCTTCTAACAGGACATCGTTAAAAATAGTGTTTGACAAGAAACCTCAAGTTAGTTATAATTTCGATAATCAAAATGGAAAAGAAAGACATGGCACAGCTAAAAAGAGACAGAGTTAAGTATATAAGGGATAAAGCAAAGTCCCAATATCAAAAAGCTGGTGCATGTCAGATTTGTCATAGTACAGAGAAGCTAGACTTCCATCATTATTATAGTTTAAGTCCTCTATTGTCAGAGTGGCTGAAAGGGAAGCAGGCAATTCGCCCCGAACACTATACCGATGAATATATTGTTATATGGAGAGATGAGTTTATAGAGGAAAAATGGGCAGAGTTATATGATTATACAGTAACCTTATGCCATGACCATCATCTACAACTTCATTCAATTTACGGTAAAGATCCTTCCCTAGCTACTGCAAAAAAGCAGGAAAACTGGGTAGAAATACAGAGAACTAAACATGGCGTGGTATGATAAAATACTTGGTAGAGAAGAAGAAAAGCTGAATCCTGCCCAGCGTTACTACGACCATAAAGTCGAACCTAGTAGAGAACCGATTTATAACTATGAGCGTGCATACGAAGAACTAGAAATAGTCAATCGTGGCGTTAATATGATAGTAGACGACTCAGCAGAGATCGGCACTATTGTAGGTATGGCGACAAAAGGTACAGCAGTAGTAAAAGGTATTAAGCGTAGTAGAGTTGACCTCCTCCTTAATACTGAGCCTAACCCTTTTCAAGACATAAACACATTTCGTAGAAACTGCATTATTGACTTACTCTTAGACGGAAATATATTTATATATTTTGATGGATAGAAATTGCATTATTGACCTACTCTTAGACGGAAATATATTTATATATTTTGATGGAGTACATTTGTACCACCTGCCCGCATCTAAGATGATTATTCATGCAAGTGATACTACTTATATTGAAAAGTTTACTTTTAACGAAAAGATAACCTACTCTCCTAGTGAGATTATTCATGTTAAAGAGAACTCCTTCTACTCAATCTATCGAGGAGTTCCTCGTCTGAGTCCTGCACTTCGTACTATGCAACTTATGACTAGCATGAGAAAGTTTCAGGACAACTTCTTCAAGAACGGCGCTGTTCCAGGGCTGGTATTGAAAAGTCCTAATACTCTTTCTGAGAAAATTAAAGAACGTATGCTTATGTCTTGGCAGGCTCGATACAAGCCAGACGCAGGCGGTCGACGGCCCCTTATTCTTGATGGGGGTATAGAAGTAGATTCTATTTCAAACGTAAACTTTAAGGAGCTTGATTTTCAAAGTGCTACTGAAGAAACTGAAAAGACTATACTTAAAGCATTGGGCATTCCACCGATTCTACTAGACTCAGGAAACAATGCTAATCTTCGACCAAACATGAGACTATACTATCTAGAGACAGTACTACCTATAGTTACAAAACTTAACTATGCTCTAGAAAGATTTTTCGGATATGAACTATCAGAAGATATTACAAATATTCCTGCTCTACAGCCAGAACTACGTGACTCAGCTCAGTACTATTCTGCTCTTGTAAATGCAGGTATAATTACACCAAACGAAGCTCGTGACAACCTAGGTTTTGAAGATATAGAAGGTCACAGTGATTTAAGGGTTCCTGCCAATATCGCAGGAAGTGCCGCCAACCCAGACTTAGGCGGACGACCAACAGAAGGAGATACAGATGGCGAATAAAGCCCAAGTGCGCAAAACACTAGAAACAGTAGCTATGTTCTTTGCAGAAAAAGGCGAAGTTCTAAGCCAGCCAGACTATATAAAGTGCGCAGACAAACCAGTTCTACTTTCAGGCATTCGAAGAGTATTTCGATCCTATTCCAGAATGTTAGTAATGCTAGAAAGAAATGAGCCCGAACTTTGGCTCATAGCTACAAACCCTAAACCAAAGATGGAAATGCCAAAGCCACAGCCTGTAAAAATAGAAGTACCCAAGCCTGTGAAGACAGAGGTAAAGAAAGATGGAAAAGATATTTAACTTAACCTCCACGTTCAAAGCACAAGCCGGCGAAGATGGCAGTGTTATGATTCGTGGAATGGCAAGCACTGCTGACTTTGATCGCGCTGGTGATTCTATTTCTGCAGAGGCTTGGACAAAAGGTGGTTTAAAGAATTTCGAGAAGAATCCTATTATTCTTTTCAACCATGACTATGACCGACCCATTGGTCGTGCGACTGGCATGAAAGCCGGCCCAAATGGTCTAGAACTAGAATGCAAAATCAGCAAGAGCGCCCCCGGCAATGTTGCTGAGCTTGTTAAAGACGGTGTCCTTGGAGCCTTTTCTGTCGGTTTCCGTGTCAAGGATGCAGATTATATTAAGGAAACTGATGGATTAATGATTAAGGACGCTGAGTTGTTTGAAGTTTCGGTTGTTTCCGTACCTTGCAATCAGGCAGCTACTTTTTCTTTGGCGAAATCCTTTAACTCGATGGATGAGTATGAGGAGTTCAAGAAAACTTTCACAAATCGTGTAGATCTAGCCGGTCAGACTCTGGCTAAGGACGAGGTCAATACCTCTAGCGTAGCTAGAAATACACCGGAAAAGGCGGAAATATCCGCACAACAGGAGATCAAAATGTCTGAAGTTAATACTCCAGAAATCGACTTGGAAGCTTTTGCTAAAAAAGTAGCGGAGCAAACTGCTGCTAATATTGCAATGAAGCAAGCCGAGCAGAAAGCAGCTGAAAAAGCTGACCAAGAAAAAGCAGCAGCGGAAGTTGCAGCTAAAGAAGCGCAAGAAGAGCAAGTTAAATCAGCGGTAGTAACTGCTGTTGAGACTGGTGCTGAGCGTCTACAAGCAGACCTCGAAGCTAAATTAGCTGAGAAAGATGCAGACTTTAACTCAACTCTTGAAGCCTTCAAGAAAGAGTTAGCTGAAAAGAGTGATGAGCTCACTAAGATGCGTGACTCAAAGCGTACTTTCTCTGATCGTACATCTACTAACGATCTTAGCAAGTGGGGCAAAGATTTCATGCAAGCACATATCCTTGGCGTCGTAACTGGCAAAGGTATGAACACTGCATTTGGTCAAAACCTTCAAGAGAAGGCAGGTATCGACTATGCAACTAATGCTGGTGATATCGATCAAGAAGTTTCTCGTCAAATTGAAAAGGAAGTTACTCTGAATCTACGTACAGCTGGTCTGTTCCGTGAGATTCAAGTAAATGGTGCAGCAACTGTACTACCTATTCAGCCAGACGTTGAGCCGGCTACTTTCCAAACTGGTGCAGCTGCAGCAGGTAACTTGGAAAATCGTGGCGCTTCTGACAGCACATATAAGCCTGCTCAAGTAATCTTGAATGCTTATCGTCTGATCTCACAGACTTTCATGGACAACCATGTAGACGAAGAAGTTCTCGTTAACTTGATGCCTATGCTTGTTGAGTCAGTTGCTCGTGCGCACGCTCGTGCAGTAGATAACGCTATCATCAATGGCTCTGGTTCAATCACTGGTCTTGATGGATACGCAACTGCCAGCTCAGTAGCTCCTAGCATTGCAGGCGGCGCTGTTCTTACAGCAGCTAACCTTCTTACTGCTCGTAAAGCAATGGGCAAGTACGGTATCAACCCTACTGATGTTGCTTACATCATCTCACAGGCACGTTACTACGAGCTTATCGAAGATTCAGGTTTTGCCGACATCACTGATGTAGGTTCTGATATCGCTACTAAGCTTACTGGTGCAATCGGTGCGGTTTATGGTTCACCTGTAATCGTATCTGATAGCTTTGCAGCAGAAGCAGATGGCATCCCATGTGCCTTCGCTGTTAATACTCGCAACTACGCAATCCCACGTCTACGCGGTGTTGCAGTTGAGACAGATTACGAAGTTGGTAACCAGCGTCGTGTTATCGTTGCTACTCAATCACTCGGCTTTGAAGAGTTGGTTGCAGATACAGCAGGTAACCGTTCAGCTGTTAAGATCGACCTCGCAACATAATCTGAACCAAGAGACTGGGGGGAGTTCGCTCCCCCGAGTTTTTATTAGATGACTCAAATATGACAAATTTAATTACATTAGAAGAATATAAAGAAGCCGAAGGTATTCAATCTCCGAAAGAAGACTTGCGTATTGAAGCTGAGGGTATACAATCTCCGAAAGAGGATTTGCGTATCGAAGCTTTGATTCCTGCTGTGAGTCAGTTAATAAAAACTTACTGTGGAAATAGTATTGTAGACTACTATAGTACTAATAAAACAGAAGTCATTAATGTTACTTGGGACACTCATATGATACAACTTACTGAGAGTCCTGTCAATACTATTGTATCTGTAGAAGAGCGAGACTCCTATGACGGGGATTATGCTACTCTTACAGAAGCAGCTCATGAGTTTTATTTTGATGCTGGAACAGATAGTCTTTTACGAACTACTGGAGGTTCAAACTTCCGTAATTGGCGTAAAGGTCCTGGATCTGTTCGTGTAGTATACACTGCCGGTTATGAGACAATACCTGCGGATTTACAGCTTGCAGTTATTGATTTGATTACTTACTATATTAAAGATGAGCATAAAGAGCGCCGCACACTTGCAGGT
>Ga0209716_1002902_pt1 | contig 10877 bp, 14 predicted proteins | sample COGITO_mtgs_1205_FD_184811 | JGI IMG/M metagenome (GOLD analysis project Ga0209716, IMG submission 184811) | Pelagic marine microbial communities from North Sea - COGITO_mtgs_120531 (SPAdes) (version 2) | ecosystem: Environmental > Aquatic > Marine > Epipelagic ...
GAAGTCAGAATCGTAAACCAATCTAGATGCATTGATTATCTTCTTATTACCTTCGTTTGCTTTACGAGCTAATTCTACAGGGTTACGTTCACGAAAAATAGATTTCTGTCCTTCCATGTCCCAGTGTTGATTTACTTCATTACATGAGTGATTACGTAGAAAATCTAATAGATTTTGTTGTGAAGGTTTAACAGCAAGTATACCATCACTAAATTGTGGTTTACTTACTTGCCTTAACATATTTGACGTTGAACTAAATTCTGCCTGGTCATCTATAAATATTGACCTATGACTCTTCACATACCTTATTTCTCTTATGTATGTGTCTTCTTCTTCGTCTGTAAATAATATAGTTGATGTTGCGGGTAAACTGAATGATCGTGCAGTACTACGTCTATACCCATTAGTGTCTTCGTAGTTACTAGTTGTTGATGAGCATAACTCAAAAATAATTATCTCTTTCTTTTTCATTTTAATTTAATTTAAATAATAAAAATAAATGCGGGAGGTAAAAACACCCCCCGCATTTGTTATAGTAAATTATGGTGCTACATAAGTAAATAAACCAAATCGGTTTAATGCAGACACTTCAAGACCACAGTGAGAAAGCATATGTACCTCAAAGAAATCATCACCGCTTGTAGCAGCACCCATTCCTTTTCCAGTAACCCACTCCATGTAATCTCTTCCACCTTCATCGTTATCAAGGTAGTTAAGAGTCAAAGATGGTACTAATACTCCTGTACTAGAGTTCATGTTGTTATAAACAACAGTGTCATCCATAGGAATAACAATACCTAATTCTCCATAAACACCACCTGCATAACCAAGTAGATTAGGGTCAGAGAACATATCTAAAGTTTTCAATGCAAACTTATATCCTCCGAACTCAATACCATCAATAGAGAAACGAATGTCCTGATTTTCTACACCCTGGAATGCAGCAAACTGAACACCACTAGTACCTAAGAATGATCCTCCTCCGTTGTAGATAAGGGCATCAACATCCAACTTGAAGTTGTGACCACAAGCAATCATTGATTCTCTTGCTCCACGATTCTTCTGAAGTTCCTTGGTCATGTTCTCAATGTCAGTAATAGCTAAACTACCACTAGTATATGCTTCAACATTACCGTCCGCAGAAATCTGAGGAATAAGACCCTTAGTGAATGTTACAGAGTTAGCATCTCCAAAAGAAGCACTACCTGCACCAGCAAGACCTGCAAGGTTAGATTGGAAGTCTTCACCTGTCAATAATGTAGCTTCACGCTCATTAAGGAATCTGTGATACTCATCAGCAACACCTTGAAGATACCAGAAGTATCCTTTCTGTCCGTTCTTACCTTCAACCTCAATCCAAGTCTTAGTACCAAATTCAGTACCAGTAACCTTGTGAGTTCTACGCATAATCTGTAGATAGTTGCTGTAAGAAATCACTCTACTGTTACGTGAATCAGGTGCTCCAGAACCTTCAGGAGAAGCTGACCCCTTGATGATAATATCATCAGTTGTAGCTATAGCAGGATGACCATTTGCACTACCTGCATCAGAGTTTATAGCAGAGAATGTACTACCATTAACACCAGTAACATACATTGTGTATCCCTTGACCTCAATAACATCATTAACAGATAATGGATTAACTGTATGTGTGTTTGTTGTTGGGTATGGAGACTGTCCACTGTACGTGTACTCCCCAGTATCGCTAGCGATAGTAAACACTTGTTCACTAGCACCCGTCCCTGCTGCTGCAGTTGCAGCTAAGCGGAATTTACCATGAATACGCTCTTGCTCGTAGTGAGAGAACTTAGGGTTGTTTACTGCTTTCTTGTTACCAAGCATTTCCAATAAACCTGTGATGTCCTGGCGACCATATCGCTGAACATACACTGAACTTACTTCTGGCTTGTGCAGACCTTCTGCCAAAGCTAGAGAGTTCAAATAATTATACTCCGATGCAACCTTTACGGATGCAGGAGCTAAAGTTGTAACTGCCATTTTTTATATTTTTAGCGTTTTCTAGAATTTTGAATTGCGAACTGTTCTAGAATTTGGTCTTTGAAAGAATTAGCAGTTTGTCGTTTTTGTGAAGAAACACTGTCAGAAGCATTCTCCAAATTATCAACAACCTGATCCTTACCAACAGAGATACCTTGTTCGTAAACAGTTTTGACGATTTTATCAAAGTCATGTATTCTCGCCATGTCCCTCCTCAATCTTGGGTAGTCTACATTATTGTCCTTAACGTAGTTGTCTACAAACCAGGTTTGATTATTGACGATGGACGATTCTACAAACTTCTTTGTATCATCATTTGGGATATACTTTATCTCCAAATTATTATCAAGCTTAATTGGTTCTTCAACATAAGACTGAACATTCTTGCGTACATCTTTCAGAAACGCTTCATGTGCTGCTTTTGCCTCTGCCTCATTTTGCTCTTTTTGTTGAAGATCAACCTTCGGTAATTGCACCGATTCTTTATGCTGCTTCAGCTTAGTTACGCCTCGTGTAGCATCAATAGATAGATCTTCCATTGCCTCTTTATACTCTGTATCTTCGGCATCATAAGACTCATCAAATAAAGCAGAATAACTACGTTTTAATAGTCTGTTAATCTGCTGTTCATTCAAGTTTGGGTTCTCTAACTCTAGTTCGAGTTTTCTGAGTTCCAATGCTTGATTAACATTTGATGTATCATATTTATCTAAATCAGTGTACTGCCACTTCCAGAAATCTGGTGAGTCAACATCAATACCTGAACTTGCAAGCTCGTTGAGTTTAGCTATAGTTTCATTTGCGAAACTTGGTTTTTGGTTAGAGTATTCATCACTCAATTCTTTACGAATCTGTTCACGAATATCATCCATATTGACCTCTGGTTGTTTCTCAACGACCTCAGTCTTCTCAACTACTTGACTATCAGGTTCTTCTACTACCTCACCCCTTGGTGGAGTCACTGTTATATCTTCTTCTTCTGTCAAAGAACTTTCTTGGACTTCCTCATTTGGTTGTCCTTCCACTTGCTCCTCTGCTGTTTCCTCTACTACAGGAAACCCAACACGATTAGCTAAGTCTTTTGCAACTAATTCCTCTAAATTCATTACGGTTTTATTTTATTTATATTTGCGGGGTTAAAATTATTAACTAATTGATCCTTAATTTTGTAAAAATATATGTCACCTAAACAGTACTCAAAAATAAACAGAACACATCTAGGTAAAGGTTTGATGGGTTTAAGACTATTGAACGGATATAGTCTTGAAGACCTTGCTTTTTATATTGGTAAGGATGCTGCATATCTGTCTCGAATTGAGAATATGAAACTGTCTCCCAAGTTTGAGACTGTTTCTGAAATTCTTGCATTTTATGAGATGACATTAAAAGATTTTTATGATAAATTAGATGATTTTATCTAGTCATACCTGAAATATCTGGTGTAACCCCTGGCATTCTTGTACCTGCAACTTTTGGTATACTTATCCTGTCGTATGCTGTCTCCCCACCTTCTTGTTTTTTCTCAGTCTTACCCATTTCTGCTTCAGCAGCTTCCCTGATTAATTCTTTCTTAGCATCAAGTTCTAGTATAATAGTCTTACGCTTCTCGTCCTCCATTGTCTGATCGTTACGTAGTCTTAGGTCATACTCTTGCTGTGTGTTCTGAGCATCTATCTGTGCCTCCATCTGCTTAGTTTGCTGTTTAGCTTGTTCAGCAGCTTGAGCAACTTGTGTCTGCATCTGAGCATTTTGCTGTTGCATCTGCTGAGACTTCTCCATGTTCTCTTTCCTTCTACGCTTCTCTCTAACGGACAATAACTGTTCTGCCTTGTCTACGTCCTCCTTTAGTACTCTACGTACAGCAAAAGCGTCCTGTAGGGTTATCATTGGGGGTTGTGACATTAGAGCTAACTCAATCTTACTCTCAAGGTATGCCATTTCCTCAACATCAGGTAACATATCTACACTAATTGAGAAATCACTAGTGGTTAGTTTAGTGATATCTAACTGATCCACTGTTTCCTTACCCACCATGTTTATGAAAGTACTCTTGTTGATACCCTTACGTATAAGTTGTTGTGATAACATAGAGACTTGCCTCGCTACGTCTTCGTTTATCTTTAGGTAGGTGGAGTACAGACTCTTCATTGCTGTCTTGTGTGCTGCCACTGCTAGTTTCTGTACCCCTATTAATGCTTTATTGTCGGGTTGTGATGAATCAATAGCATCATTTACACCAATCGCCTCTTTCATACGCATTACCGCTGCGTTGTATGCGTTAATCAGTAACATTATACTGTTATCTAGTCCATTAGGTAGTGGTGTGATTGGTGGTTGACCTGGTGTTATAGGTGTACCATCCTCACGTACCGCCCGGTAGTAGATATCACCAATCTGATCCCGCATAGCACGAGCATCTATTGGTTTCATACCACCAATACCCATACCCTGTAATCCTTCAACAATTGCATCTACGTTCATTGCGTAACCCGATGGGGCAGCTTTAGCAATTATCTGTTGCATCTTTAGTTGGATACGTATAAGTTCGTCAGCGTAAGGAATCATTTCTTCCACCTTCGACTTATTCTCCATATCATAAATATCTGGAGCATATACCACAAAACCAAGAGTAGTATTAGTTGAGTACTTTCCATTGATTCTTTCCCTTATGATGTTTTCTTTAAGACCGTAATCAAATATCATGTCAGTGTCTACAACATACTTACCCATGTAGACGTTCTTAACCTTCTTTACCTTAGTGTTCTTCTCAGCACGTTTGTTAGTGGGTTCTTCGTTAATCAATGTCTTGAACCCATTGTTTTTTGCTTTAACATTAGTCACAGTTAAGTCATCTGTGGAGAAGAACTCAAAGTCAAGTATCATGACCTTAAACTTATTCACCCTGTCCCAATCGAAACTGTTGTCGTAGTATCTACGGTTTATTGTGTCCCATGAACCATTACCATACTTTCCAGCTACATTACTAGCTATGTCAAACAATTCCTCCTCTGTTAATTGCCCCGCAGCCATCACCCTTAAATCATCCACTGTGACCTCAGACATAACACCAACGTGCTTAACATCCTTAAAATTAGACTGTTTCACATATGATGTGACTAGATCTACAGGGTCTATGTACTCAATCTTAATGTTTTTGTTCTCATCAAGTGTGACACGTACCGCAGCAATCTTTAAGTCTATAAGGTCTTTAGCAATTCTGTCATTGATATAGTCCATGTCATTGTCCTCCATCACAGCTTTTGTGATAGTCTCCATAGCTATACTCTGTGCCAACTTGAAGTTGGTCTGCATATATATCTCTAGTTCATCATTGTCCTCAGGTAAGTCAGTCTTCTTCTGTATAATCCCCTCATTAACTAGTGGTGCTAGTTTATCCTGGATCATCATCTCCGCTAACTTGACCTTCTTCTCCCTGTCATACTGTGTTAATGATAACGAGTCTACAGGGGTGAACTGTATCTTGTATGGTTGGTTCAACATCTGCCCCCGGAATACCTCTACAAGTTTTGGTAGTGGAGTGGACACCCCCCAGTCAAAGTTTAAGTATGTGTTGTCACCAGTTACAGAGAACTGTTGCTTGAACTTCTCAATAGAGTGTAAACCCTCAGAGTATTTTCTGTTATTTATGTACCTGTCCTTACGTGCATTAAAAGAATATGATGAAGATGACTTCTTTGCAGCACCCCAAAGATCCTTAGCATACTGTAATATGTACTTCTTGTCCTTCTTTACCTCTTTGTCTTCAAACGAAGAAGGAAAGTTATTCTCGGAGTTTTGTATATCCATGTCCTTAGTTCAGGTCTGTAGTTATAGGCTACAATAATGTTTTTACAAAGTTAAGAATTGCTGTATCCTCTATTTTGTAGTTTTATGTAACAACTCATACAAGTGGTCTGTTGCATCTACCGCCCATGTGAAAGCATCTAAATACCTCTCATCACCATGATACTCATCTAATGATTGTAATACTAGCTTTAATATTTCATCTTGGGTTTGTTTACTGTTAATGTTATACTGTATCCCATCTTTATGCCTGTCATAGGTAGACTCAAGTGGTATGTCTATAATCTCTAAGAAGATTGGTACTGTTATCCCACCTTCGGGTATATATCCTGACTTCATTTTATATATTTTTTACTAAATTAAATAAATAATTACTATATTTGTAAATAGTTTCATGATTATTTGTTTAATGGAGGTGTAGATATAATGTTTACATCTCCATTTTTTAGCAACATAAACAAAACATTGATAGGTGTTACGTACTAGTTGACCTTAACTCAACTCAAGCAATTAACTGTATAGTTAATTTAGACTATAAACTACGGGTTTAAATCCAGGCAATGACCAACCATGTCAACCTGGTCATAAGCGGAGGGGTTACTAACGTAACTCTTATATAAAACCCACAGTATGCAGGGCTGATGTAGTGGAGGTAGTAAAGATTATGTATAGATAAATATATATCTATAATTAAACATATAGTCTTGACACTAGCGGTTCTCTTAGTACCGCAGGAATAGATGGTCTGTACCCATACCCTAAGTGATATATACCTATTGTCGACGGGTAGTGTTTCTGAAACCCTCTCACAGTAAGACTTACAGAAGGGGGTGTGTAAAGTAATTTTTTAACAAAGTGTTAAACTCCACCACAGAACTGTAAATATTCTGTATTATTGTATTTATGAAACCTAATGATAAGATATGAAAACATATATTTTAATCATAGTGCTTGGGACAACCAACCCATCATTTGATACGATAAGACACGATACGATACGATATGATACGATAAAGTATTCAAACGTACAAACACGAAAAGACCTAAAGATTATAAAGCAGTTCTACAAGAGGGATGCCCTCATGATAAGTATTGACAGTACTGGTCAGGATAGAGAAACTAATAACAGAATACCCCAATGATTAAGAATTGGGTAAAGAAATAAGAAAAAAACTATTATGGAGAATGAAGAACACTACGAGTACACAGCAATCAGACGAGGTAACGTAGAAATAGCTTGTATAATCGTAGACGATGTATACGATTCTGAAACAACACACCTTACAATCTATAACGAAGAGGATAAATGTATCATGTCATTCATATCCCCCGAAGAAATATATGACTTCACCAAGGACATAATGATAACAGACACCATCTACGATGACCTCCATCTAGCAATGCAAAGAGCACACACCTATGAGTGGATTTGATGAATCACTAGCTTACGGTGAAGAAGTGGAGCTTGAAGTAGTTAAAAAACTACAGAAAACACACCCATCAACCGTAAAGATACCCGGTAAGTTCTCTCAGTATGACATATTTGTACCAGAAACAGATACCAAAATAGAAGTCAAAACAGATAGAAAATCTATATACACTGGTAACTTTGTTGTCGAAATAGAAATGTATGACAAACCTAGTGGACTACTGACCACAAAAGCTGATTGGTGGATCTTCACCGATAAAGTGGATATGATATGGATAACCCCCACTAAATTAATACAGACCATAATCCTAAACAATCTACAATGGGTTACATTCTACGGGAAGGGAGACACCCAAAGTAAAAAAGCATACCTCATCAAAAAAGAACTCCTGTACAAGTCTTCCAACAAAATACAACCCTACTGATTATAACCCCCCTATGCCCAATCTCTGTAAGGTCTGTCACAAACCTATCCCCCCATCCCTCAAAACAAAAGTTATCTGTTACCCCTGCCTAACAAAACCCCAAAAATAAATTTTCCCCGCAGGTCTGTGTATAGTATTTTTTAGTGTAGGTCTGTGTATGGTATTATATAATATAACAGACCCCACGTAGTCTTACAGAAAAACCGTTTCTACAGACCGTCCCCCCCCAAATATGTGTACCAACATTTAATACATCTACATATAATGTACTAACATATAATGTTGCAACATTTAATGTACTAACATCCATTATTGCTCCCCCCAATTTATTATTTTGTTAATTTTTGTTAATTTATTTGTTGGTTTCTATATTAATGTTATTGGGAGATAATACCTATCTACTTAATCTAACTTTGAAACACAAAGTGCTTTGACAGATAAAGCGTTAACATTTTTTAACAAATTAAATTTGTGTATTAAATTGATTTCCATATATATTCCTCGCGCGCGTACGTGGATCATATATACCAAATGGTGTATTATTTAGAAATGTTAATGAAATGTTAAATTTTGAATTTCATTTGCTATGTTTAAAAATGTGTGTATCATTGTCCTATTCAAATAAAACAAAACAACTATGAAGACTTACAGAGAATTAGTGTTAGATACCAACAAAGTATTAAAGGAAGAAAGCGCGAAGCTAGGTTATTGTATCAAAGTATTAAAGGGCTTCGACCAATTACCAAAAGAATTTAAACCAATCTTATCAAAGGTAGATAAAGATGCACAGACATACAAAAAATGTATTGATAATGTCCGTGTTTCAAAGTCGGGCAAATTTACTGCTTTCTATCTTTTGCAATATCTATACAAAGAGTATAAAAGCGCAGCGGTCTAAAGTCCGTATACAATTCAGATAGGGCGCATCTTGTGTGCGCTTAATGAACTTCGCTTCATTACTTTGCTAGTCGTAAACTGCCGTGCATAGACTAGTAATTTAGACCAAGATACAACAAGAGTCCGTGACTCGTATCAAACGTCCGTACTTTGACATACTTCGCTGAAATAAATGAGACTAGGTTAACTAGTTAGGTCAAGGGTCGCGCCTTCACTTATTCATTACTATAGACTATCAATCTATAGGTTTGCTTATGACATTAAACTTAATACCCTATAATGTCGTGGGGACTACTACATACTGATGAGACAAGCTGTATGCGCTTAATAGTGGGGGACTGACTCCAAAGGTAGGACTGTATAGATTACTATGTTTTTCTGTATAGTTAAAACTCAATGTGAAGGATTAGATTACCCTATTTCGTGGGGGTAATCGACAAACATAAAAATGAATGAATGATTTGAATCATGCTTTTTGCGGGGGGGCAATCCTCCCTCATTCATCTAACTTAAATTAAATTATCGTGAGAAATCAATTTGAAATCACAGAGGCAAAACTCAATGCTATTTGTCTCACTGTTATAATAGCAGCAATTATTTTTTTATAAACTTAATAGACAATTATGAAACAGATCACAAACCTAGAACTTGCAATTCGTGAGTTCAAAACACAATCTATTCGCCAAGGTGAAGGTGCAGATTTAACCGATGAATGGAATTCAGTATGTCAGCACATACATGACTTGGGTTATAAACCCGAAGACTTTGAAGACCTGTCAGACTATATGCTGAAGGCAACCAACATAGAAGCGGCAAACTATTACGAAGATTATTTCTTCCCAAGGTTTGAATTATTTCATCGATGGGTGGAGTCAGACAATGTATGTCTTGGATATCACAGGGAGAAGGTCGAATGGACGAATAATTACCTAACTCAATGTACTCAGTATAGAAAAGAGATGGACTTGAACACTTTGTTTAATTATTACTTAAAAGAATATTACAATGTTTGATATTAATGATGATGGTACAGTGACTAGGAATTACTGTTGGAACATCGACACAATTATTGCCTTGAAAGCAAGTGGTGGAGTTGATGAATTTATAAAAACGTGTTCACTAGAAGACGGTGACACTTATGAGATGTTGAAAGAAGACTTAGTTGAATTAATTAAAAATATAAATTAGTATGGAACTATTAACTCAAAACTCGAAGTTGAAAAAGACTTCAAAAGAATTCGGTGTACGTGTATTTAACTTTGGTATACCTGCATTCTCTGATCCCGAAACGGGTAAACGAACTTGTCCTTTTGCGGGGGCGTGTGCGAAAATCTGTTATGCTAGGAAAGGTGCATACATATGGAGTAATGTCAAACCAGCGTTTGTTGCAAGATATAACGCAACAAAGCAAGAAGACTTTGTAGATGTAATGTGTGTTGAGATCAAACGTAAACGTGTAGACTATCTGCGTGTCCACGATAGTGGTGACTATTACTCTAGAGCATACATCGCTAAGTGGTTAGAGATTGCTAGACGTAATCCAACTGTAAAGTTTTACAGCTATACTAAATCAATTCCACTATTCAAAGAAATAGATATACCCGATAACTATAACATAATATATAGTGAGGGGTCTACTGTTGACCATCTTATTAATACTGATATTGATAGGCATTCTAGAATCTTTGATAGTGCTGAGTCTCTATCTACTGCGGGGTATGCAGATGCTAGTAGCTTAGATTTATTCGCGACAAAATGGTTCACAAAAAATAATAAAATTGGATTAGTAATTCACTAAATCCTTAACTAAAACAAATCATGAGAACAATAGAAACAAAAATTTATACGATAGACGAGCATCCTAACCAAGATAAATGCTTTGAATGGATTAGAAATAATATATACGATTTGAATGAGTGTTCAGTACATGAAGTAGTAGATAGCTTGAAAGCATTACAAAAAGTAATTGGTGGAGATTTAGATTATTCAATTGGTCAATCATCTGATAGAGGAGAATTTATAACATTCAAAAACTACGATGAGGATTCACTTAAAGAACTTAATGCTGATGAATGTCCACTAACAGGAGTATGTTGGGATGCTGACTTAATTAAAAGTATGCAAGCAGATGAAGATGCTTATGGTGTATTGCGAGCATTGCATGAAGACACTGAGTACATTTATTCAGATGAAGGATTACGAGAGCTTTGCGAGGCAAATGAATATGAATTTACAGAAGAAGGTGAAAAAATATAAAGGTGATCTGTATCACTATGTCCTTTTTGGGGGGGTGCGCATCCGTAACGCACGTTAATGAAATGTTA
>Ga0209716_1002905_pt1 | contig 10873 bp, 12 predicted proteins | sample COGITO_mtgs_1205_FD_184811 | JGI IMG/M metagenome (GOLD analysis project Ga0209716, IMG submission 184811) | Pelagic marine microbial communities from North Sea - COGITO_mtgs_120531 (SPAdes) (version 2) | ecosystem: Environmental > Aquatic > Marine > Epipelagic ...
TTTGAACAGCGTGGCGCTATAGGAAGAAGAACCCAAGCATCGGTTGGTGAGGTATATTCAGATGCTTCGCTTATGGTTATGACTGGTAATATGACGCCAAATATTGAGATATCGTTTTTAGATCTGTACCCCGCATCACTTTCATCGTTGGAGTTTGATATTGAAAATACTGACGTTGAATACTTAAAAGCAACTGTATCATTCGCATATAGGAAGTATGAATTAAAGACTTTGTCATAGTATATTATTTTTTGGAGATGTTATTTGAATATTGAAAGTATTGTTAAAGAGTGGGATAAAGACTGTAAGATTGATGAAACAGAACTTGGTCGAGAAAGCACTAAGATTCCTGTAGTCCACAATAAATACATCAAAATCTTTATGGGTGAGCGTGTCGCCCTATACAAGCTCAGAGCAGAATCGAAAAAGGTTCGCAAGGTATTGATGGAGTATTATCTTGGCGAGTTAGATAATGATGAATTGGTAGAGCTTGGTCGTACTCAGTTCTATAAGAAATTATTGAAGAATGAAGTGGAAGCCTATATAGAGGCAGATGATTTAATGATTGAGACTAATTTGAAACTTGGGATGCAGGAAGAAAAGATCTCATACCTCGATGCTGTTATTAAGAATATTAACAATCGTGGGTTCCAAATTAAGTCAGCAGTTGATTGGGCACGCTTTACTACAGGTTAATGATGGAAGAAATCCATATACATAAGAAAGATGAAGTATATCTCAAGGTAGAATGTGACCGTGGGATTGCTATGGAACTATCAGGCTATTTTGAGTTTGAAGTCCCAGGAGCATCGTTCATCCCATCAGTCCGAGCTAAGATGTGGGATGGAAAGATTCGACTGTTCAATGTGAATACCATGCAAATCTACGTTGGTCTGATACAAAAGATTAAGAAGTTTGCTCAGGATAGAGACTATAATGTAATTGTCCATGACGACCTAGAGCACACAATAGACATACCTTTAAACGGACTAAATAAGTTTCTGAGTGACGGTAAGTTTGAGCCACGTGACTATCAGCTTCGAGCGGTTGCTCACGCTGTTCGCAATCACCGAGCCTTAATTCTGTCACCTACTGCTTCGGGTAAGTCCTTTATTATCTACTGCCTTTTGAAGTATTACTTGCGGAAGGAATGTAAGAAAGCCCTCGTAATCGTACCAACCACCTCACTGGTGAGCCAACTTAACTCAGACTTCAAAGACTATTCAGAATCACTACAGTTCTATTATACTTGGTTAGTTACTGCAGGTCAAGAAAAAAGTAACGATGAAGCGAAAATAATTATCAGTACTTGGCAATCTATCTACAAACAGCCTAAATCGTATTTTGATCAGTTCGATATGATCATTGGTGACGAAGCCCATCTATTTAAAGCCAACTCTCTTACTAAGATTATGGAGAAGATGACTGATTGTAAGTATCGGTTTGGGTTTACAGGTACGCTTGATGAATCAGTTACAAACAAGTTAGTGTTAGAGGGTTTGTTTGGTCCAGTGATGAGGGTTATTACTACTAAAGAGCTGATAGACAACAAGACGCTTGCTGAGTTTAGGATTAAGTGCTTGGTTCTCAAGTATTCAGATGCAACTAAGAAGTTAAATTCTAAGTCAACGTATCAAGCTGAAATGGACTTTCTAGTCTCGCACGAAAAGCGGAACGCTTTTATAAAGAACTTGACTTTGACACGAAAAGGTAATACACTAGTATTATTCCAATATGTTAAAAAACACGGCGAGCCTCTTTACGAACAGATACAGAAAGAGGCTGAAGATGGAAGAAAGGTATTCTTTGTATATGGTGGGGTTGATGCCAATACAAGGGAAGAAGTTAGAGCAATAACGGAGAAAGAAAATGACGCAATTATTATCGCCTCTTATGGTACTTTTTCAACTGGGATTAACATTAGAAATCTTCATAATGTTATCTTTGCCAGCCCTAGCAAGTCTAGGATCCGTAATCTCCAGTCTATAGGGCGAGGGTTACGAAAGGGTGACAACAAAGAGGTGGCTACCCTGTATGATATATCTGACGACCTTTGTTGGAAGTCATGGAAAAATCATACACTAAAGCATTTTGCTGTTAGAATTAAGATGTATAATGAGGAAGATTTTGAGTACAAGTTGTACAATATAGGAATTGAAGATGGAAATAAACTTACAAGTTAAATTGGATACTGAGAAACACGCAGACATTCAAACAATTGAAGAGTTGATGGAATTATTGAAAAAGATAGCTGATAAGGTTGACAATGACAATTAGTATGATTAAGCTGGTCAGTGGTGATACGCTATTGGCTGAAGTCATCAATCATACAGAAACTCAAATTGTTCTGAACAACCCGATATCTGTTATTGTAAAGGTGAGGCATGCGCCTGTTATGATGTCTCATATATGGATGCCGTTCGACGAATTCGACAACCATTACCATATAGAAATCGCTCATATAATAACTGAAAAAGAAGTTGACGAGGAGATGGTTTTATACTATAATAAGTGTATAGATACCATACATGACAATATGACATCGACGGAATCTCTCCTACCTTCTGCGGTTGATGAAGAAGACCCTGAAGATAGGTTTGAAAAACTAAGGAAACAACTTGAAGAGCAGTATCATGTTACTGCAAATACTGTGATACACTAAGGTGGATTTATGGCTAGACTGAGTAGAGAAGAAAGAAGAAAGAGACCTTATTATGTTGATAATAAGAAATTCTTTGAGGCGATGTGTGATTTCAAGAAGAGCGTACTTGACGCTGCCGATGCTGGTGAAGCGAGACCTGTAGTTCCAGATTATGTCGCTGAGTGTATTATGAAGATTGCCACTCACCTTTCCTACAAGCCAAACTTTATCAACTACACGTTTCGCGATGAAATGATTTGCGACGGTATTGAAAATAGTCTACAGTATATTGATAACTTCAATCCAGACAAGTCAAAGAACCCATTCGCATACTTTACTCAGATTATTTACTATGCGTTTCTGCGCAGAATACAAAAAGAAAAGAAACACTTATATGTTAAGATGAAGTATTCAGAACACACAAATGTTCTTGGTGATACTGCTGATACTCAATCTCATGATAGCGGTAAGAACTTTAATGATGATGTTAAGTATAGCGAGTGGACTGAAGAATATATGAAAGGGTTTGTTCGGGACTTCGAAGATAACAAGAGACGTAAGGTTAAGAAGCGCAGAACGATTGAGGAATAATTATATGAAAGTCGGTTTCACCTGCTCGACCTTTGACTTGCTTCACGCAGGGCATGTTCAGATGTTGAGGGATGCTAAAGAGCAATGCGATTATTTGATTTGCGCACTACAGCTTGACCCTAGTGTTGACCGCAAAGAAAAGAACGCACCTATTCAAACAGTTGTCGAGAGATATACTCAACTCAAAGCTGTCGGTTACGTTGACGAAATCATACCATATCAAACTGAATGCGATCTGATGGACATCTTGTCCCTGTATCATATTGACATTCGTATTCTTGGTGAGGAATATCGCGACAAAGAATTTACTGGTAAGGATATCTGCCGTAAGCGTGATATTGACTTACACTTCAACAAGCGTGACCATAGATTTAGTTCTAGCGATTTAAGAAATCGTGTATGCGAGGTTAAGTAATGAAGATTGCCCTGATAACTGATACGCACTTTGGCGTTCGTAATGATAGCACCAAGTTCCTAGATTACTTTGAACGGTTTTATAGCAAACACTTCTTCCCTGAAGTTGAGAAGCGTGGCGTTGATACAATAATCCACCTTGGTGATATTGTTGATCGAAGAAAGTATATTAATTATGTAACCTTGCGAAGAATGAAAGAAATGTTTATCGAGCCTTGCGAGCAGAAGGGTTTAGATTTACATGTCATCGTTGGCAATCATGACGTCCCATACAAGAATACCAACGATGTAAACTCAATGAATGAGTTGTTTGATAATGCCAATTTCAAATATTACTCTGAGCCAACTGATATTACTCTAGATGGTCATGATATAATGATCATGCCTTGGATTAATAATGAGAATTATGCCCAAGCTATTAAGGCTATGGAAGATACGCCTGCTCAGGTGTTATTTGGTCACCTTGAAGTTGCTGGCTGTTTAATGGATCGTGGTAACGTGAATGAGCACGGAATGAAGATTAGCGACTTCTCGAAGTTTGACCTTGTTTGTTCTGGTCACTTCCACCATAAATCTACCACTAATAATATTGAATACCTCGGCTGCCCATACGAACTTACTTGGGCTGACTATGGCGATCCGAAAGGGTTCCACATATATGATACTGAAACACGGGAACTTGAGTTTATCCGCAATCCGTATTCTATGTTCCATAAAATATTCTACAATGAAAATGATAAAACCATGGAAGAAGTTCTTGATGTTGACTTCGATGCTTTTGCTGATACATACATAAAAGTTGTACGCCAAAACTGCAATAACCCATATTGGTTTGATATGTTCATTGACAAGCTGTATAAATCCAATCCTAACAATATACAAATTGTTGATGATCACATGAATTTGAATCTTGAAGAAGATGATGATATTGTGAACGAAGCAGAAGATACTTTGACCATCTTGTCTAAGTATATCGGCACCATGCCTGATCAAGTTCCGAAAAAGAAACTTGACAATTTGGTTCGTTCGTTATATAATGAAGCATTGACTATAGAATAATGAGGATAATACCATCGTTAAGTTCACTGAAGTTTCGTGGAAGAACTTTCTTTCAACAGGAAATGTCAAAACTGTTATTCAACTTGATCGGTCGCCAAGCACAGTAATTACTGGGGAAAATGGCGCAGGTAAATCTACAATACTTGACGCTTTGACTCTGGGTCTGTTTGGTAAACCGTTCAGAAATATCAAGAAACAACAGCTGATCAACTCTATCAATAATAAGGGGTTGGAAGTTGAGGTTAAGTTTACCATAGGGTCTACTGAGTATGTAGTTCGTAGAGGCATGAAGCCACACCTGTTTGAGATATTGAAGAATGGTAAGTTGATTGATCAGCCTGGATCTGTTCGTGAGTATCAGCTACAGCTTGAGAACCAAATACTAAAACTCAACTACAAGTCATTTACTCAAATCGTGATATTGGGCAACGCATCATTTACCCCATTCATGCAGCTGAGTACTCGAGACCGTCGAGAAGTTATTGAAGACTTGCTTGACATTCAGATATTCTCAACTATGAATACATTACTTAGAGATCGAGTTTCTGATAACAAGCGATCGCTAACTGATGTGACGTATAGTATTGACCTTACTGATGAAAAGATTGAAGTACAAGAACAGTATCTCCTCAAAGTCAAGTCAGATATAGAAAAGCAGATAACAGACCTAAAGTCTGATATTGAGGTCTATACCGAGTCCTACGGCTCTGCAGAATCTTTATACAGCTCGTTAACTGCTGAGGCTGATACGTTATTAGAGTCTATTTCTACTAAAGATAAGTCTTCAGCTAAAATGGAAAAGGTCAAGAATATATTAAGCAAGCTGAAAGAAAAGACTAAGAAGGCTGAGAGTAGAGTTGAGTTTTATGATAAGAATGACAACTGCCCAACTTGTGAGCAGGTTCTTTCGCTTGAATTGAAAGCTGATAAAATACAAAAGACTCAGGTTATAATTGATACAACGTCAAAGGCTATCTCTGATTTAAATGGCGAGCAAGAAGAATTACAAAAAGAACTACAGCGCATCACTAGTGTACAACAAACAATAAACACTACGCAAAACAAACTGCGCGACTGTCAAACTGAAATGAGAATGTACCAAAGTAATATCGATGACGTTAAGAAAAAGGTTAATGATATTGAGAATCAAGAAGATATCGGTGGCGGCAATTCAGAAAAGCTGGCCAATCTGCGAAAAGACTTGACCATATACCAGCAAAAGAAAAAGGAGTTGGTAGAGCGTAAGGAAGTTTATGACGTTGCTTCGGCTATGCTTAAAGATGGTGGTATCAAATCTAAGATTATCAAACAGTATGTTCCCATCATTAATAAGCTGGTGAACAAATATCTTTCTGCTCTTGACTTCTTCGTAAACTTTGAGCTTGATGAAGAATTCAACGAAGTAATCAAAAGCCGACATCGTGATGAGTTTTCGTACGCCAGTTTCTCTGAGGGTGAAAAGACTCGTATTGATATTGCGTTGCTACTTACTTGGCGAGCAGTTGCTAAGTTAAAGAACTCAACTAACACTAATCTACTCATACTTGATGAGGTGTTTGATAATTCACTAGACGTTACTGGTACTGACGAGTTGACTAAACTGTTGAATGAAATGTCTGGCGCTAATGTGTTTATTATTACCCACACTAAAGGTGACGTCTTAATGGATAAGTTCCGAAGTCAGATAAGGTTTGAGAAGGTTAAATCTTTCAGTAGGATTGCTCCATAAATAATTTGACATTTGGTGATAAATGAGTTATAATGAAAGAATGTTACAAGTATTACTTATCGCATGCTGTTCAGGATTAGTTGAGGCTCATGATGGATTATGGGGCATCCGATGGAGTTTACGGGAAACGCAAAAATTTTGGGATATAATTGAGATAGGTATTGATGATGACTGCTCCGAATAATATTGACGTGATTACAGCGAAAGAATGGTTAGATTGCGAACACCAACTTGGCGAGTACATGACTGATAATGATTATGATATTCTTGTTGAAGAAGATATGGACTTCTATGCTCCTCCAAGGTTTGGCGAGAGTAATGGCGAAGATAATATTATCTTCAAATATAGACGAAACGTATTCAGCGCTGAAGAACAAAGGGGTGCTTATGATGGTTTAGTTGAGGCTGCTCAACCAACCCAGAACCGTGGGCTTGCGGCAGGATCTACTCGTGGTAAACAGGGAGGCACATCTGATGAATCTAAAGGTGGTCGCGACTGGGTTACTGAATGTCACCTTGAGGTTCTTGACTTTTATATGAACGAGCGCCAATCACTATTTGATGATGGTGGTGTAGATGCTATCCTTGAAAAGCATAAGAACAAGGAAAGCGATGATACACGTGGTATGGTTTGGTTACGAAACAAGGTATCTGATGCTGGCTACAACTACTCTACATACTTTGACGCAAAAGTTAAAGAGTGGAAGTCTATGTCATCAGCTGATGCTGCCAAAGATGCTACTGTAGTTCGTAAGACGTTTATCTCAGATACAACTTATGCTAACGCAGTTAACTCAGGCATCGCAGGTTTCTTTGATCGCTACCCTAGAATCCCATTCGGTCGAGCAACTTCATATACTGAACACCACCGTGAGCGTTATGAGAAATGCTATCCGTTCATGCGCAATCTTTCTGATCAGTTTGAGAATCTTCTTCCTAAGCGTTATGCGGTTCAAAAGGCATGCGCTGATAAGATTGACTCACGTTTCTTAGTTGCTGGTAATGATACACCATTCACTACTGTAACTGTTAATAAGAACTTCCGAACAGCTGCTCACCGTGATGCGGGTGATTTACATGAAGGGTTCTCGAACCTTACTGTAGTTGCTAAGGGCGATCAGCAGTGGACTGGTGGGTATTTAGTTCTTCCTGAGTTTAGGGTTGCGATTAATATTCGTCCAGGTGATCTTCTACTGATTAACAACCATGCTGGTATCCATGGCAATACCGAACTACTCCCGCCAGAAGGTAAGACTCTTGCTGACATGGAGCGTATAAGTTTGGTTTGCTATTTCAGAGAAAACATGCTAAAATTGGGTAGTTGGGAATACGAAGCGATTCGTAAGCAGTTCGTTGACGATCGTAGAACTAATAAAGAACACCAACTATGGAAGCCTCTTTGGAATGGTGTCAGTCCTAGTATGTGGGGTTCTGACGAATGGTATGTTTACCTTGAAGAAAAGGGTGGGCGTGATATGTTGAAACAATACCACCCAGAGGCGCTTGAAGAGAAAACATCACTGGAGAACTTCTTTTGATAGTAGTAACTGGATCGGCAGGGTATATCGGTAGCGCCCTGACCAAAAAGCTAACTGCTCTTGGTTATGATATTGATACATGGGATATTCGTCAGCCGATGGAGACCCCCATGGAAAATGTTAAGTGCGTTGTTCACTTAGCAGCATTGGTTAGAGTAGGGGAAAGCGTAAAGCGCCCATTAGATTATTATGATACAAATGTGACTGGCACTTTGAATGTCATCCGTGCGTTTCCTAATGCTAAGATGGTGTTTGCATCCACGGGTGCAGCGTTTTCCCCAGACTCTCCTTATGGTCATTCTAAAGTAATGGCTGAGCAAATAGTTAAGGATAGTTGTAAAGAATATACTATATTCAGATTCTATAATGTTGGGGGAGGATCTCCGACTAATCCCGAAGGACTACCGCTTTGTATTGAGAAGGCAAAAGAAACAAAAGAGTTTACACTATTCGGTGATGATTATGAGACTAAAGATGGAACATGCGTTCGTGATTATATTCATGTTGACGATATTACCGATGCCATCGTTCGGGCTGTTGAGCAGCCTGCTGCTATGACTGATTATGAGCCACTTGGTTCTGGTCAATCATATACCGTTAAAGAATACCTTAATGCTTACAAGTCTAAATATGGTGAGCATTTATTTGAAATCGAAGTTGGGGAAAGACGATCAGGCGACCTGCATATATCCGAAGTTCCATTTGTATCAAAGTTTATGACACCAACCAAAACACTTGAAGAGATTGTATAATGAAGATTAATATTGCCATTCCGTCATATAAAAGATCAGAAACATTGCGTGATAAAACTGCTGCTTTACTCGCATCATTTAGCGTTCCTTCTGAGTATGTTACTGTATTCGTTGCTGACGAAGAAGAAAGGGTTAAGTATCAAAACGCACTAAAGACTACGCCATACAGCGGGAATATCGTTGTTGGGGTTGTGGGTATGGGTGCTATCCGAAACTTCATTCGAGATTACTATGATGAGGGTGAGTTTATTGTCAATCTAGATGACGACTTGACTTCATTTAAAACTAAAGACCCAAACAATGAGAAGAAGTTTGGTGAAGTGGTTGACCCAATTAAAGAAGTATTTGAGCCAATGTATCATGCCATGATTGAGAACAACAACTCACTATGTGGCGTATATGCTGCTTCAAACCCATTCTTTATGAGTTATAAAACTAAGGTTGGTTTGTATTACTGTATCGGTTCTTGCTGGGGCAGTATCAACTCTCATGATAAAGATTTATATGTACAGCTTGACGATAAGGAAGATTTTGAGCGTACTCTACAACATTATGTCAAAGACGGTTCAGTATGTCGACTTGATAATATTACTGTCATATCTAAGTATTATACTGAGGATGGTGGTATGCAGGTTGAGCGTACTGTTGAGCGCATCGATATTTCAGCTGATGCGTTGGTTGAGCGTTATCCTGACCTCTGTACGAAATACGTCAGAGAAACTACTGGTCATGCCGAACTAAGATTGAAAGATCGCTCGGGTGGTAAGTATGATAAATCAGGAAATTCATTAGAATCGTTCTTTGGTTAGAAATTTGTAATAAAACTTTAATATTGTTTTGTTATAAATAAGTGCGGATGTCCGATAAAGGAATCCTACAATTACCTTGCTAAAATAACTAGGAGGTCAAAATGACTAAAAACGCAATAAAAGGTATGCATGTCCCACGCTCATTATTCCTTGGATTTGAGCATCTATTCGATGACTTAGAAAGAATCCACGGTGCTGGGCGTTCACAAGATAATTATCCACCACATAACATTGTGAAGATCGATGATGACAATTTCAACATCGAGCTTGCTGTTGCTGGTTTTTCAATGGATGAATTGGAACTAACAATCAAGGATGGTATCTTGGTAGTCAAGGGTAATCCTCTTGACGCAATTGATAGACATTATATCCATAAAGGTATATCGTCACGCAAATTCGAGAAGAGCTTCCGTATCTCAGAGTTTGTGGTAATTGATGGTGCCGACTTAAAGGACGGGATGCTCGTGGTTAATGCCAGAGTTGAAGTGCCCGAGGAGCGGAGACCCAGGAAGATCGAGATCAGATCTACTGGGCATCAGGAATAGTAACTTATTCCGAAGTGAACCAGTAGGTTGTTAATTCAATTTACTGGAGACTAATCATGAAAAAGCATGAATATCGTCAAAAGATCGGACTCGCATTTGAAGCATTTATCATACTAGGAGCAATACACCTTGTAGCTCCTGTCGTGATGTTTTCTTCTGGCTTGTCTGTGTAGTAAAATCGGGGGTAGCAATCGCTGCCCCCACCTTATTCTTTTTGGTTATATCCTTATAACAAACTATTATAAAAAAAGATTAAAAAAGTGCTTGACAATTGGTTCGCTATGGTCCATAATAGCGGTATAAATTGATAGGTACTTATATGACTAATGTTGCTTCTAAAGAAATTCTCGCTCGACTTCTCGCTAATGAGAACCTTACAGTTACCCACGAGCGTGTTCCTACAGCATCTTTTAACGTGCGTGACCGTATCCTGACCCTTCCTCAGTGGGATGATATGTCGAATGATACATATGACCACTTCGTGGGTCATGAAGTTGGGCATGCCCTTTATACTCCTGAAGACGGGTGGCATGAAAGTGCTTCTTCTAAAGGTGACACTTACCGCTCGTTCCTAAATGTAGTTGAAGACGCTCGTATCGAGAGAATGATTCAAACTCGTTATCCTGGACTTCGTCGCTCATTTATTTCATCTTATAAGCGTTTGCTTGCTGATGGGTTCTTCGGTGCCGATATCGAGCGTATTAATCAGTATGGTCTTATTGACCGATTGAATACATACTTCAAGTGTGGTTCTTTGGCTGGCGTTCGTATTGAGAAGTCAGAAATGACTTGGGT
>Ga0209716_1002909_pt1 | contig 10868 bp, 5 predicted proteins | sample COGITO_mtgs_1205_FD_184811 | JGI IMG/M metagenome (GOLD analysis project Ga0209716, IMG submission 184811) | Pelagic marine microbial communities from North Sea - COGITO_mtgs_120531 (SPAdes) (version 2) | ecosystem: Environmental > Aquatic > Marine > Epipelagic ...
CGACAATGACACCATTAAAATCAAAAAAACGGTCATAAACACGGTATTCTTGTTCATGAATCTTCTACTAGCCGTTCGTATATGGAACTTCTGTGACAGTAGTGTGAATTTGTAACAGTGGTGTAACCCTTCCGATACCCTCTGTACAGGCATCTCACGCGTCCGTACCGACGCGACAGGCATCTCATGCTTGGGTATACAAAGGAGATAGAACCCTTAGATTATCAATCAATTAATGGAAAATTCCCTAATCACATATTGTACTTCATCTAAACTTTCTTCTAACATCTTGTCATCATTTAAGTGATGAGCAACTAATAATTGCTGTTCGTTCTTTATTTTGTTGTGCATGTAAATCGCATTTTTATCGCTTGAGGGAGTACTTCTCAATACAATAAGTGGAAGTAATTTTAACGACATATTGTCGAAATTTGAGTGCAGATACAACTGGTTTGATTCAAGCGGAGTACTTGTTCTGTAATTTTTACTAGCCCATATGGCTGAATGGCCATTTAGCACTCGTGTTTGGCATTTGAAAAGGCCATTCTCAAATAAACCTCCGACCGGGCTTATGAGTTCAAAATTTGAAAAGGAACGACCAATCTCTTTCCTAAATTCATCTACCAATTTAGATAAACTCTCAAGTAGTTCAGTTCCTGATTTCCGGTTATGGTCTTTGTCATTTCTAAATTCATTTGTTTTGCCTATTATTCTTCGGCACGGCTTACCTAATAAAAAATTCAAAATACCTATATTAGTAGTGCAGTATTTCTGACAAATAATCGATTTTGTTTCTGGATCGTTGTACATTTTTGCACTGTTAGGCGAGATAGTATCAATTATTGTCCTCCATAAACCGAAAGTAGCATTATTAAATGATAGCCCATGTTCATCTAATTGCTTACTCAATGTTGCTTTTAGTTCGGAGTCGCCTTCCAGATCACTCCATCTAGCACTGAGGTGAATAATTCCCACCATTGCAGCTAGATTCTCAAAAAATTCAACTAAAATCTTACTTTTTTTGTCTAGATTCTCTTCAACTGTATATTTCTTCAATAGTGTTGCCAGTGGGAAAGGTAATGTTTCGATCCATGACAAGAAGTTTCCAAAATTATCTAAAATGGTTATTTCATTTTTAGCCTTGAGAAAGTCATTTCTAACAATAGATTCCAATTCTTCTAATTGCAACTTTGCATCATTCACTTTACGCAAGAAATCTTCAGTTTCGATTGCTTGATTTTTATCTGGCATAATGATTTTCATTCTACTCAAATTTTTTACCGAGATACTCTTATGTGTGTTGCCAAAGGCGATTTGTGAGAATAAACAATCTAGTATATCTTGAGAATATAGCGATTTTAATGTAGAGGCTTTTATGATGTTTTCTTTAAACTGGACGTTGCATATTCTGCCGGATTTTCTGTCGAAATCCTCTACTGCAAGGTATATTTTATTTGGAAAAATCATGTTGAAGAAGATGCTGTTGGGTAATGTCTCTATTTCATCTATTTTCTTTAGGTCATATACGTTTTGTGTTACAACTACATCCTGGTAATTATGTATGTTATATCCTCTATTTTTTGCAATCTTTGTAATTTTTGTAGTTGCTTTTATCGCATCAAATCCCCTAAACAAATCATGTGCAATTGAAATACCATTTTCAGGAATTCTATCATTGGAAATGCAGTTGTTATAGTTTGAAATTATGTTTTTATTAGCGTTCATGTCATCTGAACATTTTGCGACAAATATGTTGTCACTTACTACCTTAGTAATCTTAACTATGCAAGTTTCGACATGAGTGTTTAGCCTGCTATTTTGTTGCTTGAAAACTGCTTTGACATAGTATCCATTCTCCCTCAAACTTTGGACAAATTTTAGGCCATCCGTTGTCCAAAAAATGGATTCTAAACAAGAGAATATTGCTACTCCTGTTGGAGATAAATGTTTCAAGCAATTTGCCATAATCCCTAACGAAGCGTCCTTTATCCTAATATCGAGCCAATCTGAGGTAAATGGAGCGATATTTACACCAAGAGGCAGTTCAGAAATTATGAGATCATATTCGTTATCTGATAAGTCTGCAATGCAGGAATTGGAATTTTGTATGTTGGAGTTTACGTGTAATTTCAATGCAATGTCGTATATTCTCTTGTTAATTTCAATCCCGTGAATCTCCTCTGCTCCACAACTTGATGCTGTTTTAGATAGAAGATACCCTACACCACACGCAGGGTCTAGAACTCGCTTATATGTATTATTTCCAATTAAATCGGTGATGAACTCAGCAACATCAGGTTTTGAAATAAATTCTCCATTATTCTGACGCCAATTGTTCTTCATTATGTCATTCCAAACAGATAATCTTAACTCTAATTGTTCTGAATCACTGGATGTAATCCACTGTTCGAAAATTTCAAAGTCTCCAATATTTTGTGAACCTCGAGATTTTTCCAAAACACGCCACAACTCATTGCGTAAACTGTCGTATGCTTCCATAAATCATGCACTCGTAATTATGCATTGAACTTTGCTGAGGTATATCTGTAAATTAATATGTGAATGTTTCCAGATTTTATTTATACAACAGACATACCATTTCCATGAAATCACGAGGGTTTTCTCAAATCCCTCGAGACATTATGGAAGAGTACAATGGGTGTTCAGTCCCCCAGTACACTGCCTACCGTTGTGGTCGCCCGTATATGCAAGGGGGCCCCTTGTACACACTCGTGTTTGAGTCTCCCGTTGTAATCGTAAACGAATACAACCGGCTCACTTGTGTCATGTAGAAAGGTAGATGAAAATAATTTAATGAATCATGAATTAATATATGTCAACATAATCTAAAGAGAGTAAATTCTTTTGATTAAGGAATCCAATTTTTCTTCCTCTTCTTCTATATTCTCTTCATTTTCAGCCATCGCTTTTATTCGTCTTGAGAGTTGAGATATCTCGAAATGCAGTTTATCTGAACTATCGAAAATAGGTGGGGAAAGGAGCCTGAATACCTCGCTACCTCTTGTCAACTCTCCAGTGAATCTTTGTACAATTCTTCTGACAAATGGAGCATTAAACATGCCTGCACAAAAATGAGCAGCATCTTCATCGTCGAATCCGATCAGGAAGGTTTTGCTATCCGGCAAAATTATTTTCCCTTTGGGAAAGAGCGGACATTTGAATGTAGAAATTACGGATGCACCAAACTCGCCTTGTTCGTTGTAAACTAATTTGTAGGGCTTCCAAGTATGATTTCCCTTTGATTTTGGGTGGATATTGTCAACAGCATACCATGGAACTTCCATTGTTGATAGCAGATTTTTGTCTCTTCGTAAGCTCTTGTGACCTTTTAATTTCCTTTCACTAAGTGTCCTTTCACAATTTGCTTCAAACTTACTGAGCCAAGAAAGCGCCATCGGGAATTCCTTTTTCATCCTGTCAATTGGAACAATTGACATGTTGTCAGCCTCAGATTCAAGATGAGGAATGATTGCGAAATTCCTAACCGACTTTAATTTCCAAACAGTAATGTCAGAACCGCTGATTGTAGGATAAACAAGGGCCTGCTCTACGACCCCTGTCTCTTGTTTTGGTCTTGGTTTTTTTGAGCGGGTAGGATCGTTCGTGATGCTGATTGTATTGTCATCGATTCTTGACATCGATTCTCGATTTAACAAGTGGATACCTTTTGCACCTGCAGGCTCCCAGCCCTTTACTGCTTTGTATGGACTGTTGTTCATTTTGAGTGCCTTACAAAAACTAACGAATTCACCAACTTCTTGTTTTGGGGCAATGTACCATTGAGAAAGCGAATCTTCTGTATCGTAAGGCGTGGCAGACCAGTCAAGTTCTTTGAATTGCAGTGGAATCGAAACCTCGGAATCTGTTGTTTTGGCAGCAATTAATTTTGTTAATTTCACCGGGTAAATCGTCTTTTTTCCCTTTTCTAAGCACAATATCATGCATGGAACACTTCCACCAGGCCACGGATTAATGGCAGGTATCTTTGGTAATCGAGTGCTTCCTGACAGGTCAATAACTTGCAGAACACGAAGGTCATTATCTAAGCAAATGTCTTGTTCCTCCGAATGAAGCTGAGCGTTTAATTCTCGCTTATACTGCTCAACGAGTGCATCCTTTTTCATTTCGATTGGATAGCAGCCTTTCGCCTTCAGGTGTTTTTTTAATTCTTTCCTGGTAAATTTACTCGGATCTGCATCGGGCAACTTAGGTGGCGATTGAAGTTTCCATTTTCTAAAGCCTCTACCTCCCTTAGATGATTGCAAGAATGAGCGTGGAAGGATAAATGCCATTTTTCCGCTGTCGGCTAGATACTTATCTGCAGAGACATATGTCACAGCCATAGCTAAATCATCAGATGCAGTAGATAATTCATAACCAGTGTTGAATTCAAACAGACCATATCCTCTCCATATATCACCGGTCTTTTGTTTCAGTTTTTCCGACATGTTGGTCCAATTCAACCAAGGCGGGTTTCCGACTAAGTAATCAGCTTGGAATTTGTTTAATGGAGCAATCTTCGATTTGCAAGTTTCTATTACAAAGGACCGCTCGCTTTCTTCCATATTAGAAATCAAGTCTCTGATGGATATCTCGCTAGCAATATCATCTGATGAAGGATTGGCAACTGTATTTCTTGAAATTTTTATCTCATTTTGTGCTATGGTGAATTTGATGTAACCTTGATGGGCCATTTTGTTCTGTTCCATTGGAAGACATATTGAGTCGCATTGGTATACAGGCAGAATTAATCTATCCTGTTCAGCGGAAAAAATTACAGGAATAAATGAATCCAAAGATATCAAGTAATTAGAAATCGAGATTAATTGCGAAAGCGGATTTAGTTCATATCCTTTGATAGTTTCAATAATATCTTCAAGAGTTTCTCTGCTTACTCCCAGTTTCTTTTGTTTTAATCTAATTAGTTCTCTAAGGAAAGTTCCACTGCCACAAGTGGGATCAAGAGCACTCTCTCCTTTACTCCCAGTAAACCCGGAAGATTTTACAGTAATTTCCACTAGCCAATAAGGGGTATGAAATTCCCCCAAAGTCTTCCTCAATCTTTGTGGAATCAACTCATGAAAGAATTCCCTCAATACATCTTCTTTTGGTAATTTTGAGGGGAAATTCAGCTTGTCATTCCTATTCTTGAACTCCTCGATTAGTGGAAGTATTGCATCATTATTCAATTGGAATGCTTTAGGACACGAAATCCATGTGAAATGGGTCTCTTCAAAGAGGCCCCCGATTTTTTCAACAACCAAATCTGGAGGGTTTAGTAGCGAATCAAAGAGTCCTAAACCTTGGCTAATCTCGTCTTTGCTTTCTAATTTTAATCTTGCCCCAAGGAACTTCACCATTGTGCTTCTGAATACCAATGCAGCGTATGTGTGAAGGGCAAAAAGAAAATACAGATATTCATTATCTCCGTTCACTCTAATATCGAAAGATTCCTCAATTGCTTCAAAACTGCTCAGGCTCAAGTTTTGAGAGTTGAATAGGTCGCCACATGTTTCTGTCCAATCATCAAACCTAATCTTGAGTGATTCCCTTTTTCCAGTTACCATTGTTTGCTTTATTTCCGAATAAAACATTCGAATCATCTCGGGCCCAATAGAGCAGTCACTCAATCCGAAATTCCTCGTTAGGGTTTCCAGATTAAAGGAACTAGATTGCGCAGTCGAATTAGCCACCTTCTTTCACCACCGGACATTATGATTTACAGTCAAATGTATTTAATTCTTGCATCTACAAAAATCATTCCTCTGGAAAAATTTCTGTGGCCCACTCGATGAGATTGATTTCATCACCATCGTCTCTTTGCTCTAATATCTGCCAATTTTCTACCATGTAATTTGCATCTGTTAGTAGCGGGTAACACTTCATCTGCCCTCTTGATACAGGATCCCACCAAGCAATCGCATTTCGGCCCGAACCTCCAGCTTGTAAATCGACTTGCATTGTTTCTTCAGTATCATACCCGTAGAGCCCCTTGTTACCCTCAATCCAAGTCCAATGTTCAATATTTGGAACTAAGTGAGGAAATGAGTGGATTTGATATTGGTATCTTTTGGTTTCACAAGTAACTGAACCACCTGCAGCCTCAATCTTTTCCCTTACGTCGTTGTTAGCATACATTACGGTGAAATGTATCGGGCGATTAATAGTACCCTGATTAGAAATCTTATCGATCTGTGCAGCAGTCAAATCAAGGGTTAATTCTGCCAACTCGACAGAACCGCCTGCCGCCTCAATTTTATCCCGAGCATTCTCGACAATGTCATTAACAACGAAGGTTAATGCACGGTCTATCGTTCCGCTAGACATTAATCTCTTGTACCCTGTAAGATCGATTCTATCTTCTTCATCAGGGATTAAATCCAATGCATCAGCCAGTGTAATGTCCTCCCCAATAATGTTGCCGATTGCCAATTTTCTTGCGCCGGCTAGAGTGGTTGTTTCGAGTTCAGGATTCTCATCACTCCATCTCCATGTAATCAACACAAGCATTGATCGAGCCAGATCAATATTTTCTCCGTGTACCTCGGCTGCTGTCGCATGATAGTTTTGTAGAGCATTGTTTATCGCTGCACCAACGAGATTAGGATCTTGAGCGTGCCAATAATCTATCCCATTGCCATCGAAACCAGCCTCATTTAGGTAATCTGTATATCTACTGTTTTCATTGTTGTATTCAATAAACGCTCGTGTACCATCGCACGTGAACTCGCCTTTAGTCTTCACTTGAATCCCAATGTAGTCATAGTCTTGCCCTTGAACCGAAACCAGCGTATCAAATGGCAATTTGGCTCCTGCAATATACTCCCCATCAAAGGCTGCAGCATATGCTCGCTCAGCCCATTGCCACGAAGGATAAGGAGGGGTTGTTGCATCACCTCCCTCAAAGCCACCGTAGCCGCACGCAGCCAAACTCATCACGAGTCTGAAATTTTTCAACTCTTCAACAGTCGGTCCTCTCGTGGCAAAGGCTACCATTTCTCTCCCTCTATTTCAGACCCATTTTTTAGGAAATAGTTCCTTCGCAATTCCGGTCCAAGTGTATCCTCCAGTTGGGCCTACATCAACAACAAATGGCTTGCCTCCGTTAGAATATTCTTTACCGGAGGTGCGCAGAGGAAACCATTTGAACTGCCCCCTGGATGCGAAATTCCAACTTGCTACATATTCTTTTTCGGAATCAGTTGCGTTTTCATAACCCCACAATGAGCCCGAACCTGTTGCATCAGATCGTATTCCTCTGAATCTCCAATGAGGAACACTAATGTTATAATCCCAGCAACTGATGATGTATTGGTATAAACCCTGGGAATTATGACTCCAAGTAATGTGCACCAATTTGCCCTTATCTGTATCGATTGTTTGACCTGCCTTGGTCCCTAAATGCCCGGTTTTTGCTGACGAATGAGTTTGGTGTTGAGTTTTCATGATACTAGCTCCAATATTCTTAGCCTGTGTGGTACTTTTTGGATTTGTAGGACTCATCCAGACAGGGGGTGCGGGTGTGACTTTATCACGTTGTAATCCATCAAGATAAGTTTTGTTGGCATTGTCATATTCAACGTATGCACGAGACTTATTTTTGCCGGTCCATGTCCCTTTGCTTTTTACCTGAATCCCATACATGATTTTGGGATTCGTGTCATGTGGAAGTAGAACGTCGTAAGTACCCTTTCCAGCAGGCACATGAATCCCGCCGAAAGCCTCAGAGAAAGCCATCTCAATGAATGTCCAGTGTGGATATAAGTTCCCAGACTTAAGTTGCCCTCCAGGTCCTATTCCATATCTGTGGAGACTCATTAGTAAACGGAATCGTTCAAGTTCAGCATCAGTTGGATCTCTATCTATGAAGGCGGGCATGATAACTGAAACAAAACATACTTTTTATAAATTCTCAACAAACTTTCTGGAAAGTAAATGATTAACGATTTTGACAAAACATTTGGTGCAAATTAATATTGAAATGATTATCAAGAAGAGAATGCTTGGAGAATAGAAATTACTTCATACGAAATGAATAAGTGGTTTGCTTATCTCCACGAGGGTTGTGCTTAACACCCTTGTAGATGATAATTCTGTATCCATGGGTTTGCAGTGGGTCATATACATCCCTACGGTTCAATATGGCCCACTGCGAACCCTTGTGAAGACTGACCCCGTACACGAGGGTGTTTTGGACATGCCCTTGCATAGAAGATTGCTCGAACCTTAATCATGGAGATTCGTTAGAAATGATATTCGAATCGCGTTCAGAACAACTCACAAATTTTGAGAACCCCACAAATACGCTTCCAAGTTGGTTTTGGAACTTTCTCCTCACTGGGGTGATCGATATCATTGCGAATCAGTCTTACCTGATGGAGTGTGTTCACTTGCGATGAATTGAGTCCGAGAAGTTCTTTTGCAAAATCAATATCATGCACAAAAGTATCTTCTTCATTTTGCAGTTTTGGCCTACGTTCATTGACCTGGTGAACAAAATATCTCCAAACAAGATGACAACCTTGCGGGAGATCTTCGTCTCGAATAACTCTAGCCAGCCGCACTGCATGAATTTCTTCGTCTTTTAATCGTTCAAAGAAAGATTCCAATTCATTGACATGAGCTCCAAGAAATTTAGCAACAACGGTAGGCTTGATTGAAGATTGGCTTAACCTTTCCACTGATGCAAGCGTTTTGTTTTCTTCCACCTTGAATTTTTCAAAAGCCATCTCATTGCCCATTGGACCTCTCTTTCGGCCAAGAATCTGTACGATATCGTTAGGTTGAATCACGCAGAATTCGCTCAGATGTTCTTCAATCTCTTCCCTAATTTGATCTTCGGAAGAATAACCATAATTTGCACTCAAGGTGTCTTTTATTTCACGCATAAGATTGAGTAATGGGATTTGTTTTTCATGAGAGTTTCGAATAATTTCAAGGACAGCATACGGCCGAGGGGGTAGTTTTGATTTTGCCCAACCAAGTCCGTGCCTCATCAAGAAACTGTCAGTCATTTGTTCAAAGTTATCGTTGCCGTAATTACCATGCGATGTATTAGAAAATACATACTCTCGACGCATAAGTTCTAGCAAAGTAGGTTTTGCAAGTTCATACCGTAAATTGCGATTGGATTTAATTGCGTACTGAATGAAGAGAGGATTGTACTCCGGAAATATCCACGAATGGAGGTTTTCAATGCCAATTCTTTGAACAAGTTCTTTTAGATTATCTTGTTCTGTATTTTCAAGAAAAGATGGCCACTCAAAATCCGACAATGTTTCAACAATATGGCCTTCATAGAAACCCACCTTATGCCCAGTAATGTCGAAAATTTCTTTGGCGATTGATAGTTTTCTCCTGTCCCAATTTTGACTCTTTAATAGTTCGAAAAGGTCTCCGTTTTTTATTGCAAGAGGGAATCGCCATTGTGACATAGCTTCCTCGGATGCATACTTTACGTCTAATGACCCCATTTTTTCGAAGGATCCGAATAGATCATGAAATTCTTCTTCATCGTATACGCTTGAAAACCCTCTACTGTTAAGGTTCTTGTATGAATCTAATGTTTTAGCACCTGAGTTAATGAATGCCTGTAGGAATGATGCATCTGCAATTTTATGCTTGATTGCGATGTAGAAATCGTTCTCACTTATCCCATTCTCAAGTAATGCTAATCTTTCAATATTGTCGAAATAAAATTTAGGTTTATTATATGGGTAAGAAGGGCTAATTTTCTCACTCTTCGCAAATTGTCCGTAAAGTTCGTTTAGTAGTTGGGGAGTTTCACAGATCTTCTCAAAATTCTTCGAAAGAATAGTGAAGAGCACATCAGAATCGTAACCTAAACAACGGTAATCTTCACGGTTTTCTTCGGATATTCCCCAAGACAAAGCATCGTTGAACAATTGTTCTGTTTCTTCGAGATGATTCTCCATTTTAGAAATCCAGACTTTATTTACTTTCTCAAAAAGCATCTGTTGTTGTTCTTCATTATACATTTGATTGAAGGACATTTGCTGCTTAAAGTTCAGTGCATAGCGATGTAGTAACTTGGTTGAATCAGGCACCTGTTTCATGTTCTTATAGGGGGTGATTTGCAGGGATTCAATGACTCTAAAGAAAAGTGTAATTGTTTCATCCATCAACTCTACAGCATCTATATTGTGCTTAAATGCCATTTTGGATAACTCGATATATCGTTTAACAGGAACTTGATTTAGAAATGTTGAATGAATAATGTTATTACTCCTTGCTTCGAAGATTTCACGCCTATCTTTTCCTTCTTCTTCTCTCCCGTAAATCACTTTCGAATCTCTCATTTTTTCAAACTCAAGACAATTGAGTTCAACTTGGATTGAGGTGGAAAGATCGGGCTTATTGATTGGAGATACGATGATTGGTTCTTCATAGCCAAGCGGTAGTTCTGACCTTTCAGCCTTTACAAAGGCCCAATCACGAGCTACAGTGGACCTGGCAATGCCTAACTGCTTCGCAATCTCATCTTGAGTTAACCCCTTATTGCGCAGGCCTGCGATTTTTATTTGACGTTCTGTTGGAGGTGCCATAGCAACCCCACGCCGCCCACCTATATAATACATTTTGACCTGCTAATGAGACAAAATGTCAACTTTATCAGCGAGGTTTTTTCACTCTCTATTTCTTTCTCCGTCATATTATGACCATATGCATTTGATCTAATACACAAGGGCCCCCCTTTAGTTCGTATACGACATAAAGGGTAGCGTCGAACACGACCCACTGCGAACCCTTGTGAATTCGAATCTTATCTCCGTGGGTCAGTGAAGAGGCCCTTGGAGATTGGCAAATGAAAATCCTCAATATCGGGA
>Ga0209716_1002917_pt1 | contig 10855 bp, 8 predicted proteins | sample COGITO_mtgs_1205_FD_184811 | JGI IMG/M metagenome (GOLD analysis project Ga0209716, IMG submission 184811) | Pelagic marine microbial communities from North Sea - COGITO_mtgs_120531 (SPAdes) (version 2) | ecosystem: Environmental > Aquatic > Marine > Epipelagic ...
TGATAGGAAGAACATCTGTCGTTCCTTTGTTCCATGTAATTGTTTGGGTAGTCCCTGCATCCCAAATAATAGCTGAATTAGGTAAAGTAACTGTAAAAGGAGCTGCATTTGTAACAGAAACTTTCATATCGTCTCTAGCGCTACTACCTCCTCCATTATTATTATCTCTTACTAAAAAAGAAAAATTTAAATCCCTTGCTACAGTGGGCAATACTTCCCACCTTGAAGAAGTAGCTCCTCCAACAACAGTTGCTAGAGCTGGCATGTATCTATTTGGAGAGGAGGATGGTAGTAAAGACCTAAACAGTGGACCTACCAAATTTGTTGCTACCGGCGGCATTGTTGCAACTTGATTGTCTGTTTGTTCCCAAGCATATGTTAGGCTGGAGACACCGTCTGCATCTGTTGCAATTCCTCTTAAAACAAATGGAGTCCCTGCTGGAATGCTGAAATTTGCTCCTGCATTTGCAGTTGGAACATTATTACCAGCATCTGTTATACTTGAACATTGTGCAGAAACTTGTATCGTACTCGACATTTCTGCAATACTGACTGCATGAAAATAAGTATCACTTTTATTTTGAACATTCGGAGAACAAATACCCGCATATCCCATGATGGTAGATCCACTTCCAGGCTCTACTGCTGTTGATGTATTTCTTTGACAATCATTATTCTGAGTATGGTTCGCTCCAAATTGATGCCCGATTTCATGTGCCACATAATCGATATCATAAGCATCTCCTATGGGCGAAGTACTTCCCGTAATCCCTCTTGCCTTTTGACCCTGAATACAAACCACTCCCAAACCAGCAAGGCCTCCTCCTCCGGTACTAAAAGTATGTTAGTATCACAGACTGTTTGACTTTCTTCAATTAAATCACCTGGATCAGAATTTGACAATTCATCAGTAGCTGCATCTAAAAAAATAATTTTGTCATTCTCTCCAACAAGGACCATTTTTACAGCCAAATCTCTTTCAAAAACACCATTTACTCGAGTCATTGTGGTATTCATCGCTGATAAAACAGCTGCTTTTTTTTCTTCTTCTGTAGCGGTTAATACTATATTTTGATTTGTCAAATGAAATTGCGCATACTCTCCGGTGCAAGCAAGCGCCAAACGAAATGTTCGTAATTTTCCGTCATTAACGTTTTGTATGCTATTTTCTTGAGCTACACTTTTACTCCTAAACGCTTCAACTTGACAGGTGAAATCGTCTTTATCTGGCACTAAATGGGAATTCTTATACACCATTAAAGTTTTACTATCTTTTGAATAAGGATCTATGTAGTAGGTTTCTTCCTGCCCTGAAAAAATAACTGCATGAAAACCATCCAACCCAATACTTATCTTTGCAACGGAGGTTGGATCGTCGATTCCTTGCGCAGAATAGGACTTTATCATTGGAAACTTTTGAGCTAATTTTGTTTCAAAATTTGAGGATTCTTCTAATAAAAATAGAGAAAGACTTCCAGTTGCATTCGGTAACTTTATGAGTCGTTTTTTAGGGTTGATTTGTAAACTTACGTGGTTGTTAAAACGATCTATATCAAAAGACATTAACTCGTATTTTGAGGGCAAACTCTTAACTTGACGGGGGTTGTTCTGTTGGGTAATAATTTTATTTTTATCGAGTTTCCCGAAAAAATCTTGTGCATTAATTCCTTCGAAAGGCAACATGAAAAGAATAAAAATAAAAACTAGGGGATAAGTTTTCATAGTATGATTTTTAAATTATTTTTAGTAAATATAATGAAAATAATTACCTTTACAGCATGCTACTTATGAACAAAGAGATCCTTTTAAAAGACTTAAATATAAAAGATTACAAAGAAACTTGGGACTATCAAACCAATTTACTTCAGGAAATTGTTGACACAAAAATAAACAATAGAAAAAGCAATTTCCAAGTAACTACTAAAAATCATTTTTTATTTGTGGAACACCCTCATGTATATACATTAGGAAAGAGTGGTGATCTAAGTAATTTATTGCTTACTGAAAAACAGCTTGAAGAAAAAGGAGCTACTTTTTATAAAATAAATCGTGGTGGAGACATTACTTATCATGGCCCTGGTCAAATTGTTGGATATCCCATTTTAGATTTAGAAAACTTCTTTACAGACATTCATAAATACTTGCGTTTATTAGAGGAGGCTATTATTTTGACCCTTGCTGAATATGGTCTAAAAGGAGCAAGAAGTAAAGGTGAAACAGGTGTGTGGCTCGATGTTGGTTCGCCTTTTGCTCGGAAGATTTGTGCACTTGGAATTCGTTCCTCTCGTTGGGTAACCATGCACGGATTTGCCCTAAATGTAAATGTTAATTTAGGCTATTTTGACCATATTATCCCATGCGGAATTAAAGGAAAAGCAGTGACTTCTATGGAGGCTGAATTGAATAAAAAAATAGACTTAGAAGAAGTAAAGAAAAAAATATTGACTCATTTTAAAACACTCTTTGAGGTTGAAAAATTCATCGTTTTATAACAGCGAATCTTTCAGTACTTGTGAAGCTTGTTATTTTTCTTCATTAAAGTACACCTTATAATATTTCATTTTTTTCTCTTCATCGTATCCTCTTTCTAAATATTCTGAAGCCGCTTCTGGTGCATCTACGTCTAATTTTATACTGAGATTTGTATCTAGCTTAATCTCCGTTTTAAACTTTTTTTTCTCTTTCTTTAAAACAGCTCCAGAAACATCAAAATTATTTCTAATTAAGACATCATTTAAGGTTTCAAAGTGCTTTTTATAATCGTCAAACAACGCCTTGTGTTTCTCTTCCGCGAAGACTTCGTCTTTGAAAGCGGCATAATCGACTGCTTCATTTTCTTTAAAATAATCTACTGTGTTTGCTAAAAAATTTCCTTGTTCATGCATTCCTAATTCAGGTTTTATGACCTCTTCAGAAAAATCTTTACACAACTCTAGATAATTTTGAGTATGCGAATTATAATCGTCTGCTAACGTAATAGATAAAAAGTTTTTGATCCAATATTGAGCATCATAATTATTATTATCTATTGAAAGAACAACAGTACCCTGTGTATCTGTTGTATTTAGAATCAAACAACCTTTGTCAATTTTTTTGGTGGAAATTCCTTTTTGAACAACAATATCGAAGTTTTCATTATCGTCTAAATAGGTTTGAAAAAAATCAACTTTATTTTCAATTTTAAAAACGCCTACTGCTTCTGTTAAGACACCATTAAATTCTAATCCTTCTAGGAGAACAACTAATACATCTCCTGTTTTTATTTGTGCAGAACTAGACTGCTCGTACAAATGGCTTACAATATTTTTAGAATACTCTATAAAAACACCTTCTTCTTTAAAAATTTCAGACGCATAATTATTCAATTCATTTAAGCGAACGTCTGCATGATGAGAAAATCGATAACTTTGTGAAAGACTTGTGAAAGGCTTTAATAAAAAACTTTTCATCAAATCATAACTTTCTTGATCGAAACGAATTAAATCTTCCGAAAAAACATTCTGTCCACTGTTAAATTTATTAGCAACTTTGTGCAATATACATTTGGTAATTTCTGCGGTAGCTTTTTTGATCATTATCTAAAATTGAATGGGTAAAAATAGAAAAAGTTTGAGGATGATTTTAAGAAAATGATTATAATTCTAACGTTAATTGCTCTGGCAATAATTTAAAGGTTTTTCTGTGGTACTTTGTGATACCAAATTCACGAATTCCATTTCGATGTTCTTTGGTAGGATACCCTTTATTTTTTTTCCAATTATACATAGGAAACTCTTTGTGAATTTTTTCCATGTATTCATCTCTATAGGTTTTTGCCAATACGGATGCCGCTGCTATACTCAGGTATTTTGCATCCCCTTTGACAATGGTTTTATGGGGAATATCTCTATAACTATTGAATTTATTACCATCAACGATAATGTATTCTGGTTCTATCTGAAGCATTTCTATTGAACGATGCATGCCTGTAATTGAGGCTTGTAAAACATTGATTTTATCTACTTCATCTTGCCAAACAAAAGAAACCGCAAAAGCAAGGGCATTTTCTTCAATAAAAGGTCTTAATTGAGCTCTTTTTTTTTCAGACAATTGCTTTGAATCATTTAAAAAGGGATGGGTAAAATCTATGGGTAAAATAACGGCTGCTGCAACAACAGGACCAGAAAGACAGCCTCTTCCGGCCTCATCTGTTCCTGCTTCTAAAGAAAAACCACTATAATTAGATGCCAACATGTTACAAAGAAAAGAAAAAAATCTTTTAGATTACTGTTTCCTTACTAATGCGCTCTTTTTTAAAAATCTAGAATGATGTTTTAAGAACCATGCTGTAATTCCTGTTTTTCATGATAATTATTAACAATTATTTTCGTTTTATTATTTTACATTTGCGATTGAAGCGACTAACTATGAATAAATCATTATTTTTCTCATTACTACTTACCTTCTTTATAGCAAACGCATTGTTTTCTCAAAGACCTATGAAATTGGGTCAAAAACTTAATGGTTTTAATTCAGGAGGTAATACTCAAGAAAATGCAAATACTAATTCAGGAGAAGTCTCTGTAAAATTATCTGGTAAAACAACATACACAGATTATAAAATTTTTTCTCATAAGCGAGACACGACGTTTGTAGACACAACGCTAACCATTCAAAAAGACTATGCATTTAATTATTTAAGAACCGATAATTTTGAATTATTAAGCTTTCATAATCAGGGTCAAACTTTTACGAATCTTGGCTATGATTTTAGCAACCTTAAATTATTTCCAGATATTGGTTTTACCGCAAAACAATTTAGCTACTTAGATATTGACGAAATAAAATATTATGAAGTTCCTACGCCAACCACACAAATTACCTACAGAACAGGTTTACAACAAGGGCAAGTCTTAGATGCTATATTTACAGTAAATTTTTCAAGAAGATTAAATGTTTCGCTTTCATACAAAGGCTTAAGGTCTCTGGGCGCCTATAGGAGATCTCTGGCAAGTAATGGTAATTTTAGAGGGGCTTTTCATTATAGAACCAAAGAAAATCAATATGAAATTCGTGGACACTTAACAAGGCAAGATTTCTTTAATCAAGAAAGTGGCGGGCTTCCAGAAAGTGAAATTGAAAAATTCAAAAGTAATGGCGAAAACTATACGACAAGAGCAAGATTAGATGTGAATTTAAATGATGCTGAAAATCAATTTAATGGCAATAGAATTTATCTAGACCACAGTTATAAATTATTGTCTAGTAAAGATACCGTGAATAAAAAGGATTTTAGTAATTTAAAAATAGGCCATGTTTATACCAATGAAAAGAAATCTTACCGTTTTTCTCAGCCTACAAATTCTCCATTTTTAGGAAATGTATCTTCAACTGGTGCATCTGAAAATGAAGCGAATCAAACCTTTTCCAACAACGAATTAAATTTGGAGTTCAATTCTAAATATGTTTTAGGTAAATTTAAAGCGAAAATAAATTTTATAAATTACTCCTATGGGTACGATACTATTTTAAATACCACTAGCAATATTACGAAAACAACATTGAAAGGAAATGCCCTTTCTTTTGGAGCTGATTGGAATGCTAAAATTAAAAATTTTCAGTTGAATGCGACCGCTAATCTAACTCCAGGAAACGGAAATTTATCTGGTAATTACCTTAAAGGTGAGGCACTATATAAAAAAAAGGAGTTGTTTGAACTAAAAGGACAGGTATTGATCAGTTCTAAATCTGCAAATTTCAATAAGTTGCTCCATCAAAGTAAATTTGATGATTACAATTGGCAAAATAATTTTAGTACCATAAATACAAGGGACTTAGGTTTTTCTATCCGTTCTAAATGGATCAATAGCTCGCTTAATTTTACCAATATAGACAACTACACTTATTTTGATGAAAACAATCAACCACAACAATTTTCGAATCAGATTACGTATTTAAAGGTAAAAGCGAATCGAGAATTTAAATATAAAAAATTTGCACTCGACAATACATTGATGTTCCAAAATGTAAGCAGTGGAAGTTCTGTTTTTCGTGTTCCAGAGGTCGTAACAAGAAACACCTTATATTACGAAGACTATTGGTTTGAAGGCAAACCAATGTTAGTAAATATTGGTGCAACTTTTAACTACTTCACTAAATACAAAGCAAATGCCTACCATCCGTTATTGGCTGAATTTACTATCCAAAATACCCAAGAGATCGGCTTTCCTTCCGTAGATGTTTTCTTTAATGCACAAATAAGAAGAACTCGTTTGTATTTTAAAATTGACAATGTTACCTCTAATTTTACAGAAAAAAATTACTTTTCTGCTCCGAATTATCCGTACAGAGATTTTACAATTCGTTTTGGATTGGTATGGAACTGGTTTATTTAAGGTTTTTATGAACACAAGGATTCAAAAAAACAGCACTTTTTAGTCAGTTAAACTTTAAAAATTACTGGTTTATTTTAGCTTAAAACGCGAACAGAAAGAATTGTTTTACTTGGTTGCTAACTGCTTAATTTTGATTTTAAAAGCTGCAAAAATTAATGTCATAAAAGGACTTAACCAGTTAAAGATGGCATAAACAGCATAGTCAAAAACAGCAACTCCTAAAACTCCAGAATGATAAGCTCCGCAGGTATTCCAAGGAATTAACACAGAGGTTACGGTCCCTGAATCTTCTAAAGTTCTACTCAAGTTTTCGGGTGCTAAACCTTTATCTTCATAAGCTTTTACATACATTTTCCCCGGAACTACAATGGCCATGTATTGGTCTGATGCTGTAAAATTTAATCCTATACAAGTAAAAACTGTACTTGAAAACAATCCGAAAATAGAATCAAACAGCGTTAAAAGAAAAGTACTAATTTTAGCTAGTGCTCCAATTGCATCCATAATCCCTCCAAAAACCATAGCGCATAAGATGAGCCAAATTGTACCTAACATTTTAGACATTCCGCCTGCTGTAAATAAATCTGCTAGTGCTGCATTTTCTGTTGCTACGGATGTTTTAACTGTTATTGCTTGCATAATTCCTTTATAAGCAGAAGAAAAAGTAAGTTCTTTAGTACCCGTAATTTGTGCAACAACTTCTGGTTGAAAAATTAACGCAAAAATACTTCCTAAAATAGTACCTGCAAGCAATGCAACTAATGGTGGAGTTTTCTTAATGATTAAAAAGATAACAATTATTGGCACTAAAAATAACCAAGGTGTAATTGTAAACGCCTTGTTTATATCGGCTAATAAAACAACAGTATCTGCCTCGCCATTTGAATTTTGTGTAAACCCTATAATGATAAAAAAGATTAACGTAATGATAATGGTGGGCACGGTTGTGTAAGCCATATATTTTATATGTGTAAAGAGATCAGCACCTGCCATTGCTGGTGCTAAATTGGTCGTGTCTGAAAGTGGCGACATTTTATCACCGAAATAAGCACCAGACAAAACAGCACCTGCTGTCATTCCTAAAGAAATACCAAGAGCTTCCCCAATACCTATTAATGCAATACCTACGGTTGCTGAAGTTGTCCAAGAACTACCCGTTGCAATAGAAATAATAGCACAAATTATCAAACATGCCGCTAAAAATATTGTGGGATTCAAGACTTGTAACCCATAATAAATCATCGCTGGAATAATTCCACTAATCAACCAAGTACCTGCTAAAGCACCGACCATTAGTAGAATTAAAATTGCGCCAGCTGTAGATTTTATATTTTCTGCAACTTCATCAATCATCACCTGATAAGAAACTTTATTTCTAAAGCCCACAAGTGCCGCAACAGCACCACCTAAAAGTAAAACAAACTGATTACTACCACTCAAAGCATCATCTCCAAAAACAAAAACATTATAAGCTAACATGGCAACTAAAGCTAAAACAGGAAACAAAGCCTCCCAAATATTTAACTCTTTGTTATCAATTATTTGCTGATTTCCGATGTTAACTTCTGATTGATTTTTATTCGCTTGCATTGTAAAAAATTTGGAATGTAATGTTACGCTTTTACCTACGGTTATGCAAATCAAATTGAATGGCTTATTTTTGCCCCCATGGATTCATTGACTCAAATTATTTTAGGTGCTGCTTGTGGAGAAGTTGTACTGGGTAAAAAAATTGGAAATAAAGCCTTATTATTTGGAGCTATTGGAGGTACCATACCAGATCTAGATGTTTTTATTGGGCGGTTTTTATACAGCAATGAAATACAAGCGATGGCTTTTCATCGAGGGTTTATGCATTCTATTTTGTTTGCTTTCTTGGGAGCTTTTTTATTTGGATGGAGCACCTACAGACTCTATGATACTGGAAAAAGAAAGGGTCAAACGACTCTAAAAAACTGGACATGGCTTTTCTTTTTAGCGATATTTACACACCCAATTTTAGATTGTTTTACTCCCTACGGCACCCAGCTATTTGCTCCATTTTCTAACTATAGAGTTGCTTTTAATACAATTGCTGTTGCAGACCCTTTCTATACAATTCCATTTTTGTTGTGTTTGATTATTATGATGTGCTATCAAAGGAATAAACAACAAAGAACTTGGTGGTTAAAAACAGGAATTTATGTGAGTTCTGTCTATCTATTTTTTACGGTTGGAAATAAACTCTACATGGATTCAGTCTTTAAAAAATCATTTAAAAAGGCAGGGATTGCTTACAATCGTTTCTCTGCACAACCCACCATATTAAACACTGTTTTATGGTATGCTGTTGCAGAAAGTGATACTCAGTACCATCTGACTTTTTATTCTTTGTTAGATAAAAAATCCATTACAGAAAATATTATTAGTGTGAATAAAAATCATTCGCTGATAGAGATGAATGACAAAAATTTACAACGTTTATCGTGGTTTAGTAATGGCTATTTTAACCTCTCCAAACAAAAAGAAACAGCTACATATAAATATGTAGATTTACGATATCCAATGCTAAATCCTACCGATCAAAATTCGAGTGTTTTTAATTTTACGCTCTTTTATAAAGACAACCAATGGGATATGCTTCCTTTTAGTGGGACTGCTCCAAAAAAAGAAGATTTTACGAACTTTATAACTCGTTTGAAAGGAGTTTAAGTCTCTATCCTAGGGTTAATTTCCTAGAGTTGATTTCCTAGAAATTAACAAACACAAAAGAAGCTTCCATTACAAAATATCCAATGTTATCATACAAGATTTCATCAGTTCGTAAGTGCTCTCAATATCATCATCTAAGCCAATAGAAAAACGAATTAAACCGTCTGTTAATCCCATTTCTTTTTGTTCGTCTTCTGAAATTTCTGAGGAGGTAGAGGTTCCTGGGGCACTAAAAAGTGTTTTATAAAAGCCTAAACTAACTGCTAAATACCCAATATTTTTATGCTGCATTAACTCCATTAGAGCATTCGCTTTTTCTAAAGAACCAACATCAATGGTTAACAGCCCTCCAAAGCCATAGGCAGTATTCATCATGGATTTAAATAATTGATGCGAAGGATGCGACTCCAACCCTGGATAGACTGTTTTTAGTCCATCAGCTTCAAATTGATGCGCCAAGAAAGAAGCGTTATGACTATGTTGTTTCATTCTAATAGGAAGCGTTCTCATATTTTTTAAAATAGAGGCTGCTCGTAAACTGTCCATTGTAGACCCCAACAACATACTTGCACCGTTATTTACATTTCGTAAATCATCGATAAACTCATGAGTACCACAAGCGACTCCTCCAACAGCATCTGAAGTCCCATTTATAAATTTTGTAAGACTGTGACATACCACATCTGCACCTAATTTTACCGGAGAAATTGACAAGGGCGAAAAAGTATTGTCTACCACTAATTTTATTTTATACTTCTTTGCCAAAGCCGATAAAGCCTTGATATCTGCAACTTCCAATAAAGGATTACTTACAGTCTCACAAAACAATACTTTCGTGTTTTTTGTGATGGCGGCTTCTACAATATCTACTTTTGTAATATCTACAAATGTGGTTGCAATCCCCAATCTTGGGGTGAAATTTTTTAAAAACGCATAGGTCCCTCCATAGATGGTTCTACTCGAAACAATGTGTTCACCTGCACCAACTAGCTGTAGTAATACAGGGGTTATCGCACCCATTCCTGAGGCAGAGACATTGGCTGTTTCTGTTCCTTCCATGGCCGCTAAAGCCTCCCCTAAGTATAAATTACTTGGGGTAGAATGACGTGAATATAAATAACAACCCGCTGCATTTCCTTCAAATGTGTCTAACATTGTTTTTGCCGACATAAATGTATAAGTAGAGGAATCTGAAATGGATGGATTTACACCTCCAAATTCACCAAAAAATTGTAGATCTTGAAGAGCATTTGCTGGTTTAAATTTCATAAGATATTGATTTTATAAATACAAAATAACAATATAAAAGAAAAATTATCAATCAAAAGATGCAAATACAGTTTATAAATCTAAAAAAATATGTATTTTTAGATTTATAAACTAAATAATCGCTTTATTGCATCACTTATTAGAAAAATTTAAACATATGGTCTTGGATGTTACAGATAAAAAGCTTCTTAATTTGCTGCAACAGGATAGCAAACAAACCACCAAACAACTTTCTTTGCAATTAAATCTATCGGTTACTGCTGTTTATGAGCGTATTAAAAAATTAGAAAAAGGAAAGGTCATTCAAAAGTATGTAGCAATCATTAATAAGCATAAAATTGAAAAATCTTTTTTGGTCTTTTGTCATATCAAACTGATGCAACATTCGAAAGATTATGTCACTACTTTTGAACGAGAGGTTTTAAAATTAGAGGAAGTTTCTGAGTGTTTTCATGTAAGTGGTGAATACGATTATATCTTAAAAGTGTATGTCAAAGATATGGATGAGTACCGAGAATTTA
>Ga0209716_1002933_pt1 | contig 10817 bp, 30 predicted proteins | sample COGITO_mtgs_1205_FD_184811 | JGI IMG/M metagenome (GOLD analysis project Ga0209716, IMG submission 184811) | Pelagic marine microbial communities from North Sea - COGITO_mtgs_120531 (SPAdes) (version 2) | ecosystem: Environmental > Aquatic > Marine > Epipelagic ...
CTTAAATGTGGTATTGATTCAGATACTACACTCGTTTCTAAATATGGTGTTCTTATACATCTGTCAATAAGAATAGGCAGTATGCCAAATGTTTTACCAGCTGACGTACCACCTTGAATTACTTTTTTACGCTTTGTAAGAGCGTGTAATTTCTTTATCGCAGTTGTTGTTTGGAACATTCTATAAATCGAATAGAGGTTGTTCAGATGTTATTGAAATGTCTTTTGTTTCTTTTGGCTTACCAGCATAATAGTTGTAGAACATTTGCACATATTTAAAATCTCCTTCTTCAACACCTTTTTCAAGTGCTGCATATGCCTTTGGTTCTAATGGAGATAATCTTTCAATCATTTTTACCTCTTCTGCTTTTGATGGTCTACCACCTTTGTTTCCTTTTGTTCCTTTATTGTTTGCTCTTTTATCCATTTTTCAAATCAGTTTAAATTAGTTTACTAATTATATAATAGTAAATATCAGCTATTTTATTCGGTTTCTTTTTTATCTTCTTCTCTTGTCAAGTTAATTGCTTTGATTATTGCTTGTACTTCCAAAGCTAATTTATACGTTACCTTTTCAACAAGTGCTAACCTTTCGTTTATTGTGTGTTTCTTCTGCTTCATATCTACTATATTAATTTGTCGTTTAATTGTTCAATCCATTGTCTTAATCTTGTTTTATTACAAGTGCAAGGTTCTGAATATTTATGGTTGAAATATTTTGCGTGTAGTCTACACATTGTTTTAAAATCTTCGTTGCTCATCTTTGAAGTAATTCTTTGCTTTACTCCGTTCCATATTAATCTATCTTCTACCATTAAAATAATTTTAAAGCGTTATCTTCAATTCTTTTTTTAGCTATTTCAAAATAGTTTTCATCCATTTCGATACCTATGCCATTTCTATTGGTGTTTTGACAAGCTACCATAGTTGAGCCACTTCCCATAGTTAAATCAACAACTAAATCATTTTCATTGCTAAAAGTCTTAATTAAATCTTCAAGCAATAATGTAGGCTTTTGTGTTGGATGGTGTCCGTCATAATCTTTTTTGTATTTTAATATATTGCTTTTGTATTTTTTACCTTCCCATAGGTTAAAGGTGCTTGCAAACTTATTTTTAAATTGGTTGTCTATTTCTTTGAGTTCTTCGTAAGGTATTGGAAAAAATTTAGTAGGTTGTAATATATTTTTATAAATTTCTTCTGTTGGTAAATGAAATTGAGCAGCAGCCCAATAATGTTCTAACACACTTCTATCTCTATTACCTTTTTTATTTGTGTAATCGCTAAATAAGTGGTTAAATTGCTTATTAGTCATTCCGCTTTTTTGCTTACATTCTTTTAAGTAATTTCTTAAAGGGTGTAAATCTTCCGTGTCGTGGTTCTTACTAAACACTAAAATATCTTCAGTAAAAGAAACCATATTAACTTTAACACCTAGAGCAACCGCAAAATTATCTTTTTCCCAAGTTGCCCTATAACTAAATGGTATGTTTGGTATTGCTTCGGTTATTAGTTTAGTAGTGTAAGGTTCTTGACTAAACAATATCATTTTGCCGTTTTTTCTTAATATACGGTTTGCAATCTCATAAACCTTTTTAGGTTCTATTGCTAAATCCCATCCGTTAATTCCTAATTTTCTACCGCCATCAGTATTCATATTACCGTAAGGCAAATCAGTTAATATCAAATCAACACTTCCACTTTCTATTTTATCGCTTTCAATAAGGCAATCGCCTTTATATAATTTTACCATAATTCAATATCGTTTAAGTTTTCTTGTCTTTTATCGCAACCACAATCTTCTCCAAATATCTTTTTAACTATCCATTTGATACCAGTATAATATGTAATGCGTTCAATTAAATCTCCTAGCTTCATTCTAAAATCTTTTTGGTTAATTTAGCTTTTGTCTTTCTGTATGTATTATACAAGGAATGATATGTAATGCTGGTTTTGTTTGATAGTTCTGTAATCGAATATTCGTTTTGAATAAGGTTGAATACTTTTTTATCGTACCAATGCAAATCTTCTAATTCTTTTATTAGTGTTTCATCTGCTGAATCATAATCAATATATTCTTGCGATTCTAAATCTAAAACCAAATCCAATGAAACTTTGTTTTCTTTTTTCTTCTTGTTGTACATTTGTTGAAATGAAGTTCGTAATGTTAAATAAATGTAGTAATAATTTACATCATCTCCATAGGATATATTTAAACCTTTTTTTAGCATCCTACCAATTATAAGATACATATTACTAACAATGTCTTCAGCTTCATCTTTGGTGCAACCAAATTTAAGAACTGTATTTATCCATTTATTGTGTGATTTAAAAACCTTTTCTAACATATATAAAATTATTGTATAAATATACAGATAATAATAAGAAAGTTATAAACAAAAAAGAAAGTGATTCTAGAGTATAGCTACCCCAAAACCACTTTATTTAATTAAATTTATACTATATGTGTTTGATTATTTTTGTAGATGAATATTTTTGTTTTTAAGTATAATATTTCATTATATATATAATAAGTTTTTATGCCAAATTTACAAAATATACTATATTATTTTCTTATAGTAAAAGTAATTACTATCAATTTTTCTTATGCTTATATCTGATGTAACCAGATTCTAAATGCTTTGAATCAATCCAACCAGTAACTGGATTCATTTTATAGTTTTGCTTTCTTTGTTGAACTTCTTTGTGTTGCATTCTTTTAAACTCTTCAAGTGTTTGTATATCTTCCATATTTATATTTTTACCAAGTTCCAGCTAATGCACCAGAACATTCAATTATTTCATATTTGTTTTGTGCTTTCCATTCATAAGATTTAATTCGTAGCTTTACAAGTTCTGTAACATCTGCACGTTGAGTTGAGCCATAAGGTAATGTACCTATAAGAGTATCTAAAGCATCCAATCCTATTTCGCTTTGTCTTGTATCAATTTCTTTTATAGTTTGCTTAAAAGCTTTCTTTTTAGGTTTTATTTGTTTTTTTTCTTCTTGGTCGTTGAAATATATTTTATACATATTTCTAAACTCATTGTAACTTGCATAATAAACATTTATTTTTGAAAGAGAATGGAATATTGATGCTCTGTTTTTGCTTGAACCTTTTTCTTTAAAGAAGTCTGATATCATTCTGTCATTCATTCCGTTGAATTCTTTTAGAATCTTATAAAATAAACATCTTGTATAAGCATCTTTTGGTGTTCTTGAATTGCTTTTTATATTAAACTCAAAGTTTTCTTTGAACTCTTTTAATAAATAGTTTGCGTTTTCTGAATTGTAGTTTAATTTATGCTTCATATTATTCAATTATTTTTGCTCCGTGTTCAAGATTTATTTTATCTGATGCTGCAACCATTTTTGGTTTGTCTTTTGAGTAAGCAATACACACTTCTTGAATCTTTGTAAAGTCATTAAAATCAAACTCATTTAGAAGCCATTTAACGAACTCTAATTTATTTGCGACTAATTTATCTCCCAAATCTTTTTCGTCCACCTCTTCGACCTTCTGATAGTAATTCGTTTCAATTTCTATTAAGTCATCAATTGTTTTCTTTACATTGTTTTTTGTTCTGTGCCTAAATAGTCCAGATGCTTTTGCTTCTTCTAAAAAGTGTAAGTTTACAAATGATGTTATTATTGCACCGCTTACTTGTTCAATTTGTTTTTCTGTTAATTCCATTTTAATATTTATTTTGCTCGCACTTTTCCTCGTTGTAGTATCTCTTTGTTAATTCAATTTCATCATCAAGTAATTTATTTAAGTGCTTGTAAATAAAATCTGCATCTTCATCTGTTAGTTGATACTCTTCATCTTCAATCCAAATGTTGGTATGTAGCACGTCATCTTTTAAATGTAAATCAATTAAATGTTCATCAGTATCTAAATACAAACTTACTTCATTTGGAAGCTGCTCATTGTACCAACTATCTTCTGATTCAAATTCTGGTTGAATTATTTTAATAATGTTTTTTAGTTTAGTATCCATTGTTTTTTGCTTTTTGTATTTCTAATTCTATATCAAATTTTAATAATTCTATTTCGTTTTTTAAATAGGTATTTTCTGTTCTACTAATTAAATATTCTATTCTGTCAAATCTTTCTTCCATTATCTAAACATCATTATTATCATTACTGCCAACCAAAATGTTAAAAACATAACCAGTAAAACCATTAATAAACCAAACACTCTTTCAATCCCTTTATCAAATATTTTCTTTATCATATCTTAAATGTTAAAAATTAAACTTACTAATGTTCTTGCCGTAAAGTAGCATAAAACTGCTGCTAATAATGTTATTGTAATTTGTTCTGACCTTGTTAAATCTTTCATTTTATTTGTTTTTAAAATTATTGTTAAGCAAATCTAATATTTATCTACATATAAAAAAAACTTATTTACATTTATTTTTAATTTTAACATTCCTTTAATATTTTAACAAAAAAAAGAGAAGCTAATTTGCTTCCCTTAATCTTTCAATTTCTCTTTCTAAATAGTCCTTTGCTTTTAAAAGGTCTTGTAATTCGTCTTTCTTTTTACCAGCTCTGCATATATATTTCAATATGTTTCCTCTGCTAAAATTAAGGTTAAAATCGTTTATTACATCAATTACATCGTAATCTTTGCCATTGTCATAATGTGTTTGTGTTGCTCTCATAATTATTCCTTATATTTATATAGTAAATCTTTTTTAATTAAATATGCTTTTTTACTTTTAGTATCTCCTTTGCCTACAAACTCAACGTATTTTAAATTATTTTCTAATATACATTTTTTTATGTTTTTTGTTATAAACCAGTTATATTCATAACCATCATATATAACCCAGTATTTAGCAGTTGTTGTACTTAATGCAGATGGCTTATTGTTAAACTCAATTTCAATAACAATATTACTTGTGTATTTACTTTTTTCATCAGATTTAACTTCAATGCCTATATTTAATTCTGGTACAAAAATATCATATTCTTTGTAGTAACCATCCTTTATATACGCTTTATTGTACTTTATTTTTATTTTATCTAAAATAAAATTCTCGTGTACCTTCCCTCTTTTTAAATCTCTTTTAAAGGTGTTTTGTTCTGTTATCATTTTCTTTTTGTTTATCGTATTCGTATATTTTAGTGTATAAATCCCAAATTGATTGATATCCTTCTTGCAAATCAAATTCTTTACCTTGCATATAATACTGAGCTTTATGCCCTAGTTGATACTTTACCTTATAGTTTGCACCAGATGATTCTAAAGTTATCACAAAACCCTTATTAAAGCAATATGATTGTGCTTTATTGTCGCAATTCTTAAATGGTTTTAACTTCTTTTTAATCTTCGCCATCTATATTTTCCCATAATTCAATAAACTCCAATGCTTTCTGAACACCTAACGCTTCGCAAGTTCTTTTTGCTTCAACCAAAACCAACCAGTATTCGTAAATATCATTCCTATCTTTAGAAGTAAAGTAGTTATCCAAACAGCTTCTGTACGCTATTCGGTGCAATTGATTGCATTGTTCTTTGTCATTCATTTTTATAGGTTTAAATCGTAAAATTCTTTGTTCTCTAAATACTTGTAATAATTCTCTGTGGCTAAATCCAGCTTTGCATAACCACCTTGTATAAATTCATCATCAAACTGAAAGAATCCAACCTCTTTTGTTTTTTTGTCAACAACAGCATATTTAAACTCAAAGCAATCAAATAACTCTAAATATAATGCAGCTTGTAAATCATATCCATACATCAAAGCAGCTTCTTCAAAAGTATCAATATCGCTTGTTGTTTTTAAATCGCATACAATACCAGCAAGAAGCATATCCGCTTTTCCTCTGAATGGTAAACCATTATAATATCCAACCGCTGGAAGTTCAAACGATGCTTTTTTAACAAGTTCTTGGTACTCTTCATTCTCCAATACCGCTTCTGCAATTGCTTGGCATCTGTTTAGTTCTGCTCTTGTGTAAACCGATTGTGATGGTTTTTCTTCAACTGCTAATTTATACGCTTTACTTCCCTTTGTGCTATCAATTATTGTTAACTCTTTAATCCTATGCGGTTCTAAAGCCAATAGATGTATCAAACGCCCATCTCTGAATGGTTGTGGTTCTTTTGCCTTTGCTGGTTTATTTAGTTCCCTTACATATGCTTCTGGAGATTCAATCAAACTTTTACACATTGAACTGCTCAAAGCGTTTTTACCAAGATACCCATAGTAGAATGAATCATCCATCATTTTTTCAAGTATATCCTTTTTTTCAAATTCTTCTCCGTTTAATAGTTTAATTGTTTTCATCTTATTTTAGTTTTTATTCTTATTTACATAATGCAAAATAAATTCATAGTCATTATCATCAAAATCTTTTTGTAAATCATCTACTTCAATACAAAAAAAATAAAATTTATTTGTTTCGTGAAACTTAATTTTATAATCATAATAATAAGTGGGAACGTAATCGCTTGTTTCTTCTATTCTTAATTTTTTACTAATTAATGCAACGTAATATTTAATATTTTCTATCGTGTACATCTTTATTATTTTAGTTTTTTTGCTTTGTTTATATTTAGTTCTGTTATCTCTTTCTTTACCCAAAAACGTTTTTTAAATTCTGTTGTTGCTGGAAGTGATTTTGTAAACCACTTTTGTTCAATGTCGTTTAGGTTGAATAAATAGATTCCTTTTGGTGTACTATTTATGTAAATTGGAATATCAAAATTTTTATCTGATTCTTTTAAAATAGCATCGTATTTTGATTTCTCAAGAATTAATGTATCGTAATGTTTTCTTCTGCACTTTAATTCAATTCTGCTTTGTGTTTCAATATCGTAGCAATCCCATCTTGATATTGGATTCTTACTGTTTACTAATGTTTTGTAATGGTTTTTTGAAAGCCATTCAAATAAATCTTTTTCCTTCCAGTTGGTCATATGTTGTAAATATAACACATTTGTTAGAAAGTATAATCATTGTTTATAAACTCTGGCAATCCGTTTTCATTTACTTGAAAGCTAAATGTTTCAAATGGTCTGTTTCTGCTTCTTTTACATTCAACAGTTACCCAACCTTTGTTTGCATTGTTCTTTTCTAACTTAATTTGTGTTTCCGCTTTTTTTTCAAGTGCTGAACCCAAATTTCCGCTTGGCTTATCGCTCCCAAAGTTTTGATGTATTATAGTTGTAATATGACAATTTAGTTTTCCAGACCATTGCAATAGCTTTTCAGCAACATTATTGGCTTGTTCCATATTATTTACATCGGAACATAAATCAGCACAACCATCAATGATAACTAAACCAATTTTTTCATCTTCAAATTTATCAAATAAAATATATTCAATAAAATCAATTTTACTTTTCCAACTCATTTCTCGCAATGCATAAATATGATAATTATCATCGTTTTGCAAATCATTCATTACTAAAGGTCTTCTTGCTAATTTACTAACGTGAAATTTTCCTTGTTCTGTATCAAAATGAATTATCTTTCTTCCTCTTCGATGCCCTTTTATTTTACCACTAAATTTATTTGAACCACTTTGGTAAGCTGATACAAGTAAACTTGTGAGAAAGGATTTACCGACTTTTGGAAAAGCTTGAATAAATGAAAAGTTGCCATCTGTACCAATTGGAACTGGATATTCCGAATAAGAACCATCAAAATTTCTGTCTTGATATATTCCACAACTAATAGCAACTGGCGGATATTTAATAACTTCTTCAACATCAATACTTGAATCTTCTTCAAGTTGCTGCATCAACATCCTTGTTGCTTCTTTATCATCCGCTGTGTTTATTTTGTTCATCATCTATATATTTCTGTATTTTTGTTTTATAAAATTTGCCAAGAATATTGTCGTTTAGGAATTTATCACTTTCCAAAACATTCTCTTTGAACTGCAACATAGTTTCGTAATATGTCATCATTGTTCGATTATAGCAAATGTACATTATTTCTCGGTAACAATCTTTAATACCCCAAATCTTTGTGTGTATATTGCTTCCAGTATATTTTAACCAATTACTTTCAACGTATTGAATACGCTTTCTCTTATATCCTTTTAATGGCGGTTTAGTACGCTTATTAAGGAATATCTTTTTACCAATATACAATTTGTCTGTTTTTAGATTTCGTATCTTGTAAACGAACCCAATTGCTTCTGCTGGTAAATCAGTTCTATCTTTTATAACTTTTCCTTTGTAGTGCCACATAAATGTAAAAAAGGGATGCTTTTAAACACCCCTTGTTTTAATTAATTAAAATGGCATATCGTCTGATGCAACTGCTTGTGCCTCTTCTTGTCTAATTGCTTTTTCGCATTTTCCATCTGTCCAAATTACAACACCGTTTCCGATGTATTTCTTTGGTTCTTTTGCTTCTCTTTGCTCTTTGCTTTGAGAATCAAATACTGATGCGTTTTGCCCATAGGTATTTGTATCATCATTTACAGATACTGTAAAGTTGTAATAAGTTCCTTTTTTTCCTTTTACAAATTTCTCTTTTGGTAAATTGTCAAGGTTAATTGATAAATTGATTAATGCACTCATAATTTCTATTGGTTTTAATTTTGGTTTATAATTTTATTCTTAATAATTCTACTGGTATGTCAATAATATCTGCTATTTCTTGAATTGTAAATTCAACTTGTTCTTCTGTATCTGTAAAAAATAAATCTTTTTTTTTCATATTAATTGTCTATTGCGTTATCCATTGTTTGAAGTATGTGCCTAAATACACTTCGCTCTTGTTCGCCAGTTACATCTACTCCCTTTAAGAATAGTTTCCAATGGTCTTTTTTTGTTTTTATCATTTCTGGTTTTACATCTTTCATATTTATTTATTTAATGCTTCTTTTGTGTTCTTTGAAATCTTATATTTAGCTTCAACGTTTGCTAAATTGCCGCCACCTTTTAAATATGCTTTTACTTTTGTAAATTCTGGTGTATTTTCGTTTAACCAACCTTTATCATCATTTGATGCTTTACTGGTTGCTTTTCCGTGTGTGTTTGTTGAATCAGCATCTTTTGTGTCATCAATCAAAAATAAGCCATTTAAAGCATACTTTCTTGAATAAGAAGAACTACTTCCAAAAGATTGTGCGATGTCCATACCTTTTCTATTTGGGTCGATACCAGCTTGTGATTTTGCGTGTACTTGGTTTTCTCCATCAGATATCACAGCAACAGATTCAACAAATAAAATGTTTCCAAGTTCTTTGATTTCGTCTGATATTGTTAAGGTGCAATTATACTTCTTTAAAAGTGGTTTAACTGCTTCAAGAATATCCTCGCAACTTCTGTAATTGTACTTTCCAAAATTATTTCTTTGGTTTTTTGGTGCTTTTAATTCGGCTTGAATTTTTTGTAAATTTTCCATTTGTTTCATTTTAGGTTTATAAATATACTACTTTTTATTGCAAACTTGCTTTTAAATTTAAAAAATTTCTTGTTCCATAAGTAGGAACTTTTAATTGATAGTTAATTTTAACATCTGTTAGGTTTGAGTCTTGCTCCATATGATATTCAATTTGCATCTTTAACTTATCCCAAGCTGCTTGGTTTATCTTTTTATCACTTTGCATTGCTTCCATAGTTCTTTTATTTTTTCTTTTGTATAGTGTATTCCACTATTTCCGTTTTGACCGATTATTTTCATTCTTTCGTTTGCTTCTTCTTCCCAATCAGAAAATTCAGCGTGTTCTTTACATTGTTCGCATATGCCAGATTCTAACCAGTTTCCAGCACCGCAGCAGTTTGATTGTTCCATATTATATAAAATCTTTATCTGTTAATACTTGATTTAATGCTTTTTTTACATCGTAAAATTCTCCAACAGTATATGCACCTCTGTAAAAATCTTTGTCAATCTGTTTAAGTGTTTCAATTAGTTCTTTCATAATATTTGTTTTTAGTTATTAATTATATGCAAATCTACAAAAGCATTTTAAATAAAACTGTTAAAAAGTGTTAAAGTTTATGTTAAAATTTCATTTAACCTTTCTGTGTAAGCGTTTACAGCATCTAATTCATCCGTAAATAAACCTAAATATTCTCTTTTTCCATTAAATTGTATCTGTGAAACCCATTTTTTAGCTACTTTATGCCAAGTAATACCAGCATAATCACTTGAATATCCTTTTTTATCTTTAGATGTATTTTCTCTATGAGAAATAATCTGCAAATTATCAACTCTATTATCCAAAGGATTGTTATTTATGTGGTCAACAATTAACTTGTGTCCGCAAGGATTATGATTCAAGAAAGCCATAGCAACAAGTTGATGTATTTGAAATATCTTACCTTTATTATTTATTGATAATTGAACAGCTAAATATCCATTATTCAATTTTGTTAATTTATTAAACCTTTCCCCTCCGTTTTTTTTTATTCTTTTTATTCTACCCTTATTTGATATTTTATACAATCCTTTGTAATTAGGAACATCCTTAAAAACTTCATTCATATGTTTATATTATTTATTTAATACAAATATACAACATTTTTAACAATAAAAAACAGTTTTATAAAAGCAAAAAAAAGGTTCAACATATAGCTAAACCTTTTAGTGATAATAATCTAAAACAAAATAAGATGAAAAGAAAAACAGTTAAGATATTTCCTTGTTCAAATATACAAATAAATATGTGTTTAAATATTTAACTTATAAACAAAAACAAAAATATTTAGCTATAAAGTTGAAGATATATATCTTTTTTTTTATATAATACTCCGAACACTTATATTTATTTTATTATAGCTATATTTCTTTATTTTTTTTTATATTAATATTTTACTATAAAACAGTAACTAATT
>Ga0209716_1002945_pt1 | contig 10794 bp, 11 predicted proteins | sample COGITO_mtgs_1205_FD_184811 | JGI IMG/M metagenome (GOLD analysis project Ga0209716, IMG submission 184811) | Pelagic marine microbial communities from North Sea - COGITO_mtgs_120531 (SPAdes) (version 2) | ecosystem: Environmental > Aquatic > Marine > Epipelagic ...
AGCCTACTGGCGGAGATATTAACCGTAAGTCTATTAATCTGCATCACGGTGTAGTAATTAGTGATAAATTTATGGAAATTATCGAAAATGCTACTCGAATTGAAGGATTTGACGACTCTTGGGACTTAATTGACCCAAACAGTAAGCGAGTTACTAAGACTGTATCTGCGAAGGCACTCTGGGTAAAACTTATTCAAAATCGTGTTGAAACAGGCGAGCCTTACATTATGTTTGGCGATACTGTACAAGATGCGTTACCCTCGTTCCAAAAAGAGCTCGGATTAGTAGCACGTCAATCAAATCTTTGTTCTGAAATTACACTTGCGACAGATAAAGATCGTACTGCGGTTTGTTGTTTGTCAAGTGTAAATCTGGAAGAATATGACGAGTGGAGAGATGATCCGCGCTTTATACCAGACTTAGTAAGAATGCTAGATAATGTATTGACACATTTTATTACACACGCCCCAGATGAGCTAGAAAAAGCCAAGTTTAGTGCCTTTAGAGAAAGAAGCATAGGCCTTGGAGCTATGGGTTTTCATGCACACTTACAAAGACATAATATTGCTTTTGAGAGTGCAATGGCAAAGGGCAGGAATATGCAAATGTTTAAGCATATTAAATCGGAGGCAAAACGTGCTACTGAACTTCTTGCAAAAGAGCGTGGTGAGTGTCCGGACGGAGTTGGCCATGGTGTTCGCAATGCTCATTTATTGGCTATCGCTCCTAATGCTTCTAGTAGTATTATTTGTGGTAATACTAGCCCAAGTATTGAACCCTACCGTGCTAATGCATATGTACAGAAAACTAAAACAGGCTCTTCGCTCATGAAGAATGAGTATCTAGAGCATCACTTGGATGAGATAGGACACAATACCGAAGAAGTTTGGAAGAGCATTACTACCGCTAACGGTTCAGTAGCGCACCTAGACTTTCTAGATGATTGGACAAAAGATGTATTCAAGACAGCGGTAGAAATAGATCAGCGATGGGTTATCGATATGGCGGCAGATAGGCAGAAAGAAATTTGTCAAGCTCAGTCATTAAACCTATTCTTTGCTGGAAATGTATCGAAGCAAGAACTTCATGCAGTACACATGATGGCTTGGAAGCAAAAAGTAAAAACTCTTTACTATTTGCGAAGCGAAGCATTAAAGCGTGCTGAAAACGTATCAGTAGAAGCACTAAGGCAGTATATTTTCGAAACAATCGACGAAGGCGCTTGTTTAGCGTGTGAGGGGTAGAATGAGCAATTTATTAGAAGAAAGAGAATATTACAAACCATTTAACTATCCATGGGCTTTTGAACACTATAAAGCTCAACAGCAAATGCATTGGTTGCCAGATGAAGTGAATCTGGCAGATGATCTAAAAGACTATCGTGAAAAGTTGTCTCCCGGCAATCGACGACTTGTAAATCAGATATTTCGTTTCTTTACTCAGGCGGATGTAGATGTATGCTGTGGTTATGCTACTCATTATCTGCCCACATTTAAGCAGCCTGAAGTACGAATGATGTTGTCTGCTTTTGCAGCAATGGAAGCTGTACACCAAGAAGCGTATTCTCTACTACTAGAGACTCTTGGCTTTGATGACGATGAGTATCAGAAGTTTTATGAGCATAAAGAGATGCTAGATAAACATGAGCATCTTGCTAACTTTGGTATGAGTACAAAAATGGACATAGCAAAGACTATGGCTATTTACTCAGGTTTTACAGAGGGAGTACAGCTCTTTAGCAGTTTTGCGATTCTTCTTAACTTTCCTCGTCACAACCTTATGAAAGGTATGGGTCAGATTGTTACTTGGTCGATTCGAGATGAAAGTCTTCACGTAGAAGGCATGAGTCAGCTTTTCCGTACTTTTATTCAAGAGAATCCAGAGTTGTGGAACGATGAATTGAAGTATGAAATCTACTGCGCTGCAGAGCGTACTGTAGAGTTGGAAGATGCGTTTATTGATCTTTGTTTTGAGGGTGCAGATGTACCTGACTTAACTCCAGAAGAAGTCAAGTCTTATATTCGTTTTATCGCAGATCGAAGATTACTAGGTCTAGGCATGAAGAAAATATTCCATAGTGAAAAGAATCCTCTTGGATGGTTAGACTATATGCTCAACGGGGTTGAACATACTAACTTCTTTGAGAATCGAGCCACTGAGTACTCAAAAGCGAGTACTACAGGAAACTGGCAAGATATATTCAAATAAAAGAAAGGGGCGCTAAGCCCCTTTTTTATTACTTAAACCTATCAGATCCGTGTATCCAAAGTACCATTACCCATCTTTCTCCCTTAGTTACAGGAGTTACCCTATGAAGCATATAACTAGGGAACATACAGATAGCTCCTTGTTCATCTATAGCCGGAATGTTACTTCCCCCATTATTAAACTCTAAAACTCCTCCTTCATAATCAGAAAAATTGCTAAGAGGTACGGAAACTGAAATCTTGCGAGTAGCGGCAGATTCTCCCCCTATATCTACGTGCCAGTCATAATGACCTTTATCAGTGTCAGTATATTGTAGTAATTCTATGTGATGTATGATTCCTAATAAGTTGAACTTGAAATATTCGGTATTAGCTACTGCTACTGCAAATCCTATCTTATCAAAGATCCAACCATTACTTTCATCGTGTAAACTTATTTCATATTGATTTACAGACCTTACACTCGTATCTACTTTACTATTTGACTCGTCTCCTATACTTGCTTTAGTTGGATGAGACCCTCTTCCTATGTTTTTTATTCTTTCGCATTCTTCTGGGGTAAATGCTAAATCGGGATTAAACGTGCTGCAGAAACCAATAGGCAGAGGATTTACCCCATCTTGTAACCCTATCAATCTTCCTTGATTAAAATAACTAAATTGTATTAGTCTTCCTTCAGGTTTATCTATAGGTTTTGGAAGACCTAAAGATTCTCTATTGTCATATTTGTGATCTTTATAAGGCCCTTTCGCATCTACATAGTGAAAAAATACTTGAACTTGCCAATCTCCTTTAAATGTAGGTCTCCAATGAGGAAGCTCAGTACCTCTGTACATTACTAAATCCCCTGGATTAATAGACACAGCATGCCCTACATGGTCATCTTTATCCTTACCAAAGAATATAGGCCATACGCCAGTATTTGGATCAAATCCAAGAGTCATAGTACCAGATATTTCACAAGAAGGACGGTCGGAGTGCCTTTCTAATACTTCACCAGGTTTATAAAGTCTAGCATATGTATAGGTAGGAAGGAGATCTATTTCCAAATGCCTAGAAAGCGGCTCCACAAGCCTTTCTAGTAAATTATCGAATAGTTTATCTCCATAGACAGCCCCCGAAAGAGGGCATTGAGGGTCTTTCTCTAGTTTACCTTCTTTTTCTAAGGTGAACATATAATCTGTTAATTCTTTACATTCTTGTTGAGTAACTAGTTGTGGTATGTAGACGTATCTGTTGTCTTCAAAGTGTTTTGCAGTGCTATTCACTAGTGCAATCCTTTTTTAGTATTTGATTTAAGGTTGTTCTTCTGTTATATCTTTTACAGGTATTTTATCTTTACTATCCTCGACGTTCATTGAGTCCCATTTTAACAAAGGACAAGATACTTGAGGTATCCTAACTTTTGCAGGCATAAAACACCCGCACTGTCTGCAAAAGTTTAATTTATTTAATTCAGGGCATTCTTTGCAAATTGCTATTCGTTTGCCAACCTCTCCACTTCTCATAGTCATTTTCATTTTAAAAGCCTCTATCTCTTTCTAGGGTATTTTACATAAAGAGGAGCGTATATTTCTCTAAGCTCTAGTGCTTTTGCATAAAACTTAGTTATACGTCTGTCTATTTCTTCTTCTGACTGCCAAGGAAATATAAGTCCAGAATATTCACAGGCCGCTAGATTTAGTGTTGTCTCTTTTTGATTCTCGGAAGCAAAAATTGCCCTAGTTAAAGGGTAATAAGCACCATCTGCTTCGTGGAAAAAGTTTCCCATATTATGAACTCGCTTACCTATAAGAGCCCCTATTATTGTAAGCTCACTACAAGAAGTAGTCCATGCTTCACTACAATTGAGTAAGTAGTCCATTCCAGAGTGAGTTCTAGGAATTATTTTATTCCACCCTACTCTTTTTACCATTTCCATTACACCCTCACCGTCGCATAAAGGGTGCGGCTTAATTCGTAAATCATTATTATCATGGGAAGCTCTACACATAATTTCCCAACTCATTAAGTCAAAAGCATTATTAGCGGGAGTAAAACAAACTGCTTCAGGGTACTCAAAATCTTCTTCAGGCTCTCTGTGTAACTCATACTTATCTTTAATTATTTTAACCCAATTCTCTTCAATACCTTCAGTATTTCCCCCCTCTTCAGCGGATAGTTTTGATATTCTAGAGTTTATATCTATTGATTGAGTAGTTATAAAAATACCCCCTGCAAACTCAGTATAAGTAAATTCTGCAAATGCAGTTCCTTGAGTTGCAGCTACATCATAGCTTGTGGGAAAAGGACATTTCTGCCTTACTAAGAGCTCCATGCTTTCTGCCCATTTATTTCTATCTGATCTAGTCACCATATCTGCTAGTCGATCTTTATGGGTCTCTGGTGATGACATTAATACATTTGCAAATCTCATTTTTTATAGCTCCGGCCATGTAATATTATAAAGGTTTTCTGCACTTGTTATATCTGCTAGTGCTTGCATATAAGTATCTATTCTTTCTATTGAAAAAGTTATTGGTAGCCCTAATCTGACTTCTCTATTATACCTTTGAACTAGTTTATCGGCTCTTTCCATTAGGACATCTCTTTTTGCTCGAATTTGTTTTAATTTAAACCTGCGTCTGTGAGGCTTATGGTCTTCAGGAACTTCTTTTAATAGCCAAGTTCTTTCCCACCCTAAATCTGTTTTAATTGGAGTGTCTAATCTAACTACGTGAGTCTCTGTTTCCTCAGGCTGTTCAAAAGAGCTCCAAGGACCTATGACTACATAGCCTGTGCCTTCAAGATGCTCATCAGTTATATCTTTAGGTAAAGACATATGACTTAGAGTTTCTCGTAACTTTCTTTCATTTACAGGGAACTCTATAACTTCCTCATAATATACTTTTGCAAATAACATTATTTATCCTCTTTTTATCCTGTTAGGTTGCTTGTGGGGCTACTTGTAGTTGCCGTTGTTGGGTAAGTAGTTGGTCTAGTAGTAGGCGTACTGGTTTGAATTGTTGTCGGGAATGTAGTAACATAAACAGTAGGTATACTAGTAGGACCATACTCTGTTAGGTAAGTAGTTGGGTAAGTAGTCGGGAATGTAGTAGTTATAGTAGTAGGTCTACTTGTAGGTGACGTAGTAGGTCCGTACTCTGTTGGGTAAGTAGTTGGTATAGTAGTAGGTCTACTTGTAGGTGACGTAGTAGGTCCGTACTCTGTTGGGTAAGTAGTTGGTATAACAGTAGGTCTACTTGTAGGTGACGTAGTAGGTCCGTACTCTGTTGGGTAAGTAGTTGGTCTAACAGTAGGTCTACTTGTAGGTGACGTAGTAGGTCCGTACTCTGTTGGGTAAGTAGTAGGCGCGATTGTAGGTCTGCTTGTAGGTGACGTAGTAGGTCCGTACTCTGTTGGGTAAGTAGTAGGCGCGATTGTAGGTCTGCTTGTAGGTGACGTAGTAGGTCCGTACTCTGTTGGAGCTAATGTAGGTCTACTTGTAGGTCTACTTGTAGGTCCGTATTCTGTTAGGTAAGTAGTGTTATAAGTAGTTACCCCCGTAGTTATAACAGCAGTTGATACTAAAGTAGGGAATGTAGTAATTATAGTAGTAGGTCTACTTGTGGGAAAGAAGGTATCATAAAAAGTTGTCCAGTAGGTAGTATAAAAAGTTGTCCTAGAAGTAAGATATGAGGTTGTAAACGCAGTGACTCTACTAGTAGGGCTACTTGTATTACGAGTAACAACGGCGGATGTCTGCTGTGTACAAGTAGCATCACAATAAACATAAGTACACCCTGCGTAGCTTTCACCAGGGGAGGGAGTGCATGCAGTAGCAGTACATCCAGGATAATTAGCGGCATTTTCCGCACAATCGTCAAAGAAAGCGGCGTAAGTAGTATTATAGTAGGATAAGTAGCTTGTAGAAAACGTAGTAGTAAACGTAGTAGGCGTACTTGTAGGGTTACTTGTAGGAAACGTAGTAAGCTTGCTTGTAGGTCTACTTGTAGGTCTACTTGTAGTTCTACTTGTAGGAAACGTAGTAGGCGCGATTGTAGGTCTACTTGTAGGTCCGTACTCTGTATTACGGTATGTAATTACAGCAGTTGGCCTAGTAGTAGGTCTAGTAGTAGGAACAAGAGTAGGAAATGTAGTAACATAAACAGTAGATATAGTAGTAGGCGATAAAGTAGGATACGTAGTTGGATACGTAGTAGTTATAGTAGTTGGCCTAGTAGTAGGAACAACTGTAGGGTACGTAGTTGGATACGTAGTAGTTATAGTAGTTGGTCTAGTAGTAGGAACAACTGTAGGATACGTAGTTGGATACGTAGTAGTTATAGTAGTTGGCCTAGTAGTAGGCGATAAAGTAGGATACGTAGTTGGATACGTAGTCGGTATAGTAGTTGGCCTAGTAGTAGGAACGACTGTAGGGTACGTAGTTGGATACGTAGTAGTTATAGTAGTTGGCCTAGTAGTAGGAACGAGTGTAGGGTACGTAGTTGGATACGTAGTCGGTATAGTAGTTGGCCTAGTAGTAGGAACGAGTGTAGGGTACGTAGTTGGATACGTAGTAGTTATAGTAGTTGGCCTAGTAGTGGGCCTACTTGTAGATGTAGTAGTAGGAGCAAGTGTAGGTACTTGAGTAGGCCGTGTAGTAGGCCTGACAGTATTATAAACTGAAAAATATACAGAATCATACCCTGTTACCCACGAAGTAGCAAACTCAGTAGGAAAGTAGGTATCATAGTATGTATAGTAGCTTTTTACTGCTGCTAGTTGTAAAGCTTTAGCAGCTTTCATTAAGCATAGCTCCCGATAGTAGCCGCATATAACGTGTTAGAAACTTTCCATAGTACTAACGCGTCTTTTGCTGTTAGTGTCGGGGCAGTATTTCCATTGACTCCGGTCCAAACAATAGTGGGCCAAGTTACTGTATACGTTGTTCCATTTTCTATTTGCAATACTATCGCATCGCCAGACTGTAAAGACTCTGTAAAAGTTGTATTTGCAGTTAAAACTACTAATTGAGTACCTCCATTTGCAGGGTCTATAACCGTCCCAGATAAAGTATAGACTGTATCTCGTAAAGTTTGTACAGTTGTAACTCCGCCTAAGTTAATAGTGCCCCCGAATTCAGCAAGACGAATTGAACCATCGGCATCTACTTCAATAGAGGGAATGCCAGAAACATCATTAACAGAAAAAATTGTGCCTGTTAAATCGTTGGTAATTGAAAATAGTTGACCTGCAGAGCCTTCAAAGCTCAGTGTTCCATTGTCAGTAGGGTAAGTATAAAGAGTAATATTCTGCGCAGCAGTACTTGAATCTGCTCCAGAGAACACAATTTTTGGGTTATCTGACGACGAACTGATATTTGGAGTTATAACTATATTTTTATCTGAATCTGCCATACTTGTTCTCTAGCTGATTCCATAAAGGAATTATTTTTTTAGTTGCATACATTATAAAAAATTAGAGCTATTTTGTCAAGAAATATTTTTTAAACCCCGTATCTATCAAGAGTAAATTTTAATAAAATGGTCCAGGCAGCTTTCTTTGGAACAATTTTGTTGGTAATACTCTATTTGTAGGGCGCCGGAGAGCAAATATATTTGCTATATAATACCGTGCGCTATCGCCACCTCGTTCTCCTCTATATGTATAATTTATTAAATGTAGAAAGCTTGCATATTTTGCTCCATTTATAAAATGCCCTCCGTTATAAAACCTGCCAAATCTTGCGCTGGATTGGAATGTTCTCCAAGTTTCAAAATTATTATAGTTTGTATTGCCAGTAATAATATAATAATTAGGATTACTACCTCGGCCATTTCCAACAGGAGTACCGACAGGAAGCGAATATCCCCAGTTAGGTAAGGAACTCTGTAAGTTAATTTCCCATTCGCCCCCACCAATATCAGTATATGGAGTACCGTCCGTTGTTCGGTTATATCTAGTGCCAAATCTAGAATACCAGTAAGGAGTGCTATAGTCTGGGTGGTTTGAAGGAAAAAATACTGCAAAATTATTACTATTAGATGATCCGCTATACCAGCCCGAGGCACTAGCAACATAAATTTTAGTATCACCAGGGTTTGCCGCTCGGGTTAAAGTAGTTCTACCATAGTGCCCATTCATATAATAATAAACAAGATTATTATTTTTATCATATTGGCGAATGCCCATATGGCCTGATCCAGTTCTGTTATTATAACTTAAAGCATAAGTATATACGCTAGCACCAAATGTATAATAAAACCCATCTTTGATTTCAACCTTGGGACTGTTGGCAGCTGTAGTTCCATAACGATTAGTATTCATATCAAAATAACGTAAACCTACAGAAGTAAGATGATCTCCATAATTGGTAAATGCATGGTCTTCTACGCTTCTTAAAGCCGGATCAACTGTTCCCCCCTCCCATAAACCCAGCTTTCTTTTTCCAGAATATCCTCCCATTTTAATTCTCTTCTATTTCTTCCGTTTCAGGAACAAAAGGCTCGAATGATTGTAACATTTCAAGATCAGTATCAGGATACTCAGCAATATAAGGAACACTGCAAGAGTCTGCTTGTATTAAGTAGCTATCACCAATATTAGACTCTGCGATAATATTCAAATTAGCAGCTTTAATTTGATGTTGATAACTTTCATCGATTAAATATATCATATTCCATACCTTCCACGGAGCGCGTTAAAGTTTTGTTGTATCTCGCTTGCGGTTAATGCTCGGTCATATACTGAAAATGCAGAAATTTCACCACTCCAATAATACCCACTACGGCCTCCGACTATTATATTTCCTGGCAAGGTATAACTAGTGTATGCTTTGCTAGATGCAACAACTCCATTATCATAAGCAGTAGCAGTAGATCCATCAAGAACTATAGCTTGATAATGCCAATTTGTATCTATAGGAATCGAAGAATTCCATGCAGAACCTTGTATTCCCATACCGCTTGATTGTCCGACAGCATTTAATCCAGAATATAATCTTTGATTAGTACCATTACTGGTGGCATCTACCCATATTCTAGCGCCAGAGGTAGTGTTAGATTTTACAAAGGCTTGTATTGTAATAGGATTTGAAGCAACATTTCTTCCACTACCTATAGTCGTATCCAATAAAGAAGAGGCAAAGCTAAATGTGCCATCGCTGTTATACGTCAAACTTGCTGCAGTAATAGTATTATTACCGGCCCAATCCAATAACGCTTCGGTGTTAGATCGTGTACCATTGACAAACGGCGTTGCAAATGAGTTAGCTTCGATTTGCGGATTTCTCAAGAAGACACCATTCGCACCATTGCCGACCCATTGTGCCAATCTACTAGTACTAGATTCATTTGGTCCAAAGGCCATTCTTCCAGAAGATGTCGTACTGGTTGCTGTGGCTGTATAGGAGCACCTATAATAGCCGTTGCCTATATCTACTATGGAAGCAGCTGAGGTATTTCCTCCAGCAATAGTACCGTCAACGAGATCAAATGATGCAAAATTTAAACTAAAGCCGGTAGATGGCGCTATTTGAAAATAACGTACTCCATCATACTTTACCTCAACTGATTGTGTATATACAGTCCCACTCACCAACGATTTATCTTGAAGAACAAAATGAGCCGCTGAACCTGTCCCTGCTATCAGCCTACCGTTAGAATATGATGAATCGTTAAAGGTCCAGCCGCTTAGCGTATTCGTATTAGTATGAAGATTAGTAGTCGGTGCACCTTTCCACGATTTATTAGCACCAGGATTTGGTCCCATATCATAGGCAAATACGAGTCCATTCTTAACTATTTTAGCTCCGTGTCCTAATGCCATTAGAGTCCGAACCTCCCTTTATTAAGATTAAATATATAACTTGCTTCATCGCCTGTTAAGAGTCTATTAAATACATGTACTGGTCCTAGATACCCAGGCCAGTGATACGTGTTAGGGCCTGAAGCATATGGAGAACCAAAATTATTTAAAACAAATCCAGTAGAATCGCTAGTCGTAGTATTAATACTAAGCGTATCATTTGTCCAAGCTTTTCTAGCTCCATCCTCCATACCATAAGCAATCCAATTCCATTTATCCTGGCCATTAGGTATAACTAAATCTCCTACACTAACACTTGCGCTATTATGTACTCTTATTCTATAAGCGGCGCCTGAGTCTCTATGGTAAAATCTACTAGCATTATCATTTTTATTTCCAAAGGTCATGTCGTTTGTAGTGGCGCTCGGGTGATAGAAAAAATAGCACAAAGTAAACGCACTCATAGTTATTTGTGGAATTTCTATTGTTTGATCCCCAGTATTGCCAGTAAAAATCATATGGTTAGTAGGTGAGGTACCGATTGTAGTCGGATCACCAGTGAATGTAGTATCAGGAGGAAACTTTCGATATCCTGGGTCGGCTTTCCATACACACCCATCCGGTAGTTTAGGACTATAAGTAATACCCATTTTTAATACTCCACTTCAAATCTTTCGACATCTTTACGCTCTGCAAACACAGTATAGAAGCAATTAATATTCTCTCCACCAACAGTAACTTTATTCTCCGCCACATCTTCGACCCAGAGATCTTGGCCTCTACCGATTGCAGTAAGGTT
>Ga0209716_1002949_pt1 | contig 10787 bp, 4 predicted proteins | sample COGITO_mtgs_1205_FD_184811 | JGI IMG/M metagenome (GOLD analysis project Ga0209716, IMG submission 184811) | Pelagic marine microbial communities from North Sea - COGITO_mtgs_120531 (SPAdes) (version 2) | ecosystem: Environmental > Aquatic > Marine > Epipelagic ...
GCCTTGTCCCCCAAGGCGAGTATATCGACGCGCAGAATATCCGTATGGGCTCTACCGAAGACTCCGAGATAGGGGCGGTAGAAAACACCAAGGGCAATACGCAGCTCACTACGCTGCTATACCCCCCTACGGGCACGGCCTTGAGCGATAACGCCACCTGCATCGGAGCCTACGCCGACGGAGCCAACGAGACCATGTACTGGTTCGTCCACGACAACCTTTTCGGCGATGTAATAATTGGCGCCCGACCGCTGGACCTCATCGTCTCGTACAACACCCGTACCGATTTGCTTACCTACCATGTGGTAAGCGTTTCGCCCACCGTGGGGGGAAGCACCACACTGAACTTTAATCCCAGACGTTTGATTACGGGTGTCGACCTAGTCGACGACCTGCTCTTCTTCACCGACGACTACAACCCTCCGCGCCGCATCAATGTCACCACGGCATACCCTCAGCCCGTTAACTATGTCGACGACCCCGAGCTGGGAGAAAGGATTATGGTGCTTAAAGGAGCGCCACTTGCCGCACCCTCTTTGGCGCTTGTTGACGCAGACAACTCTCAGAACAACTATATGGAGGAGCGTTTTATATGCTTCGCGTATAGGTACCGCTATGAGGAGCGCGAGTATTCCGCTACCTCACAGTTTACTGGTCCGGCATTTAGTGCGGGGCCCTTCTTTTTCGCGCCCGAAAGCCTGACTAATGAGGGCATGGAGAACCGGATAAACAGTGCTGTGGTCACCATAAACACTGGCGGCAATCTGGTTAAAGGCTTCGACCTCTTGTTTAAGGAAATGGACGACAACATCGTCCGCGTCATAGAGCGGTTTGATAAGGAGCAAGACGGTATCCCCGACGACTCTACGTTCACCTACGAGTTCGACAACAGCAAGATTTTCACCATCCTCCCGGAGAGTGAGATACTGAGGCTGTACGATAACGTCCCTAGGCTGGCTCAGGCCCAGACCATGATGGGCAATAGGCTCGTCTACGGAAACTACCTCGAGGGCTACGACCTCATCGAAAGGCCCGGCGTACCTATCCGCCTCAACTATTTCGTTACTCACATCAAGGAAGAGCTTGGTGCCACCAGCGTTTCTTCCGAGGTCTCGAACGCCACCACCTACCTGCTCGACGGTCAGGGGTTGACGCCGAACCTGACGATGGAAATCACCATCACGGACTTTCAGAACGTGGAGCTAGGTGACACCTTTGAGATAACGGTGGAGGTAAGTCATGAGTCTTGGACCACGGTTTCCGGTACATCACCCACTTCTACCACTCCTGAATCCACCGTTGTTTGGAGGTATGTTGTCGACGCCGACTACAACACGCTGGCCGATATGTGTACCAGCCCCGGGTTCTCCAATAGCTTAGGCACCACAACAAACATTGAGACCGACCCGGCTCTTTACGCGAGCTCCGACCAGTCCATCTTTACCAACGCGTGGAATAATATCTTCCCCCTAACAGCTACCGGGGGTACCCCCGACCCGCAGAATTTGGTGGGCACGGGCGTCAACCAAATTGGGGATTCTATACTGGGCACCGTCGTCACCGACGATACGTTCCGGCTTCTATTCCCAATACCTAAATACACCAGTGGCGGCACCGACTCTTACGAGAGCGTTGGCATTGGTGACTTTAGCGTAAACTACTATGCTGTGGGGTCGCAGCGCAGCCTGCATAGCAATCGCAGCTACGAGGTGGGCATCGTGTATATGGACGCCTATGGCCGTTCCAGCACTGCGCTCGTTAGCGACCGCAACCAAATCCATATTCCTTGTTCGGACTCCGTCTTCCGCAATCAAGCGAGGGTACAGATTCCGTATTGGAACCCGGCGCCGTATTGGGCAGAGCGATACAAGTTCGTTATCAAGCCCGACCGGGAGGGGTACGAAACCATTTACACTAAGATATTTTTTGAGTTTGCCGGCAATAAGTATTTCCTCTTAGAAGGAGAGCAAGCCGCTAAGGTGGAAAAAGGCGACAGGTATGTTATCAAGTCTGACGCCGGAGGTGCAATTTCCTCTTGCGAATACATAACGGTATTAGAAAAAAGCGCAATAGCGAAAGGTGAATTGAGTGAAGCCGAAACCGTTCCGGCTGTGGCGGGGACATACATGTCTGTCCTCTCATCAGAGACAGATATCAACGTAAATTCTGGCTCTCCTTTTTACGACTCAGGTTCTGAAAAAAAGTGCCGAGGTCCTCTTGGAGGCGTTTTTATTGGTCTTGCTCATATCCCTAATGTTTCAATCGACGACATACCTACCTATGCTATTGGTGCCGGAAGTAGGATTACCATTATCATAGAAGCTACTAGGAACGGCACCGGCGATGGTAATAACGCCTGCGAATCAAGGTATGTACAAATAGAAGAGTCATTTATAGCCACAAATAACTATACTGATTTTACAGATTGGTTTTATGGCGACCCCGATGTCAAGGCTAGTCTAGAAAGCAATATCCTTGAGGGCGGGGATGACCAAGAGTACCCGGTAATAGTACAGAATGAAATGTCTGCCGGCGTTCCTTTTCCGGAAATTGCTCAGGCAGATACTGAGCAGGACGCCTCCGTATTTATAAGGATTAATACTACCGATGGCGGTCTTAAATTTCAAGTTAAAGGCACGGGCTCTTGCAGTGGGGGCACCGGCCTTGGGCTGACTGATAACAGGAAGGCTTGCATCAAGGCGCGGGTTCAAATATCTCCAGCCAACGAAACCCTAGTCTTCGAAACCGAGCCGCAGGACGCCCTCCCCGACCTGTGGTATGAGTCTAGCGAATCGTATGGTATCGTCTACGACGCGGTCACGGGGAACAGGTATCACCAAGGGAATCTGCAAAACCAAAGCGCCACACAGAACGCCATCATAGACACGGGGTTCTTCAACTGCATCACATACGGCAATGGCGTCGAGAGCTATAAGATTCGCGACTCGATTAGCGGTAAGCCCATCACCCTTGGCAACCGCGTCACCACCGTCAGTGAGCAGGACTACAAAGAGATTCGCCGATTCGCCGACCTAACCTATAGCGGCGTATACAACGACGAGACCAACCTCAATAAACTCAACGAGTTCAACCTTGGCCTGCTCAACTTCAAGCCGCTAGAGGACAGCTATGGCCCTGTGGCTAAGCTCTTCGGTAGGCGTACCGATATCCTCACGTTGCAGGAGGATAAGATTAGCTATGTGTTGGCGGGCAAGAACCTGCTTACCGACTCTACGGGCGAGAGCGTAGTTGCGTCTGTCCCGCAGGTGCTAGGTACGCAGGTGGCCCGCGTAGAAGATTTCGGTATCAGCAACAACCCCGAGAGCTTTGCCGAGTGGGGGCCGCACAAGTTCTTTACCGACGCCAAGCGCGGCGCTGTCATCCACCTCTATGGCGATGGGCAGAAGGAGCAGCTTGAGGTCATCAGTGAGAACGGTATGCGGAGTTGGTTCCGCGATGAGTTTATCGCGGGTTTCAATACCCAGAAGCTCGGCGGATACGACCCGTATATGAACGAGTACGTATTGGCCAGCAACGACACTCTTCTTCCCGGAGTTTCGAGCTGTATCGATTGCGGAACCTCACAGACGTTCACGCTCACCATAGAAACACAAAACTATTGCGTCAACCTCGGTAGCACAACGGGAGATGTAGTAATCAACTACTCCATCGTTAGCCGCGACCCCGACACAAGGGCCGTTATATTTTACACGTTGGGCTCTACCAGTGGGTTTACGATTGTACCCCTCGGCGTCGAACCTGAGCCAACCAGTGTTACTATCAGTAAAGATTCCGTCACAGAGAATATCCTTTCGATAGGTGTTGTGGCCACTCCAACGCCTGATTTTGTCTTGCAGGTTACAGTAGACTGCCCCGATTCCGATGAGGTCGCCGTCAAACTCGTTACGCTAACTAGACCGTCTCAGGCTGGGCAGTTGATTCATAACGAGTACCGATGGGAAGACGGGGTTTTCAACTCGCCCCTCCATAGTCAGCAGATAAAATTTGCAGTTGGCAGTACCACCCCTGTGGTAAGTCAGTTCACGGAGTTCTCCGGCCCTCAGGGCGGCGGCATCATACCCACCGATAACGCCGATGTGGAGATGCGATACAATAGGTTTGGTGACGACAACTACGTCCTCAACCCCTCCGACAGGTTCTACTACCTCCGCACCGACATCGACTACGCCAATACCCCTGTCGATATCGCGGCGCTGCGTTCCGCTGCTTTGCCCGCCACAGGCATCGTCCCTGCCGGAGGGCCGGCCTTGTATACTGGCAACTTCGCTATGCCCACCACCGGGGCCTTCTTGTATCTCATCTGGGACTATTCCTCGGCTCTACCTACCGCGCTCTGTTTCGATGCCACTGACGGCAAAGTCGGGGCCTGCTGCGAGTGCGTTTGCGACACCCTCAACTGTCAGCAGTACGACGTGTATAACGCAGATAACGAGAACATAACGGTACAGTACACCGAGTGCGGTGGCGCCACGGCGTACATCACCATCGCAGGCAAACGTACGGTGAGCCTATGCTCAGATACCTACCCCGTTGCTGTCGCCGGTGAGACAGGATATATGCAGGTGACCATCACTAATTGCGAATGTTGATATGGGAGTTATATCTAACTACTACTTAAACGGAACTACGCTAACCACGTCTACCAATATCTACTCCGATGCCGCGCTTACTACGCCGGCGCCGGACGGGTATTACTCGCAGAATGGATTCTACCGCGAGGCCGTCGGAGGGGTGCTAGGCACAACGCAGGCGTGTGCCAGTTGCGTCTCCTCGTGCCCGCTGAACATCCCTACGAATATGACTTCTACGGGGCTGTATACCGTTGAGGTTGCACTCAGCGCTACGCTAGGCGCAGTCGTCATTACTTTCGACCCGCGCGCCACCCCGTACGGAATACGAGCCACGTATGACGGTGTGGTGTACAACGCTGTCAGCTCTCCCGTAGACGGCTATCACAGGGCTACCTCGACTACAAACCCAACGTATTTAGGCAATGGCTCCGACCCGTGTGCCTCTACCCTGTTTTCTAACTCGCCTTATGGCGCCGTTACAGAGTACAACTGGCACGATACAGCCTTCTATGATACGGGCAATACCAGCAGCGTCGTCGTTGCCGCTGGCGACGCCAGCTTCACCACTGGTGCTATCCCCGGGAGCTGCGTTATGGTTATCCCTAAGATTACCACCCCGGCAGCGAATGTCTTGATTGAGGTCGTGGAGCCGGCGTCGTGTACGGGCACTGCGTCCCTCGATATCGCGTGCCCTGTTGCGCTTACTGCCTTCTTGAGCTCTCCCGCTGGAGCCTCTTGTGGGGGTGCGCCGATAAGCAACACGTACTATAATGTCCCCGTCACTGGTACGGCTGGCGCCCCGGGCCTACACGACTGGGTCTTCTTGGATGAATATGCCGAGGACGCCCTCCCCGACGGGGTCTACATCTTCGCCGACGGCGGTAACGGAACGCCGCATACTATCGTCAATGGTGTCGTAGCCATCATCGGAACCCCCTGCCCATAATGCCTAACTACACGCTGACATATAGCCCGCCTGCTGAGGGGTGGCCTTCGTTCTACTCCTACGAGCCCGAGTGGATACAGGGTATGAACCAGTACCTGTATACGTTCAGTGGGGGCAACCTATTCCGCCACAATACCAACGAGGTGCGCAACAACTTCTACGGGATTCAGGGCAACAGCACCATCACGAGCGTCTTCAACGACGAGCCTATCGTCAATAAGATTTTCAAGACTATGCAGCTCGAGGGCAACCGGCCTTGGGCAGCGGTTATGAACAGCGACCAGCAGGACGGGCGCTTTATGGACGTAGGGTTCTTTGAGAGGAAGGAGGGCGACTGGTTTGCGTTTGTGCGTACCGAGACCAATACGCCCGCTCAGCCCGACGAGTACGCCCTACGCACCCTCAATGGCATTGGCGTAGGTACGGTTACGGCACCGGGTCAGGTCGATTTCCCTGCCACGGTAGACATCGGCAGTATCCTCAGCGTTAACGACTACTTCTATTACGCCGCTCCTCCCGGATACGATACGCTGGTCTATGCCGGCGTGGTCACCGCTATCAACGTCAACCTCCCGGCGGGCATCAATCAGGTGCTCCACGATAACGCTGGAGCCCCCGACCCTGCCCTTGTGGCGCCACTATGTGTGGGCATCAAGAACCAAGTGGCGGAGTCCAACGGCCTGCTCGGGCACTACGGCGTCTTCACCCTGACCAATGAGGATACTACGGCTGTAGAGCTTTTCGTAGCGCGGTCGGAGGTCATGAAGTCGTATCCCGGCTAAGCCGTACTTTTATGTTGATGGAAGAGATTCTGCATAACATCCATACCGAGAGGGGATTGCTTTGGGAATCCATTGAGGATTTGCAGGTCGCCCTCGGGGGTCTGGACGAAACCACCCACCACCATACCGAGGAGATGCAGGCGCTCATGCCTGTCACCCATCACCTTGAGAACGGGATGTATACCCGCGAGATTTTCATGCCCAAGGGGCAGCTCGTGGTGAGCTTCATCCACAAGCAGAACCACCCGTCTTTCTTTATGTCGGGCGAGATGTCTTTGCTGATGGATACCGGCGAGGTCAAGCGCGTCAAGGCACCTATGGTGGTACACACTGAGGTGGGTACGCAAAGGGTGGCATATATCCACGAGGATACGACGTGGACGTGCGTATACCGCACCGATGCAGAGAGCGTCGAAGAGGCAGAGAAAGAGGTTTATACCATGGACTTCCGGGAGCTCCCGGAGTCCGTAATACAAAAGAAATTATGTCAGGAGTAATTCTAGCTACAGCTATCGGCAGCGGTGTCGCCGCTGGCACGGTCACTACGGGCGCTGTGGTAGCCGCCGGTATCGGCGCGGGTACAACCTTGTACGGTGGTGCCAAGTCTTTTAGCGACGCCAACAAGGCGCGTAAGCGTGGCGAGGCGGCGGAGCGGGCAGCGGACAAAGCCATAGAAGAGGCCAAGAGGCGCGTCGACGTCAATGCATACGAGCAGTTGTCTATTGCCAAAGAGCCGTACGAGCTGATGCGCGATGCGCTACTTACTCAGGGCGCTACAGGTATGCAAGCTGGCGTCGAAGGGGAGACCCGTGGTGCAGCGGCTACGGCAGGGCGCATGCAGATGGCGCAGAACCTACGGCAGGGTCAGGTGCGTGGTGAGATGGGACAGCGGATGGACGAGATTAACAAGCTCGTAGCCGGCGAAGACAAGCGCAGGCAGCTACAGCTCGCGGGCATCGCCATGGAAGAGACTGCGGGGGCTCAGCTCGCCGTCCGCGACGCCGAGGAGGACCGGGCAGCATACATCGCTCAGGGCGTGGGCACGCTAGGCGGTATTGCCGAGGGGCTGAGCAGCAGCTATGCGGCAGGCGATTTTGGTAGAATTAAGGCTAAGGGCCTTGCTGCTGAGTCTGAAAATGTAGGGGAATTGCTTGCTGGTCTGGATGCGTTTGGTATGCCAACTGCGCGAGAGCAGAGACAAGCCGACAGACGGGCACAGGAAAACAACATGGTTGACTTCCCGCAACCACTATCTCGGTCCCAACAAAACCAACTGGAACGTCAGGGACGAAGAGACCTTAACGACATCCAGCGAGCTCAGGCTCAGGCCGCCATCGACCCCGCCTTTGGTGGTCCCGTCATCCCTCAAGACCGTACGTTCAATCCTAATTTCTCTCCACTGGGCACCAGTGCTAGGCCCGACCAGTACACCGCTCCGGGTCAGGCGATGTCACCACGCCAAACAGAGCGCATGCTGATGGCGCAGCGTCGTCTTGGTCAGCAAGAGGCTCGCGATATCCAGAGAGCCATCCGTCGTAACCCTGAGCTCCTTCAGTATCAGGCCGGAGGGCAAGGGACATCGGGACCCCTCGACCCGTTCGACCCGTTTGGTGGTGGGGGTTTTACCCCGCCTTCACCCGTTAATGCTACTCGGGCGGAGGCAAGGGCATCTGTAGCACCGGCTGGCGTTGGTGGACCTGTGGCCCCTGCTCCTGCTCCTGAGAGGCGCCCTGTAGAGGCTAGGGCTAGTATCACTTCTGGCGATAGGGAAACGGCCCGCCGCCGGATGGAGGCAAACATCGAGGCTACGAGTGGCCTGACGGGCGCCGAGTTGGTAAAGGCCAAGGAGGGCGTTGAGGTTACTGAAGGCGACGATGGTAAGTTTACGGCTACCTATACTCCGCCTGCTCGGGAGTCCCGCGCAGGGGTACAGTCGGTGGGCGAAACGGAGACGGCTCGAGAGCTACTGGAGCGGCTGCGTGCTGAAGGTCAAGAGGAAATTGCTACTCCCAACCCCACCGCGCAAGAGATTGAAAAGGTCAATACTGAAGCTGTAGAAAAGGCCGAGGAGGTAGGCCCTGCTGCCGCCGAGGTGGTGAGGGGTGCTACCGAAAATGTTACATCGAGCAACCCCCTTCCGATTGCTATGCAGTGGCTTAACGTGAGAGAGCCGAACTACAGAGAGTATGACCCGGCTAAGGGTGACTCTGTGTACGTTGATACTCCGACGATTACTCCGGAGGGACAGAAGCTTTTGACCGAGGTATGGTCCGGTGTCGGACATACCGAGGGCACTCAGAAATCTTACATCAAGCAAGAGCAAGCTTGGTGCGCTGGTTTTGTAAACAAGGTGCTTGCCGATTCAAATCTAACGGCGTCCTTGAGTGGTAGAAATCAAAAAGGAAGGGCCGACATGTATATGTCAGCGAAGTTTGGTGAGAACATTTTCACCAACGAAAGTATCAAGCGGTCTAATCTTCATCAAGACCTCAAGGGTCAGCCAGAAAAGTATGGGTTCCCGAAAGTAAAGGGCTCTGTAAAAGACGCTAAGATGGGCGATGTGGTCATCATCAACCGACCGAACGGAGATAGAGCCGACTCCCGCCACGTAGGGTTCTTCGCCGGATATGACAAGGACGGGAACATGAAAATCCTTGGAGGAAACCAAGGTGACGAGGTCAACATCACGGTATACAATGCTTCTGACGTTATTGGCATTAGGCGTGTCAACCAGCCTGACTTGACAGACAAGGAGCTCGAGGCTGTAAGTAAGATTGTCACTCGCAAAGAAGGAGCAACACGATGAGCTATTATAAGTACGCCGAGCGGTCAGCCGAATCTCGTGTAGACTGGAGTGAGATTAGCAAGAACATGGTCGATATGCTCAAGGAGCAGACTCGGCTACGTAACGAGAAGCTCGACGCCGCTGTAGAGCTCCAAGGCGAGGTGGCCACCACCCTGTCTGAGGCCCCCATGGGGTCTGACGAATCCGCCAATCAGGCGGTGGCAAACTTCTCTGCTGACGCTCAGGAGTATATGCTTATGATGAACAAGCTGTGGCGTAGCGGCGAGATGAGCTACCGCGAGTATCTGGGTGCGACATCAAACTTCAAAACCAATACCGAGTCCTATCTCGGTCAGGCCGAGAAGTATGGCGCCAACTACGAGAAGCACGTCAAGCGCATGGAAGAGCAGCTTGCCTCCGGCGTAGAGGTATCGGAGCTGTCCCGCGTAGAGGACTTCGGCAACTTCAATAAGTTCACGCCCGTTATCGATGCCCCTACGGGAGCTATCGGTTTGGTGGGTGAAAACGGACAGAGCTTTGGCAGCATGAGCCAGCTTGGCGTAGCCGTAATGGCCACCTACGACAGGCTCGATGTGGCCGGCTTGACGGCTCAGGCGGTGGAGCAGCTTGGAGACATCACCCGTCCGTTTGGAGGAGGGGTCACTGTTGAGGGTGTGCTTACCCCTCGTGATGCGGAGGGCAATCCTATCGGGGAGCTAACCGAGTATGAAAAGGCTGAGGACGAAATTGTAGGCGGTATCCTAGACACCTCGGATAACGCCGCTACCTCGACCCTTGTCGACTACTCCAACCTCAGTTATGAGAGCCATCACCTCGACTCTTCCGACGATATTCAAGCGGCAGTAGACGACCCCAAGCTGGTGGTCATGATGCCTAGCCCAAGGAACTCCGATAGGTTTATCGGGGCTGTTGAAGACGATGTTACCGATGCGGACTTCGAAGCATACCTAGACCAAAGGGGCGTGACCCCAGAGCAGAAGGCCGCGCTCATTGCTAACCGTAAGGCACAGAAGGAGAAGGCTTTTGATTTGGTACGCAACCGCATCCGTACGGGTCTGGACCTGAGTACGGAGATAGAAGCTCCGGAGCAAGGGCGGGCCCCGACGACCACCGAGCTTGAGATGGCAGAGGAACAAAGGAATCGGAACACGGCCATGACCAACTGGCGTGCCCTTGGCTTGGTAGAAACACAAGACGAAGCAAACGCTTTGGTTAACCGGATACGCAGAGATGAGGAAATCCTTGGTGTCGACAGGCGTATAGGAACGATTAAAGAAATAAACCTACTGGAGGAGGGTGTCGTGGAGCTTGTATACGTAGATGAAGACGGGAAACCAACCATAATTGAAAAGCAACGCCGCAGCCTAGACTCTGGAGAAGGCACTATAGACCTAGACAATTGGATGTCTCAGGGCTCTCAAGTCCATGGGGTTTCTAGGCGCGAAGACTGGCAGGCTATAGTCACCGACGAAAAGGGTAGACCCTTGGGCGTGACAACAACTGGGAGCACGACTATACCACAGACGAGAGGAGCGGTAGAGCGTTGGGACCAAGGCACGGTACAGACCACTACGTACGATGAGAACGGAAGGGCTACGGGTCAGCAGGCTGTCAACGCGGAAGATGCATGGCAGAATAGTGCTCTGGACAGCGATGGCGAT
>Ga0209716_1002951_pt1 | contig 10775 bp, 11 predicted proteins | sample COGITO_mtgs_1205_FD_184811 | JGI IMG/M metagenome (GOLD analysis project Ga0209716, IMG submission 184811) | Pelagic marine microbial communities from North Sea - COGITO_mtgs_120531 (SPAdes) (version 2) | ecosystem: Environmental > Aquatic > Marine > Epipelagic ...
AGCTGGTGTAGTTGGTGCTAGATTTGGAGAACCAATAAAGGCTTATGTATTAAGTTCTGATGTTAGTTCTGCTCAAGAACTAGATAGAAAAATAGACTCAACAGCTACAATAGGATAAATAAAACAAAACTTAAATAATAAAGTTACCATATTATGAAAACAATAGAATTATATATTGATGAAGAAAACGAATTTAGTGGAATAGAAGCTATAAGTGTTGTCGAGAATCCAGCAATAGAAGAAGATTTCATTGCATTAAAGAAACAACAAGTACAACTTGCTGAAGTAGATAAAGAGAAAAGAATCCTTATGGGAGCTGCTCTTGTACCTAATAAAAAAATATACAGAACTAATGGAGAAGATGAATACAATATATTCTTTAGTGAAGATACTGTTAGAAAAGCATCTGAATTATTCTTATCAAGAGGAAAGCAAAACAATTCAACTTTAGAACATGACGTTAAACTCAATGGGTTGTCTGTTGTAGAATCTTGGATTATAGAAGACAAAAAGAAAGATAAGTCTAAAAAGTATGGTTTTGATTTACCAATAGGAACTTGGATGGTTTCTGTAAAAGTAAACAATGATGAAATATGGAATGACTTTGTAAAGGAAGGTAAGGTAAAAGGATTCTCTATAGAAGGTTTCTTTGCTGATAAATTAGATGATAGACCAAGAGAAAGTGTAGAAGAAGACTTTGATGAAATGGAGGCATTATCTAAATTATATGAAATGGAAGAAGCATTCTTAGATTCACAAGAAGTAGAATTAGAATCTTATAATGATTATCCACAAGGTGCAGTAAACAATGCAAAGAGAGCTTTAAAGTATAAAGAAGAAAATGGTAGTTCTTGTGGAACTTCTGTAGGCTGGAGAAGAGCTTCACAGTTAGCTAATAAACAAAAAATAACAAGGTCCACGATTGCTAGAATGGCTAGTTTTAAAAGACACCAACAAAACAAAGATGTTCCTTATACAGAAGGATGTGGTGGTATTATGTGGGATGCTTGGGGGGGTAGTGCTGGTGTTAACTGGGCTATATCTAAACTTAAAAGAATAGACAAGAAGGTAAACAATTCAGTTACTGCATTATACTCTGAAATAATAAATGATGACTATGCTATTATAGATGATAGATTAGCATACTCTTCTGAAGAAAAAGCATTAGAAATGGCTAAAGATTTAGGATGTGAATTAATACACGAGCATGAGTATGAAGGAAAGATGTGGTATATGCCTTGTGAATCACATTCAGTAGAAGCAGGAGCTACTACTAAAAGTCCTTGTTGGGATGGTTATGAGCAAAAAGGTTATCAGATTATAGATGGTAAAAGAAGACCTAATTGTGTTAAAAAGAAATAATGAGAAGAAAGTATAAAAAAACACCAAGCAGAACAAGTCCTAAATCATCAAGAAGAGGTTGTTTGTGTAAAGATGGAACTTACTCAAAGAAATGTTGTGATGGTTCTTTACAGGCTCAAGGTATAGGCAATATAAGTGGAGAAGTTACTGTTGGAGATGAATACTACTATAGAGTACAAAGATGTGGTCATTCTATGCATAAAGAGATTCATTTACACGATACTCAGCTTATAGTAGGTAATGTTTATTACTTAGAGTTTGAAAACTCAGGTCATAGTAATTGTTATACTGTACTTAATGTTGCTTCTAGTGGAGAACACCATATAGAATCAGCTACACTGTATGATGACTGTGACGCTTGTACAGCAGCTAACTAAAAATACAACAAAAATAAAGGCTTGAGGTTATCAAGTTATACTGTTAATTTAAATCAATAATATATGAAAGCTACCGACATCGTAGACAAATTTAAGAAAATCTTACTATCTGAGACTGAAGAAGTCAAAGAGATAGAAGTAAAAGAAGATGTACAATTAGCTGAAGAAGTTATCGAAGAAGTAAAAGATGAAGTTTCTGATGAGATTCCTGTAGAGGAAATTGAAAAAGAAGATTTATACGCTACTAAAGAAGAACTTTCTAAAGCTATTGCTGAAGTAAAAGCAATGTACGACCAATTAATGGAATCAATGAGTGACGAAAAGTCTCCTGAAGTTCCACAAGAATTGAATTCTGAAGAAGTATCAGAAAAAAGTGAAGTGGAATTATCTTCACAGGAATCAGAAGTAGAGCCTATTGCTCATTCTCCTGAGTCCAATGTAGAAAAAAACAATGTTCATTTGTATGGTCAAAAAAGACCTCAAACAATAATGGATAGAGTATTAAACAAAATATCATAATAAAACCAAAACTAAAATAATTAAAAATGGCTACTACAACTTCAATTACAAGTACTTATGCTGGAGAGTTTGCTGGAAAGTATATCTCTGCTGCATTATTATCTGGTTCTACTATAGAAAATGGTGGAATTTCAGTAAAACCTAACGTAAAATTTAAAGAAGTAATCAAGAAAGTCGCTACAAGCGGACTTATTGCTAATGCTTCTTGTGATTTTGCTGACACAGGTTCAGTTACATTAACTGAAAGAATCCTTCAACCAGAAGAGTTCCAAGTTAACATTGAACTATGTAAAAAAGACTTCCGTTCTGACTGGGAAGCTATTCAAATGGGATATTCTGCATTTGATAAATTACCTCCACAATTTAGTGATTTCTTAATCTCTCATGTTGCTGCTAAAGTTGCTGAGAAGACTGAGCAAAATATCTGGAGTGGTGTTAACGCTAACGCTGGTGAATTTGACGGATTCTCTACTTTATTAGCTGCTGATTCTGACGTTATAGATGTAACTGGTTCTGCAATTACTTCTGCTAACGTAATCGCTGAATTAGGTTCTATCGTAGATGCAATTCCTTCTTCTTTATACGGACAAGAAGATATGTATTTATATGTATCACAAAATATCGCTAGAGCTTACGTAAGAAGCTTAGGTGGATTTGGTGCTTCTGGATTAGGTGCTGCTGGTACAAACTCTCAAGGAACTCAATGGTGGAACAACGGTTCATTAAGCTTCGATGGTGTAAAAATCTTTGTTGCTAATGGATTAGCTGATGACACTGCTGTTGCAGCTGAAAAATCTAACCTATACTTTGGAACTGGATTATTATCTGACCACAACGAAGTTAAAGTTATCGATATGGGTGACTTAGATGGTTCTCAAAATGTAAGAGTAATCATGAGGTTTACAAGTGGAGTACAATACGGAATCGGAGGAGATATCGTATACAGAGTAAACGCTTAATAATAATTAAATAAAGGGTGGGTTTAACCACTCACCCTTTTAATACTAACTTTTAAAAAACTAATAATATGTCTTGTAATTTAACACTATATCGTTCAGAGCCTTGCAAGGATAGCGTTGGTGGATTGGATAAAGTTTACTTTGTTAATTATGGCACAATGGGAGATATCACTTATGATTCAACAAATACAGATTCTATAGAAGCTGTTGCTGGTACTCCAAGTGCTTATGAATACGATATTAAAGGAACTTCATCTTTTACACAAAACATTCAATCTAGTAGAGAGAATGGAACAACTGCTTTTGAGCAAGTACTAGAACTTTCTTTACACAAACTAACTGTTGCTGACCACAAGGAATTAAAATTACTTTCTTGGGGAAGACCTCATGTTATCATAAAAGATAATAATGGAAACTATTTCTTGTCTGGATTAGAGCATGGAATGGATGTTTCAGGAGGAACTGTTGTAACAGGTGGTGCTATGGGAGATTTAAGTGGATACACATTAACGTTAACAGGAATGGAAAAGCTTCCTGCTAATTTCTTAGATGCTGACCCGACAACTACTGGGTTTACTGTTGTAAACTCTTAAACATAGTACACTATTAAACATAGTAGATATAAAGGGGCTTTTTGCCCCTTTTTCTATATAAAACAAAATCAATACTTTTCAGTTATCTTATTATGATAAGATTACTTCCAAATACAAATTCTCAGACGATTAACATAATCCCTAGAGACAAAACGTCTTTGTCAAGTATAAATCTTACTATAACACAAGACGGAACTAACAAAAGCGAAACACTAACAAACCTTACAGCTTCTGACAATGGAAACTTTGTTTCTGTATCATTAGCTTCTACTATACTAAAAGATGAAACTGCTTATTACTTACAATTTAGTAAAGGTGGTGATTTATGGTATAGAGATAAGGCTTATGTAACTTCTCAAACAAATGATGAAGTAATACACACATTAAACACGAACAAGTACACTGAATATGGTGCTGGTTCTGAAGACGAATACATAGTAATATAATATGGAAAATAAAAATATTAGAGTAGTCAATTTATCTGGTTATGAAATACCAGAAATAAAAGAGGTCTACGGAAAAGACTGGGTTCAATACGGAGATAACAATGATTACTTTGATGAACTTATAGATAAATACTTAGGAAGTCCTACAAACGCTAGATGTATAAATGGTATTGTAGATATGATTTATGGTAGAGGATTAGAAGCTACAGACAGTGAGATAAAACCTGAGATGTATGCTAAAATGAAAATGCTCTTGAAACAAAGGGATTTAAGACGTGTTGTAAACGATTATAAGATGTTAGGTCAAGCTGCCGTTCAAGTGGTCTATAACAAGCGGAAAACAGCCATTGTGAAGGTGCTACACTTTCCTATGGAGACTCTTAGAGCAGAAAAAGCTAAAAAAGGTCAAATTGAAGCTTATTACTATCATCCTAAGTGGTGTGATATAAAGCCTAGTGACAAACCTAAAAAAATACCTTCTTTTGGTAATGGTTCTAAAAGAGAAGTTATAGAAATATATGTATTTAAACCATATAGGTCAGGATTTTATTACTACTCTCCAGTAGATTATCAATCTTGTTTACAATATGCAGAACTAGAAGAAGAAGTAAGTAATTATCATATAAATAATATAAAGAATGGATTACAACCTTCTTTATTAATAAATTTTAACAATGGAGTACCTAATGAAGAAACTCAAGAGCTTATTGAACATAAAATATATGATAAGTTTAGTGGCTCTTCAAATGCAGGTAAATTCATACTTACTTTTAATGAGTCTACAGAAACTCAAGCAGATTTACAACCTATTCACTTGCCAGATGCTCATGCACAGTATCAGTTCTTGGCTGACGAAAGCAGGGAAAAAATAATGCTTGGTCATGGTATTGTTTCTCCTATATTATTAGGTATAAAAGATAATACAGGGTTTGGAAATAATGCAGAAGAACTTAGGACTGCTTCTATTCTTATGGATAACATAGTAATCAGACCGTTTCAACAAAACATTATAGATGGTTTAGACGAAATACTTGCATTTAATAAAATATACTTAAGCTTATACTTTGTAACTCTACAACCAATAGAATTTACAGAATTAGAAAATATTTCTACTAAAGTTAAGAGAGAAGAAGAAACAGGAGAAAAATTAAGTTCACAAGAAGAATTAGATTTATCAGATGAAGGTGCAGAAGACCTATACACTCAATTAGAGGTATTAGGAGAGGTTGTTTCTGATGAATGGGAACTTGTACATAGTGAAGCAGTAAATGATGAGAATGAAGAGTTTGATTTAACTAAACTAAGTGTATCAGAAGATGATGCTAAACCCAATAAGAGGTCAAGTCAAGATAATTCTGGATATAAAATAAGATATTCTTATGGTCCTGTAAGAAATTCAGACAAAAGCAGAGTATTCTGTAAACAAATGGAATCTCTTACAAGTAAAAACTTGGTATTTAGAAAAGAAGACATTACTCTTATGTCTTTTAAAGGACTAAACAGTGAATTAGGACATAACAAGAGTAAATACAACTTGTTTAAGTTCAAAGGAGGTAAAAATTGTCATCATTTCTGGGAAAGAAGAGTATATAAAAAGAAAGTAACACCAAATGCCGAAGTTGAAGCTTCAGATGCTGTACAAGACGGATTTAAGGAACCAAACAATCCTCAAGAAGTCGAAGTTAGACCAGTAGATATGCCAAACAGAGGTGCTTATCCAAAAACTAAATAATTATGGCACAGAAAGCACTCTTTATAACGATAAATGATTTAAAAAGAAAATCTATAATAGATGGAAATGTAGATGCTGATAAACTAATACAGTTTATTGAAGTAGCTCAAGATACACATATTCAAAACTATTTAGGAGGATTACTCTATAAAAAACTACAAGCTTTGATATTAGCAGGTACTATAGATGATGCTGATAATTCTGATTACAAGTTATTACTAGATGATTATGTAAAACCTATGCTTACTTGGTTTACACAAAGTTCCTACCTTCCTTTTGCTATGTATCAGATTAGCAATGGAGGTGTATTTAAACATAGAAGTGAAAACTCAGAAACTATTTCATTAGAAGAAATGAGAATGATGTTGGCTAAAGTTACTGAAACAGCAGAATTTTACACTAGAAGATTTGTTGACTACATGGATTATAATAGCACTTTATATCCAGAATATGTATCTTCTACAAATGGAGATATGTACCCTGATAAAGATGTTAATTTCAATTCTTGGGTACTTTAATGAAGAGTAAAAAAATAAAAACATATAAACCTAAAGAAAGTAATGTGGCTAAGTTAGATACTTTCTTACAAAAATTAAATAAAGATGGCTACACTTTCAGGAAATAAAATAAAAAATACATATCAGTCACTTGTAAAGTTTTCTGATAACGGAAATATAACAGTTGGTGCAAAACAATTAACTGATGGTTTTGGTAATAACTCGCCTATGTTTGTATCTACTACACAAGTAGGAATAGGGGTAACACCAGAATCAGGATTAAACCTTCACGTCTTTGGAGACGCTAAAATAGGTAGTAATCTAACAGTTATTGGAAACCTAGTAGTTGAAGGAAGTACTACAACAGTAGGAACAGATACATTAACAGTTAAAGACCCATTAATTGTATTAGCAAACAATAATACAGCATCAGACGCAGTTGACATAGGTTTTTATGGCAAATATACTCCTTCTGGCACTACACTATACTCAGGACTGTTTAGAGAAGCTCTAACAGGTAAATACAGATTATTTAAAGGATTAGAAGTTGAGCCTACTACAACAGTAAATACAAGTGGAACAGGATATGCACAAGCAACCTTAATTGCAAGTTTAGAAGGAAATGTAACAGGTAATCTTACTGGTAATGTTACAGGAGGTACTATTTCAGGTACTACAGGAACATTTAGTGGTAATGTAGATATTGATGGCACATTAGATGTAGATGATGTAATAAGTGTTGAGGGTTCTGCATTTGGTAGAATAGAAATAGGAGGAGCTTCAGGTGGCTATATAGATTTAAAAGCACCTAACTCTGATGACTATGATTTAAGAATAATTACAAGTTCTGGTGGTAATGAAGTAACTACAGCTACAGGTGACTTAATATTTAATACAGCAGAAACATTAGCTTTAACAATAGACACTTCACAAGATGCTACATTTGAAGGAGATATAATACTTTCAGGAACAGTTGATGGTAGAGATGTTGCTACAGATGGAGCTAAGCTAGATGGAATAGAATCTGGTGCAACTGCTGACCAAACTGCTGCTGAAATTAAAACTGCTTATGAAAGTAATGCAAATACTAATGCTTTTACCGATGCTGATGAAACTAAGTTAGATGGTATTGAAGCAAGTGCTGATGTAACTGATGCTACTAATGTATTGGCAGCAGGAGCAGTAATGACTACTGGTAACCAATCTATTGGTGGAGTAAAAACATTTAGTGACCAAGTTACAATACCTGCTACTCCAAGTGCAAGTACAGATGCAGCTTCTAAAGGATATGTAGATGCAGCAGTAGAAGGTCAAGATACTTTAGCAGAAATACTTGCAATAGGTAATACTACAGGAGGAACTGATATAGCTATAACATCAGGAGATAAGATAACTAACTTTACATCAACAGGTATTGATGATAACGCAACTTCAGAAGCAATATATATAACATCTGGGGGTAAAATAGGAATAGATGAAGATACTCCATTAGCTAAATTAACAGTAAATCAAGATAGTTTAGTAGATACTGAAGGAATAATGGTACAATCAGGGAATGATGCTGGTAATGGTGGTGTGGCTATATTTAAATCAGCGAATTTAGTTGGTTCTATAAGTGCTTTAGGTAGTAGCTCAAGTTTAACTTTTATGACCAGTGGTGGAACAACTGCTTTAACTTTAGATAGTTCACAAAACGCAACTTTTGCAGGAGATATAACACTTGGAGGAAATATTCTACTTAATGGAGGTGTTTTATATAAAAATTCTGGTTCTATAGAAATTAAAGCTGAAAATATAAGAATTAAAGGAGTAACAACTAATGAAAATTTAGCTGGATTTAATGAAAATGGTTCTGTTCAACTTTATTATGATAATGTAGAAAAACTTGCAACTACAAGTACAGGTATTTCAGTATCAGGTACAAGTTCAACTTTTGCAGGAAATGTAACTTCTACAGGATTAATATTAGCAACAAATTCAGCACCAATTTTAGAGGCTCGTTCTACTTCAGGAACTCAAAACAGTTCTTTAATTCTAACTAACATAGCAACTTTAGTAGGTGCATCAGCAGAAGGATTAAAGTTATATTATTCTGGTTCTACTGGAAATACTTTTTTAGATAGTTATTATTCAACTGGTAGTATTAATTTTAGAACAAAAGTATCAGGCACACCAATTACAGGACTTTCTATATCAGCAGATGGAAACTCAACTTTTGCAGGAGATGTAGAAATTGGAAATACTGTAGCATCAAGTATGGATGCAGGTGCTAATAATTTAGTTGTTGGTAGTGGCAGCGGTACTGAAGGTATGACTATATATTCAGGAACAAGTAATTCTGGCGTTATTTATTTTGCTGATGGTGTAAGCGGGGATGATAGATTTAGAGGACAAATAGGATATTCACATAGCGATAATTCATTTAGTTTTAGAACTAATGCTTCATCAAGTCCAAATATGGTTATAGACAGTTCTGGAAACGTAGGAATAGGAATTAATGACCCTCTTTCTAAATTACATATTTCTGGTCAAAGTGGTACAACTGGTTTACCTTCTTTATTATTATACGGAGAAAGCCCATCAACAGGACAAAGATATGGTTTTAATGTTAGTGCAGACCAATTAGATATATCTGCTTTAGGTACAAATGCAAGAATTGGATTTTTTACTGGTGGTAATGCAAGTTCTATAACAGAAAGAATGCGTATAGATAGTTCAGGAAACGTAGGAATAGGAGGTTCGCCTTCGGTTAAATTAGATGTTGTTGGTAGTGGTAAATTCCAACCAGGAATCGCGGGTGGTGATGCATTGGTAACAATAGCACAAACAAATACAAATGCTTATGTGCACGCTGGAATAAAAATAAATGCCGGAAACACAAACCCATTTTATATATATCAATCAGGCAGCTCAAATACACTAAGATTTAATTACAATAGTTTAGCTGATGCAGGTGGTCAATTAGTTATTACAGATAGCGGAAACGTAGGAATTGGAACTGATTCGCCTGATGAAAAGTTAGATGTTCAAGGAAATGTGTTAGTTGGGGATTATTTTAAACTGGGTTCAAGTGCAACTTATATGGGGCAGTTAGGACTCAACAGAAACGTATCAACTGGTGCTATTTACAATTCCTCTTATGGTGCATATCAAATACAAAATTATTTAGGTGATTTAGAATTTCAAATTTATAATTCATCAGGTAATGATGTGTGTACTCACAGATTTTTTGGTAGTGGAGATGTATTTTTTGACGGAGATGTAGGAATAGGGGATACTTCACCTTCTTACGAATTAGATGTAGATGGTACTATTAGAGCTACTGGAGATGTAATTGCTTATTCAGATAAAAGAGTAAAAGAAAATATAAAAACTATAGACAATGCCCTTAATAAAGTAGATAAACTTAGAGGTGTTGAATTTAATAAAATTGGTGAAGATAAAAAATCTATAGGTGTAATAGCTCAAGAGATAGAAAAAGTTATTCCTGAGGTTGTTAGAGAAGATGATAAAGGAATGAAGTCTGTCGCTTATGGAAACATAACAGGTGTATTAATTGAAGCAATAAAAGAATTAAAATCAGAGATAGAAATATTAAAAAACAAACCTTGTGTTTGTAATAATTGTAATTGTAAATAATGGCATTACCAAGTTCAGGAGAAATAAAGGCAAGTCAAATAAACACAGAAGCAGGTAGAAGCTCTAGTGCTAATGCTCCTTTGTCTGGTAGTAGTTCTACTCCACAAACAGGTTCTTTAGTAAAGATATATGAAGGTGCAGGTGTAAACCAATCTGCTCCACATAGCTATTCTGAATTTTATGGTAAAAGTCTTGATTTAACAGCTTTTCAAATGACTATTGGTTGTGTTGGCGATGTCGTAAGTTGTTGTAATGCTTTAGGTAATCAATCTACTTCTACTCACTATCACAATGGTTCAGGAACATATCCTGTAGTTGGAGATACTGTTTATAAAAGTAATTTAGACCCTTATTCTTTTAATTATTCGGGTCTTGGTATAAAGGCTTTAGCTCCTAATGGTCTATTGGTATTTAATGACGACAACCCTGTTGTTCAAAGCATTTCCGATTGTAATTTCTAATATATCTTAAAATAAATAAATAAATAAATATGGCAAATACTTACAACTGGAGAATAAACGCATTAGATGCTAAAATCCACGAAAACGACTTAGACAATGTAATTTATACAGTACATTGGTCTTTTATAGGTCAAGACGATTCAGAAGAACCTGTATCAGCAAGTTCAATAGGCGCATTAGGTGTGCAATA
>Ga0209716_1002952_pt1 | contig 10771 bp, 10 predicted proteins | sample COGITO_mtgs_1205_FD_184811 | JGI IMG/M metagenome (GOLD analysis project Ga0209716, IMG submission 184811) | Pelagic marine microbial communities from North Sea - COGITO_mtgs_120531 (SPAdes) (version 2) | ecosystem: Environmental > Aquatic > Marine > Epipelagic ...
GAACTCCCGAACAAGCCAAGCTGGCCGCCGACGCAGGTGCGGACTGGGTTGTCACGGGAACGCTGACGGAAGACGCTGCGGACCTCGAGGAACTTCGAACCCGAATCAGTGGTGTCGTTCAAGCGCTGGGCTGAAGTTCATGTTGAAACCAAGGTCTGACTCTTGTTGCGCTGTCTACTGATGGCTCGTAAAGCATAGGCGATGCCAACGACGACAAGAACGAGGCACAGCAATGGGGCAAGAATTGCTAACACGGTGATTAAGATGGCCATAAACGCCTCACCGATTGAGACGATTGGATTAGCGAGCCCACCCGTTGTTCCTGTTGAAACGGCGCGTGTCGCGACGGTTCCCGCCTGAACAGTACCAGCGGCGCCCCCGCCCCCAACAGCGGCGATCGACCACTGCACTATGGGGTCAAAATTTGTCTCAGAACCCAGAACGGTACCCATCAATGCAATACCGGCGACGACTGCGGCAGGCGATGCAACCACGTCGAGGAGGTTGTCAACCCATGGAATCAGGTATGAGCCGATTTCCAAAACAACTGCAATCAGAAGAAGAGAAAAAGCCCCCCAGCCATCCAACATAGCAAGATGGCCAGACGGATCCATCAGGCCAAAATTTATTGCTCCGCTAAGCAGCATTGGCGGGAGAAAAACTCTGAATCCACTGGCTGCAGACAGCCCAAGCCCAAGCGATACAGCGACTAGGCCACTGATAGGGTCCAAGGCCACACCTCAATCTTCGTCTTCAAAGAGGACAGGATCGCCAGTTCCACCAGGTGAAGGCGGCCGAGCACCATCGACATCCATACCAGGGGTGATTTCCGACTCTTCGACCGTTAGGTCCACGCGGCCACCCTCGGCCAGTCCGGCCATATCACTTGGATCAGGCGTGGACAATGTTCTCGTCTTGTCTGGTTCGTTGCTGTACGCTTCACGCTTTGCTTCTCGAGCATCGTGGGTTCGGACCAAGGAGAGGGAATCAGCAAACACTCTGCCAACCACTTCACGCGTTCGCTCACCGCGTCGAACGGAGTCCAACTCATGAGTCATTGATTCTCGTTGGCCTTCAAGTTCTCTTAATTCGGCCGTGCGATCTTGCAATGCAGCCTCCATGTCTGTGAGGGTGAGGGTGATTTGTTGAATTCGCTCATCGCGCTCAAACACATCGTTGTGCAGTCTTCGCTCGCGACGTCGTAGCGATTCATATTCCCTGTTTCTTTCAAGCAATCTTCGCTTTAATTCTTCAATTTGCTCCACAAGGTAGTCGTGTTCTGCCGATACAGAACGAGGGCCTTGCATGACCCGCTCAAGTTGTTCCTCTAACTCGCCAAGACGTCCGTCTCTTGCATCAAGTAAGCCCCGCAAGCGGTCAGCAATATCTCGGAGCCTTTGTCGTTCTTCTTCAAGCGCTTTGTTGGCGGCTTGCTCTGCTTCATTTTGCATCAACGCCGCATCAAGTTTTGATTTGAGGCTACGAACTTCATCAGCAGTGACCGATGTAAGACCCGCATCTGCAGCGCGCTCCAACGCCTCAACCATTTGCCCAATTCGACCTTCGAGTTCAGCAATGACCTCGTCCTGTTGAATCGATAAATCCCGCAATTGTGAATTTTCGGTGGCCATCGAATCGCGCTCTTCTTGGGAAATAGAGGATTGTTGAGTCGACAATTCTTCGCGAGCATCGTTCAACAGGCGTTCAAGGTGAATGATCTTGGCTTCGCTCTCTTGAAGCGTGGCCTCTGCTTGATTGAGCCGTGCCACTTCTGGCGCGACCATGTCTTCACGCTCCGCCAAGTCAAGTTCGAGAACACGGAGTCGCTGCTTCACGGAAACCATCTCTTCATTGCGGGCTGCAAGTTCCTGCCATGCAATGAGCACCTCCTCTACAAGTTGCTCAACAGGGTAGCCCTTGAGCATCCCCTCAAGCGCCGCGCGCTCATCCCCAGAGGTGTCATCGAGTCGGCGAATGCCGCTTGTTCCAGTTGAGTCGATGGTCATACAGTTGACTATCCACGCTCAACTGCACTTGAACTTTCCCGGTCTAAACAGCATCACCACGGGTGGTTATGCACCCTTTACTTGTGACCGTGCTCAGTTGATGGCAGTGTACATGTCGTCTGGCATTTCGCCAGCGAGCTGCAAAGCACCGTTTGCAACGGCGTTGATTGGGTCTTCGACGCACCAGACAGTTACATCTCCAATATCGGAAATTTCGTCGGTCATGCGAGCAGCAATTCCGTCGATGAGGGAGCCTCCACCAGACAAGATGATGTTGTTTCGAAGCACTGGTTGGTATTCAGGATCTGCACCAGCGACGATTCGCTTGATTGCATTGCCAATCTTTGGAATAATGAGTTCACATGCTTGTGAAACCAAGTCCCCGATGTCGACAATTTGCTTCTTTCCTTCGACAGATAATTCGACAGTGGCTTCGCGGACTTCGCCTCCAACGTAGGACACTTCTTCCTTCCACTTTCGAACCATGTCTTTTGTGACTTGTGCGCCAGTGAACTTCTTGCGAATAAGGGTCATCAACTCATTATCGAGCCAATCGCCAGCTTCTTGGATGGTCACTTGGTCTTCATCAGTGGGGAATGTTCCGTAGATTCGAGCGATGTCAGTCGTTCCTGCACCGATATCGACAACAATGGAACTTGCAATTTCGCCGATTCCGTATGCGGTAGCGAAGGGCTCGGTCACGACCATAATGGCGTTGACTTGACCTCGAAGGGTAGCAACAAGGTTGCTCTTATCGGTGAACGAAACGTGGCTTGGCGAGCAGATGACACCAAACACTTCGTCGAATTCTTCAGGATCCACGGTTTCAAGCAAGTGGGAAACGAATGCCTTGGCAGCAGCCAAGTTTGCTTCGTCGTCTTGTGCAACACCAGCAGCCATAGGCCGGTAGAGGTTGCATGCAAGTTTGTTCTTCAGAGCGTCGCTTCCAAACAGCACATCACGGCCGAGGAAATTTCGGGCCACGGGGTCTTTCGGTCGTCCAACTACAGTTTCAATCGTGTGGCTTACTCCAGCACTCGAGGCAATCGTCGATTGATAGGTGCCAAGGTCAATTCCAACATACAAGCGGTCACTCATTTTCTTCACCGTCCGCATGGCGGACATGCTGGCGAGGGTGCCACCACCCTTCAAGGTTCACCTTGGTAATAGACGGGGCGAGCCCGACCGATTCGGGGCACTCCTCAGTGTTTTTACTCGTTTTCACTTTGAAGGTCAAACAGAGCATCGGAACCAGTTTTTATGAAGGGATCAACAGCACCATGGCGTCCATTTTGGCTGAGGTTTTTCACACCCACACGGTAGGCGAAAAGGCCAACGAAAACAAGCGTCGCAGCCCCCCAAAACACCGCTCTAAGTTCGGAGGCAGCACCTTGTGAGCGCGCCACATCATCGCCATCAGAACCTGCATCTAAGGGATCATCATAATGCGCCTTAAACACATCACTGGATTGAATGACAATCCGATTTGTATTCCCTTCGGGCGAGGCATTTCGACTTTCAACAAAGACGTCAATGCGGAGCCACGACTCTTCAATGTTCCACACTGGCAGACTGATCATCGAATCCCATTTGCATTCGAATGTGGCGGAAGTGTTGGCATCCATTTCACAATTCGCAATGGCATAACCGCTTTCGTTCAACGGCTGACTGAGGACTGTGATCTGAGCTCCAGTTTGAAAGGCGTCCCCATCCTCGTCTAAAACGGACCAGCGCACTGTGAGGTTTCCGCTCCACAATGTCCCATTTCCTGGCGATTGCGTGATGGTGACAGCAGGGGCATGATCGATCGGCCGACAACCGTTCGTTCCAACGGGCCAAAGTGGGTCCGGGGCCAGAGTGACGCACATGTCAACATCGTCCAGCACACCATCCTCGTCGGTGTCGTCAACGCATCCATTGCCATCATGATCGTACAGTGATGCATCAACCAAGGGGCATTGGTCAAGGCTGTCGACCACGTCATCCCCGTCTGTATCATCAAGACACCCATCGTTGTCCGTATCCCACCCGAAAGCGTTCTCGTTTGGGCAAATGTCTTCTGCATTTGGAACTGAATCCCCGTCCCCATCCAACCAATCTAAGCCATCCCGGTCCACACCTTGGACGGCGAGGGCAAATCCTGTTCTCGAGCCGTCTAAACCAACGCCGTCGGATAAACTCCCCGGGGCGACAAATCGAGCCCGAACTTCAACTTCAATCCAGTCTATTTCAGCAAGTTCAGTTTGATCGATGCGAAGCCCAAGTGTGGTTTCATTGGTCGATGGGAAATGCGTGGTGTTATCCAAATCTGCTCCACTGTAAAACAGAGTGGAATAACCGTCATGGTCGGTAGAAGCTGAGGACACAACCCGTCCATCAGAGAGCCTCGCTACGAGCAAAAGATCGTTGACGGCAGATGGTTCGGGTGAGGCAGCATGAGCCATTCGAACCTCAAGGTCGGCGTTTTCCATAGGGGTAAATCGCTGCGTCCATACCTCTCCAGTTCGTAAAAATGGCCCCGCTGCTCCCGAGCCATTCCAAGGTTGAGCAATCAGATTCTCGAGCGGATCATCAACACCCTGCCGGGTCGCCAACCACTCTTGTGGAGATTGATCCAACAACCGGTAAGAGTCATGAATCCATACATCATTTGCAGGGGAGGCGTGCCCACCTTCTAATTCTTCAATGAGGGCTTCAAAATCGATCAACACCGAGAGGTTAAGTTGCCCAAACCCATCATGAGGATTCTGAAGATCATATCCTCCTTGCCCATCATCCCGTGCTGTGGAGGGAAGAGGTGTCGTGGACAGTGCGAGCAAAGCCCTCAACATTGGGCCGGAGGGGGTAAATCCTTGGCCGACATTGATGGTGGAGTTCGCTATTGAAGCATCGGACCATGCGGGGGTCATCGTTTCCATTGAAACATTAGATCGCACTTCTTGGCCTGAAACCCAGCCAAGCTCCACCAATTGCTGAATCAATGACGCAACGCCCGCGGCACCGGGGGTTGCCATGCTTGTTCCGGTTGAAGATCTCAAATCTCCATTGTACGAATCATCCATATTATCGGCTCTTGCGGATTGAACGGAAGATCCCACGGCCAATGCGAAAATTCCCATTGTACCGGCCTCTGTGGGTCCTGATGACGATGCTGTCCAACGGGCACTATCTTCGGACTTCATCGAAGCGCCGATTGCGGCAACGTTTCGCCCATTTGCTGGCTCAAGCAGACTACCGCCCGTGTTCCCTGGCGCGATGAAAGCAAGCGACCACGGCATGGCCAGTGCCCATGCATCAAAATCAGCGGTTCTTGCGGTGTAGGCGGTGGTGTCATCTCCCCAAGAATTTGAATGAATAACCCCACCAGCCATTCCCGATTCGACAAGCAATCGATCGACATCCGGGGGGACCCATCCTTCAGAGGAGACAATGTCTTGGAAGACGAGAAGAGAGCCGTGTGATAGTGAAGAGCCATTGGAGGGATAAAGTCCCAACCGATCATCATCAACGTTGAAGCATGCAAGGCTTCCTGCAACATGAGTGCCGTGCCGATAGTCAGAATGCCCGGCAGTATCGCCATCGTCAATGGTGGTGTTGAGGACCAAGACCTTCCGGTGTTCTTCACCAGCGGGGCCAACTAAATCCGTTCCGTTCACGCCTTCGCTTCCAAGGGCTTGAACGCTCGTGGCGTTTCTGAAGCAGGCGTGATCAGCATCGAGGCCGGAATCGGCGGCCCCGACCACAACACCCGTGCCGTTGATGCCCAAGGTCCACGCCGGATGCCCGCTCATCGATCCGTGCTGCATCAATGAGGCTGCCTGGACGTTGCGGCTCTGTGTTTCTAAAACAGGTTCAATCCACAGCAACCCATCCAACAACAAAACATTGGTCAAATCAAGTTCAATTGGCCACTCAACAATGTATGCGGGGGCCAAAGGAGAGGATTGATGTTGATCTGCCAATTCAATTCCCATTAGGGCCAAATCCTCTCTTAAACCCTCGAAGGCAGCGTTTGGAAGCCGTGGCTCAAGAACGATCCGGACCGAGTCACCATGGACAGGACCGGCCCCGTTCAAACCGGACTTCCAAGCCGCAGAAGGAGCGTCTTCGACGATGAACTCCTGTGGAGCAGAGGACTCATGGCCCCACACAAGAAGTTGAGTTGGCGAAACAACCCTCAATGGTGTGAGCCCTTGGTTTTGTAAATCCTTCCACAAGTCATGAGTCCACACTTCGGAAGGATGCTCGAGAAGGAACTCGCCTTCTATTTGTGCCGCCACTGGGGGGATGATCGGTGCGACGTATGCGTTTACCACTGGCAAAAACAACACGAGGACCATCACGAGAGCTCGCCGCATGAACCCCGTTGAGTGCTCAAACTTTGTCAATCTCGCGCTCGAAATGAGTGGATGTGCCGCGCCAGCGCGTTTAAGTTGGGTTTGCGAGTCGCCCATCTCGATGAAGGCCTACCGTGTGACAGGAATCGCTCCCTTCGGCAGCATGCGCCAAGAATTTTCGCTCGACCTCCCTGCTGACAGCAAGGCGGACGCAGAACACCGAACCTACTCAATCATGGGCTCGCGACACAAGGCTAACCGCCGTTCCATCACCATCGACTCGGTGAGCGAAATCGACCCAAGAACCTCAACCGAACCTCGTGTGACTCACCACTTCCGTGACCAAATCGCCGCTGCCGGTGGCGCTGTCACCCCAGTGGCCGAAGAAGAGTGAGGGCAACCGGCTCCGCCGGATTCTTCAATGACCCGCTTCTCAGAGGGATGAGTGTTATGGTCGACCGTTCCGAATTACAACGCATGGCTCGCACCATTGACGCCCATCGAAAACAACTCGACGACTTGCATACGCAAATCGATCGCGTCGCAAAAGTCATCGACGAACATGCCGTGACAACCGGCATCCTCTCTCACCTCCAAAAAGAGGCGGCGAACGGCACCACAAGTGCTCGACTCACCATTGGTTCTGGTGTTACATTGCGTTACACACATGAAGGCGACGAAGAGGGGACTGCCCTCGTGGATCTTGGCAGCGGAGTGTTTGGGGAAAAACCCTGGAGCGAAGCTGAAACAATCACTCAAGAACGTCTTGATGGGATTCAACTGCTCCAAGAAGAATTGACCCAGCAATCAACTGCATTAGAGGAAAAAATCACTGGCTTAGCCGAGGCATTCAATGAGGCCGCTGAGCACCTCACAGCGGCACAAGCACCACCCTCCGAACCAACTCAGGCCGAACAACCAGCTGATGAAGCGCCTACGCCAGAGGAAAATCCAGCACCCAAGCGCCAACCCCGTAGAAAAGGACGGATCGGAAAGGAACTCACACTGGATGACTGAGGTGATTGCATGGGATTGTTCGACCGATTCAGAAAACGCGTCACCGAAGTTGCCGAACAAACCGATGCAGATGCCCTTTCGGCAGACGCCGAATCAGCAGAAGCGCAAGCCGCCCTCGCCGAAGCACAGTCTTACGTCGAACCCACCCCTCGCATTCATTCAACCGTGGTTGAACAACCAAGCGAGCCTGAAGAGGAATGGGAAGATCTGGAAGAACCAGCAACACCAGCCCAAGCAGAGCAAGATGAATGGGACGATTGGGATGAGGAAGAAGAAATCGCTCTTCCACAAGAACTGTCTCGTCGAGAACGCAAATTGCTCGAGAAAGCAAAGAAAGCCGAAACGAAGCGCGAGCGACAACAAAAGAAAGAACTCAAGAAGCGCGGGGCGGTTGAAGTTGCTCGGCCAAAAGGCTCCAAAGTTGACCTCTCAATGATGCGCACAACAACGGGGCGCCAACTCGTCAGCGTCGCAGCAACGCCAAAAGGATCCGTGAAAGTGGCGGAAGTTGAAACCGAAGCGGGGACAAAAGTCGAAGTTGACCTTGGTGGCGGTGTTGTCGAAGAAGGAGGCCGCATCATCAAGTCGGGAGGGGCGCTTGACACCTTGCTCGAAGAACTGGAGTGGGTTTTGCTTGAATCCGACATTTCAAGCGACGCCGTCACGGCAATTATCGCAGCACTACGGGCAAGTTTAGTCGGCTCACGCCTGCGGAAAGGAGCCGATTTAGCAAAAGTCCTTGAAGCAGCTTTGAAACGCGCTCTTCGCTCGCTTCTGGCCGCCGGGTACTGGGACTTTGATGCCTCGGTAGAAGGGTTCATCGAAGCAGGCGATACACCAGTCGTCATCATGCTGGTTGGCGTGAATGGAACAGGAAAAACCACGACTGCAGCAAAAATCGCACACCGGTTGCTTCAGAGCGGCAGAACCGTGATTGCTGCTGCTGGCGATACATTCCGCGCAGGAGCAATCCAACAACTGGAAACCCATTGTGATAACCTCGGGATTCGTTGTGTCTCAAGTCAAAGGGGGGGCGACACAGCAGCAATTGCCCGTGACGCAATCGATTCGGCCCGCGCCAAAGGGGTTGATGTTGTTCTTGTTGACACGGCTGGAAGAATGCAGAACAAGGTCAATTTGATGAATGAATTGAACAAAGTTCGCCGCGTTGCCAACCCTCATCTCACGCTGTTTGTCGGCGATTCGTTGGCTGGAAACGACGCGGTAGAGCAAGCGAGAATGTTCCAAGAAATTATGAAATTTGATGGCGCAGTGCTCACCAAGGTCGACACCGATGCAAAAGGTGGCGCCGGCCTCTCCATTGCGTTTGCAACAGGCCGACCAATTGTCTTCGCCGGCATCGGACAAGGCTATGACGATTTGAAACAGTTCGACCCGGACTGGCTGCTCGAACAAATGTTCGAATGATGAACTCGCAGCGATGAAGCGATAGGCTTGGGCCCCATCGAACAGGGTATGTCGGGCACCTTCAAGGATGAAGAAACGGAACAATTTTTTCAACTTGTTCACATGTTTCAGCGCTCAGCATTGCTTCACATGGGCTTACTTCCAGACAATGAAGGAAAGGTGTTCTTCAACCTTGCAGAGGCGAAGGCGGGGATCGACTTGTTGAGAATGTTGCAAAACAAAACCAAAGGGAACATCACCGATCAAGAGCAACGAATGCTTCGAGGTGTTGTGAGCGAGTTGCAACTGCAATTTTTGAAAGCCCCAAACCGCAAAAGGGAGATGGAAGATTCAGCGGCACAATCAGAAACTGTTCGGGAAACGTTCGCAAACCCTCAATCCGGGCCGGTGGAAGATCTCTCATCACCCCAAGATAGCGAAGAATGACCGTTCCTGTGCGTATGATTGATGTGCAAGGGGAACTTCAGGAGATTGATTCACATGGCGTATGTCACCGAGGCAGACCAAGATTCAGCACCAACAGTGCTCATTGTGGATAACAATCCAATGTCGATGCGTCGACTCTCTGAAGTGTTCAGGATCAAGGATTTCCACATTGAAGTGTGTGAAGATGGCGATAAGGCCGTCGATGAATACATTCGATTGGACCCCGAACTTGTCGTCATCGCCCTGGACATCCCCTCCCTGGATGGCCACCTAGCGGCACTTGAGATGCGAGAGCATGGCGGTGAAGGGCGCATCGTATTTGTCACACCACGACGCCTCGCCGCACTTGCTCGCGATGCATCGCATTCGGCTGGAGCCGTTGCTTGGCTTGAAAAACCAATTTCATCCACGTTAGTCGAAGAGGCCTGGCCTCAAATTCTAGGACCGATCCCAGACGCCCCTGGCCTCGCTGATCTGGACGAACTGTACCCCGAAGACAGAGTAAAGCCACAGCCAGATGAAGGCCTCATGCCCCTCCCGCCGCTACCGGGTATGCCCGCTCTCCCTCTCCCGGGCGAAGCACTTCCCCCACTTGTCGTACCCAATGGTGAATTGATTTTGGAGAGCGAACAAGACGCGACACCCAAGAAAAGAGGACTTGCCAAATGGATTGTTTTGGTCTGTCTGTTGGGCGGAGCCGGATACTACCTTTCTGAATACGGACTACCAGTTTGATATGCGGGTTGTTGTGCAATAGGTGCTGCAACGATTTGTGCATTTTCGGTGTATTGTGTGCCATGTGGCACCGCCATTAACCTCGACACATTGACGCCATCATCGGTGAGAAGGGTCGGGTCACACATCGCAATTCGTTGATTGAGGGTTGCAGCACGGCGCGCATAAGCCCAGATCATGTACGCAGGAGCGCCTGTTGCGAGAATCGCCAGCACCCACCAAAGCAGTTCAATCATGATACCAGCACCTCTTGCTTGCACATGAAGATGTCCATCTAGCGTGAGACAAAGGCATCCCACGAAGCACGTGCATACGCCTGTGCCTGAGAAGCAGGGTCATCCGCTTTGTGAATTCCTGAGCCAACGATGATGCAATCTGAACCAGCCATAATCGCTTCAGTCGGGTCGCCATACCGCTGACCCATTTCACCATCACCAACGGCCAAATTTACCCCGGGCGTCCAAATGAGTTTACCTTCTCCTACCTTGGCGCGTAGAAGTGCGAGTTCCTCGGGGCGAGAACCATTCCCGATGAAGCCAAACACGCCCGCGTGGTCCTTTCCTTTTGCGACCACCTTGTCGGTATATTCTGGTTCGAGAAGATTGCCTCTGCTGGACATCTGTGCGAGCAAGAGAACGCCACCTTCACGGCCGACGTCGTGCCACCCAGCTTGGAGGCCATCGACAATGTCTGGCCCAGAAATCAAGTGCGCTGTAACCAAGTCCGACCAAGAACGAATGTCGTAAACACCCGCCATCTGCTTACGGCTGATGCCGCCAATGTCTGCAAATTTCCGGTCCTCGAAAATCAATAAGTCTGCTG
>Ga0209716_1002958_pt1 | contig 10751 bp, 7 predicted proteins | sample COGITO_mtgs_1205_FD_184811 | JGI IMG/M metagenome (GOLD analysis project Ga0209716, IMG submission 184811) | Pelagic marine microbial communities from North Sea - COGITO_mtgs_120531 (SPAdes) (version 2) | ecosystem: Environmental > Aquatic > Marine > Epipelagic ...
GTGTCACCGACCGTCAGACCGCCGATAGCGATGCTACGCAGGCTGCACTGATGCAACTGCAAGAGGTTGCACGACAAAGTGGAAACGTGTTTGAAGAATTGATGGAGACGGTGAAGGTCGCCAGTCTCGGTCAGATTACCGATGCGCTGTTCAACGTTGGTGGGCAGTATCGGCGCAATATGTGAATGTAATTTTAACTAATTAAGTCAAGAACATTTTTTCCTTTAGAAACAGTTTCGGATATAATAGAACAACCACCTTCTGCATATTCACTTATTGCACCGCCTAATGATTGCTTATTTTTAGTCACTTCCTTTTTGAGTATTTCTTGATAGTCTGTGACGATAAATTGTCTGGGAGCAACCGTAACGTGTTTTCCTTCTCGCTTTTGTTTCCGACCCATACTAAAACCTAAAGCAAAGGCAAAGCGGAAGGCTTCAACAATAGATTCGAATGGACGGTCTTCCGACGATTTTTCATCGTCATGAACTAAACTCACAAGCAAAGCGTGCGATGTTTCTGAAATACCAACACTGCCTTTTGCAATCTCTTGTTCACTCATAGCGGCACCTCCAGCACCAGCGTTTCTTGCGATGTCAGGTCCCATTCAAACCCACACGCGTTGCACGTGTTCTTTTTGTTGTAAGAATCATGCTCCACATCTTCGCTCATACATCCTTTTTGGAAACATGTCTTGTGGTCTCGAGGCAATGAAATCGTATATGCCTTAGCAAGACGACCTTTGAATTCTTCAACCGTTTCCTCAACACCATATTCACCACTATGGGCGAAGATAAGGAATTGTTGTCCGTCAGTCTGCCAAAAATAATCAAGTTGACGGTCTTTGTGATGTTCGTCAAGAGAACGGCCAGGTGTGTCAAGAAAAACTGGTACGTTAAATCCCGATACACGTCGAAGCGCATCAATTACACTCATCGTCATAATGCTTATTGCACCGCTGGAGGGGTTTCTAGAGGGTTTTCCTTTGGAATTGAGTATTTCTGTTCTGAAGTCTTTGTCAACACGAATACCAGTGTAAACTTCCGGTGCATTGTTCAATCTCGTAAACACAGCTGTCGCTCGCTTTTGAACCTCTACTCTCGCTTTTTCCCGGTATGACGCGATGGTGTCTTTGATCGTTACAATTAGCGAGGAAATTACATTGTCAATGTTGTAGTCCTCTTTGTTGACTTCTACGTTTCCCGATAAACGCTCAAGTCGTTTCAATTCAAGTTCAGCAAGTTCAACATCGGTTCTCGCTGTTCTCCATTCGCTTTCACGCCGGGATACCATCGCTTCTTGGCGGCCTTTACGCTCACCGAGTTCTACCATGCTTGACTTTGCATCTTCAGTCAATTTCTTATTCAGAAGTGTGTGTTGTTCTTCAAGTGTCTCGATTTCATTTACCAGTTTCTTCCATTTGCGTTGAGCCCTAAGGATTCTATCCTTTGAATCCGATTGTGGCTGAATCTTTAGTAGTTCGGCCATTTTAATCGTCAAATCATCTTCAGAATCTAAATCTTCGCTTTGATAACTCTCAAGAAGATCTTTCTGGGCGGATAATTCAGATTCTTTCTTTGCTTTGAAATGTTCCAAATCGGGCAGTGGTTGGTGGCATTCAGTACAAATTCCAGTCATTTCACTGAGGTCTTTTTCCAAGGTTTTTATTGTGTTTTGGGTTTGTTCTATCAAGCGTGATCTTTGTGCTAATTGTTCTCGAACGCCTACATAATGCTGGTATTGAGGAGATGCTTTTTTCCATAAGAGGACTTTCCAACCTACTCTCGCCTCCACAACTTTATCGATGTTGACATCAACGAGGTTTTGCTTTTTGAAGTCGATTTGGCTTTCAAGCATTTTCAGTTGTTCCAGAATCGGAGCAAGTTCCTCATGAGCCTTCATTTCTTCGACAGTTTCATCTAATTTGGACATCACTGTTTGTAGTTTGGCCTGTTTTTTGTCTGCGATGCTAATTTTTTCTTTCAAGTTCTTACGTTGTGCATTGGCATCATCTCGAGCTTTTGTAGACACTTTTTCGGCTTTTGCAGTGGAATCTATTTTTGCCTTGATACCTTGTCGTATTCGCACAAAGTCTGCATCTCCTTTGATGAGCGCGGGTATTCCAAGTATTGAATTAACCTCTTCTTTCAAACCGATGACATCGCTAGAGCTCATCATTTGAGTGTACTCTTCAAGGGCCTCACCATCAATGAAGAAAAACCTTTCTAGACTTCTCGGGAAAATGCTCTCAATGGCTTCTTGCGCTTCAGCGCCATGTTTTAGTTCGTCAGAGCCAACCTTGACATCAAGTTGAATCGTCATTTGTCCATCGTGTCGAGCAAGTGTAGTGATTGAGGTAGCGGTCCTCGTTATTTGGATCGAACCTTTCTCACCTTCGGCGATCAAGACCACTGACATTTCTTGATTTTTGTCGTGTTCATATGCATGGCTGTTCATAAGTATGCGCCCCTCACCGACCAAAGGAATACTACTACCTCCATATCGTTCTCCTTTCACCGTTTTTGCACGCTCACTCACCTCACCAAATAAACACCATCGCATTGCGTTGTAGATGGATGTTTTACCGCGATTGTTTTCTGCAAAAAATGCATAACCATTACCATCATTTTCCGCCATGAAATTAATTGGGTAACGGCCATAAAAAGGACCGATGTTATACAAGATTAGATGTTGGAGTTTCATTTAATCACCTCTTGCATACGCACGAATCATTTTTGAAAGTTGGTCACGGATACTGCCTCTTTCACCAGCAGGAAGGAATTGATTCTCTAAAAGATAATCAAGAATTTTAATCAAAAAGGCTTCCTCAAGACCTTGCTTTTTACCATGAGCAATAAATTCTTGACGGAGCAGTTTAACATCATCCATGTACAAACGAAATCATCTACACTACATAGTATCTTTTCCTCTAAGCCAAAAATGGATATCGCAATTAAAGAGCTAATCAGTGATAGCAAATTTTAATCAACTTCTCAAGGATATGTTTTGCCATAAGTGGCGGGACTGCGTTTCCTATCAAGTGATGCAAGTCTGTTCTTTTTTCAATCATGGTAAAATCATAATAATCTGGAAATGTTTGTACTCGAGCAGCTTCATGCGGTGTGAGAACTCTTCCTCCGTCAGGGTGTGTAAATCGACCTCTACCATTGCAACCAAAACCTGTCGTCAGGGTTGGTGCAGGTTCGTCCCACCGCATCCGACCATAGACTGCAGGGTAGGTGTGGTCACCTTGTTGACAGGGAGGCCGTTCACGATTGGGCAAGTTATACTCATCTGTTCCAATAAAGTAGTCCATGCGTGCTTGATTGACTGGTCCTGGACTTGGGGTACGATAGAAAATAGATTCTGAAGGTGGCTCTAATTTTTGAAGGTCTCTTATTGCCCATCCTAGGGTTCTTGGCGTATCAACCGTCGGTTTCGAGAATTGGTCAAATGAAATATTTGCCCTTTTCATACGAACTGCAACCGTGAAATGACGAGTGCGAGTTTGTGGAATTCCAATTTCATGCCCTCTTACAACACCATGACTTACAGAATATCCAAATCTTCTAAGGTGTTCGTTTGCTCTAGGAACTACTCTCTGTTTATTGTTTGAAACACCTCTTACGTTCTCAATCAGTACTATTTTTGGCTGGAACAACTCAACAAAGCGAATCATTCTCATGTACAGTTCATTCCTTGGATCGTCACCTCTAGTGTGATTGTTAAGATTAGAATTTCCTTGACATGGCGGACCTCCGACTACAATATCGATTTTCTTTAATTTTTTTACCAACCTTTCTTCGTTTTCAGTTTTGGGGGCATTGATTTCACCATCAATATAAGTTTGAATCGGTTTGTTCAAAAACTCAGACGGGCGAAAATTGTCGCGATATGATTGTTCAGCAGCCGGGAACATGTCACAAGCCATCACCATTTTCAGTTTTAGATCATATGCGGCACAAGCCTCATGTAGACCCAATGTGATGCCTCCGCAACCCGAAAAGATGTCTACTGCCCTGAGGGTATTTTCCCCACGTGGATACCAAATAGTCTTACGTTTTTTACACTTTAGCCAATTCTTATCTCGCAACAAATCCGACAACATACCTCCTCCAATTTGAACAGAAACCGATGCCCGAAGGCTGCTTTACTTGACCCTTATTAGTCTTTCACCAAAGAGGGCAATAAGGCGTGATGTTAAAGTAGAGTCACAATTTAAGACGAGCCATGGCGAAGAAAATACCTAGTATAGTTTTTAGTTTACCAAGCCTAAAATTGGAAAATATCGTCCTTGAAATTATTGACAATTCACTGGATTATGGTGCAAAAAATGTGCAATTACAGTTTTTTGAAGGAAAAACTTCTGGTCGTAAGAAAGATGTAGGGTTTGCCGTATTTGATGATGGAGTTGGATTTAAAACTGGAAAAAATTTATTCGCAGCTTTTGAAATCACCGAAGATGAAAATCAAAAGCAAAGAGCGGCAGATGACATCGGAAAATACCATGTGGGGATGAAACTAGCACCTCTTTCAATGTTTAAGCATCTGTTCGTATTTGCGAAATTAGACGGTGAAGTCTATTTTTGTTATGCCTCAAATCCAAATGAAACCGAGACTGTTTATGATATGGACGATAGCACTCATTCCAATCCAACTTTACCAAAAGTGTATGCCGCATCGGATAAAAGCATACCAGAAGAAGTACATGAAATCATTAAAACCTTCGAAACTGGGGATTGGAACACATGCGTCGTCACATGTCACAGGGTGAAAGATATTATTGATGATGGCCGTGAACCGGTTCAGTCATTCATAACGACAGATGTTGGTGCAAAGCATTTCAACCAAGTGCTAGGAATGACGTATCAAAAGTATCTTGAGAAGAAAGAACCACCGCATATTGAGGTTCTAAATCCTGTCACAAATAAATTTGAGACCACGCCATGTATTGACCCCTTTTGGAAAGATTTCACTGCTGTCAAATTCACCGAACAAAAGGCAAAATATGAAGCAGAACTGACTAAATCAACGGATGATGAAGAAAAAGACAAACTAGCGAAAAAGATTTATTTTTGTGATGTAATGGGTAAGTTGGGGACATTCCAAGGATATACCCATACAAGTGGAATCCTCAAGGGGTTGAAAATTACGCCATATGTCGTGCCCTCGCCGATCGTACGAACGATTCTAAAGGAAAAGTTAGAACCAGGTATCCGCTGGGAAGAGGATGACAAAACATATCCGTTGCAGAGAGCGATTGATAATGCCCCTTCTCGTGCACTCAACAGTGAATTCGTTGGTGGGTTCTTCTTTTACAGAGACAACCGTCTCATCAATTATGGCTCATTTTATGATTTAGGTATTCCAACGAATGACGCAAATTCAATACGCATTGAAGTGGAATACCCGAGTACAATCGATACGAATATAGTCGTTGCTCCGAACAAAGACAGAATCAACAAATTTACCCTTGAAGCATGGGACGAAATTATGAGAGGCCTTATGCAACCTGCCGGAGGGAGTGAATACGCCACACCTTTCAATCAATCAATACCGTTCTTTATTGACAGTGAAGAAGGGAGGAAAACTCCAACGAAGAAGAAAAAAACTCCCAATTCTGTCGCACACTTTCCTAATGTCCTTGTCAGAAATTCTTCGGAGAAAGGTGTCGTGTACACAAAATGTGCCGTAAAGGAGTGTGGACTGGCACACGTACCAGGAGAAATCTGTCCCAAACTCAAATGCAGCACTTGTGGCTTGGCAGGGAAAGGGTGTACTAGTAAAAATTGTACATTTGTATGCAAAACTTGTACAAAAACAGGTGAATGCACACCAACGGCCTGCGTTTATTTATGTGATACTTGCAAAAAAGTACACGAAAAAGGGCAATGTCAAGCGAAATGTTCTGGTGGGTGTGGAAAAACAGTTTCCGATTGTGAATGTGCCTGCTCTTTGTGCGGAAAAAAGCATGAAAAGGGCGCATGTGAAAAGGTCTGTGACAAATGTAAGAACGAACTCGATAAATGCAGTTGTGAACAAGGCGATTCTACAGTAATTCTCAAAGGACCAAAAGTAACACTGAAACTTTGGAAGAAAAACAAAAACGGAAACATCTCTCTAATCAAAGAAGGCCTGGAAAAATTAGGTATCAAACCTGATGAACTTAAGTGAGGGGATGTTACTGACAGAAAGTGATGATTTGGATGACCGACTTGAACGGGCACGAAAGGCAAATGCAGCTGATTCAATAGATGAATTACGTGCATTTGCGAAATCTGATGGGTGGTCTGATGAAGAACTTGGTGAGGCAATTAGAACGCGCTTTCCTGAACATGATAATAAGGGCAGTACTGTATCCACCACTGTTACTGCCCATAGTGTCAACCCATTAGCACCCTCCAACACGGCCGGATTCTTTGAACAATATCTCAACCATCTACGGGCTCAAAATTGGGGTGAATCAACCGTTGAAAGCGTCAAAGATAATGTTGAAGAAACATATCTCCGAATCCAAACAAAAAACCCAACAGTAAAATCACAGAAAAGAGCGGGATATGGACTTGTTGTAGGTCGTATCCAAAGTGGAAAAACAGCCCACATGCTTGGCCTTTCATTCAGAGCGATTGATACAACCTTGTCGCACACAGAAGAACGGGCTTACGACACGATAATCATTCTGTCCGGATTGCTAGAGGACCTAAGGAAGCAAACCTATAATCGCCTGAAAAAATCAGACATTGATGGAATAATATATCTTCCGCAAGGAAGCGATTTCTCTGAAAAAAATGACGCTGCTAAAGATGAACTTCTTGGGGCACTTGAACAAGACCAGCCACTGATCCTTGTCATCAAGAAGAATCACACCGTTTTAGAATCATTATGTGAATACTTAAACAATGATGAATTAAACAGTTTTTTACAAGACCGTAGAGTCCTTTTGATTGATGATGAATGCGACCATGCAAGTATTGATTCTACACATTCAGAGTCTGAAAAGAGTAGCGATGCTACGACCATTACTGCCACCAACCGTGCTGTTCGAAGTCTAATCAAAATATTGGAAGTTTCCCGGCGGGTACCGTGGTACATAGGATATACCGCAACGCCATATTCAAATCTATTAATGAACCCTCAACCAGAATATGTTGCAATAAATCAATATGGTCCAAGTTTATTTCCTAGAGATATGATACATTGCTTACCAAAGCCTGACGGGCACAGTGACAATGAATACTTCTTTAGTAAGAAAGGTGAAGACCATATTGTACAATATGAATCCCCAGTACCTGATAGTTCAAATGAGCGTAAGCATCTCAAAGAACTTGTCCACCTCCATGTACTTGCTAAACTCATTCGTGAGCAACGGCTGAAAGTAAAACACAATGAAAACGAATGGGAAAAACCGGATTTTGAAAAAATGAAGCAATCAACCATGATCCATACTGAGGTTGAGACTGACCAACATCTAAGGATAGCTGACCTCGTATCTGCGATAAAAGATGAATTAAGTCAAACCAAAGATACGACCCTTTTTGCTGAACTTGACCATCTTGTTTTGAAGAGGTACCCCGACTTCTTATCACAATATACAGAACGAAAAACAGTACTTGAAGCATCTAAACATTTACGATTAAAAGACTACTATACAGGCATAACTGTTGTCAAACTTAATGCAGAGAAGGATGATGGAGATCGTGAATTCACGTATCCTAAAGCCCTGAATTACAAAGAAAATGAGGGGTTTTCGCACATCGTGGTTGGAGGTCAGAAACTCTCTCGCGGACTCACGATTGAAAGCCTTGTATTGGTTTGGTTTGATCGAGCTCCAAAGACACCGAATTATGACACGTTACTCCAGATGGCTCGCTGGTGTGGATATAGAAATGAGTTTAGACCTCTTATGCGGCTTTTTATGGGATCAGATACGATTCTTTATTTCAAGTTAATAGCCGATGTTGAATCACGATTAAGGGCGGGGCTTCTTCAGTTTACGAAGGATACTGACCCGCTGGCCGTTGTTCAATGGATTCGGGAATACAAGGGAATGCGAATCAGCGCTCGAGCATCGCCTGATGCGGTGCCCAACCCAAATCCTTCCGATGAAAAGTTTCTGGATGCTGAGTTTCATATCAAACATCTTCATGAGCGCGATGACACAAATGATTTGAAGAAAATCCAATTTTCGTTGTATGAAAAAATCGATGACATCTATGATTTATATGACGATGACTTCGAAGCATCAAAAATCAACAATGAGTACCAGATTGTAGAGAGTGAATGGGCGCAAATTAAAGGACTAATTGAATTATATGAGGCGAGTTATAAAAAGAACCACGCTTCAAAACGGTTCTTAAGAAATCTATTGGTTGAAGTTGGAGAGTCGGAGGATCTTTCGGACAGATGGAATATGGGGATATACCGGCCCAATATGGGCGAAGAATACGACCAGAAATTCATATTGTCAAACTTGGGTTACAAAGTGCCTCCAGAAAATCACCTGAAGATTCCCAAGAATGCTGACAAGATTGACTATCCCACTGGTATAAATGAACGTGAGTATCCGTTGCTCGTTATATATTTAGAAAATCCAAAACAAAAATCATCAGGAGTTCCAATATACTTCGATAATGGGTATCCAATTGTGATGTTATCGTTCTACCTCCCAGAAGGAAAAATTAGTCGGAAGTTTCTTGAATTCGCCCGCCCTGGAGCAAGTGTTCTGACTTTGAAGGAGGAAGAAGAATGACAAAAATTACACGAGAACAACACAACCATATTATCAAAGAAATAAACACTCAATTTGAAAAATTGAAACCAGGTAACAGCCCGTCTCAGGTCCTTTTATTTGGATCAAGTGACTTTACTGTTCAAACAACAAAAGATGACCATATTCTTACATTAAACAACTATTCAAAATTGAAGAATATTGAGGGACCGACATGGCTTACAATAACTTCTGGGACAGATACAATAATATCTGTACCACATGCTAGAACAGCTGAAATCGTTTTTCTATTGTGTAAATCATACGAAGACTTCTTTAAAGACTCATCACAACCATATTTTCATTCCGTTAGCAGCCAATTGAAAGTTCAAGTCAAAGTATGGAAAGGGGAAGGTGAGCCCATCGGACCTGAAGCTCAACGTGGATTGTTGGGGGAAATAGTCACACTTATAGAAATTGCAAAAATCAAAGGACGTGAAGCAATTGATTCGTGGGATGATACATCGCGCGCAGCTGTTGACTTTACCCACACACAATGGGGTGTTGAAGCAAAATCAAAATCATCTGGTTCATCAAATGCTAAAATTTCTAGCAAAGAACAATTAACTCACAAAGGCATTCCACTTATCCTTAGTGTAGTTGATGTAAACGGTGACAAGAAAAATGGAAAAACTCTCCCACAAATAATTGATATGAAGTTTAATGAATTGAGGACGATTAAACTAGGCAAAGATTTAATCACCAGCCTCAAGGATAAGATTGATGACACATATCGGGTATTCAAATATGAGACAAACTGGTCCAGTAAATGGAAAACCGGCGGGATTTGTTTTTACGATATATCAGAAGACAGCGAACCTGCTGTGTTTTCCAAAGATCTTCCTGCTTCGATAGACTTGCCATCGGGCTATTCCTTGAACCTCACTAAACTAACAAAAGGAAAGTTAGCAGACCTACTTCCTAAATCCTGAATCGCACCTCAATCAATTATGAATTAAAATCATTTTATTCAGTTCTTTATATACTGTGGAGAGACATATACTCTCCCGGTGAACAAAAATGGCCACATTATACGATCAACAAGGAACAGAAATTTATGCAGGACGAGGAAAATACAGCAATCGTGCACGACAAATGATCGAGCGGCGCGAAGCCTATACTCGCAGTGAAGAAGGCGCCCTTTCCGTATATGTCCCACCTAACCAAACCCCAGAACCTCAACGTGCTTCCACCCTTCAAGAAGATGCACGTACGCTCAAGCGAGACGCCCAGCAACTTGGCCAACAACTCGGTCTTGGCCTGGACGAAATCGAAGTTCGACGGGAAACACCCGAAGGCGTGCTGGTCGCACATCTGAAGCAATTGATGACACCATCCGTTGTCGCCGGTCTTGACAGTGAACAAGCCGCCAAACTCATGCAGACCATTTCCTATTGGATGCTGCGTCAGCATCTTACCGTTTACGAACACGACGAACTCGTGCGCAACCTCCACGACCTCATCAACAGCATGCGCGTGCCTTCAAACGGTGCAGCTTTACTCAATCGGGACAACGATGCTGTTCGTGAATCAGCAGTCAACGTTTTGCCCGGCACTCCAACCTCCAATGTTTACAATGAATTGTGGATCCATGCCTTCCTTCCACCAAACGGCCACCGGTGCAGACCAAGTGTGAGCCGCGACAACGACCGTGAACCCGATATGCGCAACGATGGGCGTGTATGGGGTGAGCCCGCCCTTCTCGAGGGCCCTGAATTCGTGTGTCAGAATCTTGATGCTGCAAGCAACCTCGCGACATTCCGCCGAGGACGACATGGCATCATTCGTGTTTATTTGCCCTACAATCCACGGTCTTCCTTCTTCCAAGATAACGACATGCCACAAAGCAATTTCCGTGACCGTGGCCACCTTCCTGAACCTCACATCAATCCAGAATCTGAACCTTGGGAGCACTGCCTCCAGCGGTTCATCGATGCCTGCGCCTTTGTCAAGAACAACGAGCGCTCTGACCTTCGCCTCTTCA
>Ga0209716_1002962_pt1 | contig 10741 bp, 12 predicted proteins | sample COGITO_mtgs_1205_FD_184811 | JGI IMG/M metagenome (GOLD analysis project Ga0209716, IMG submission 184811) | Pelagic marine microbial communities from North Sea - COGITO_mtgs_120531 (SPAdes) (version 2) | ecosystem: Environmental > Aquatic > Marine > Epipelagic ...
CAATTCTTGGTGCTGCTGTTTACTCGTGGTTTCAAATTGGCAACCACCTGCTCGTTAATCGCTTGGGTAGGCAGTGTACTGGGGGACTGAACACCCATTGTACTCTTCCACAATGTCTTGAGGGGTTTGCAAGAACCCTTGCGATTTCATGGAAAGGATATGTCGCTTATCTGTATCAACCCAAAAGAGACGGTTTGAATTTTTCTCGAATAATTGAGGGCGTTATGTTAACATTACATATGGTCCGGAAATCAGGATTTTGCTCTTTGAATGGTTCAATTCAGAAAGATAGGACACCAGGTCGGGTAAATTTAGAGGGAATATCAATCCACTCATGAGTCATTTCCATTCCAATATTGGAAGACATCAAAAGAGGTATACTCGATGTCAGAAATGTTCAAGATTCAAGAATGTATCTTTTTCCAACCTCAAAAGAGGAGTGAAATTTTCCAAATTCAAATTGTCTTCTTCGGATTGGTCGTTATCAATTATTCTCTCGGTGCCGAGTAAATGTGGGATGTATTGACCAATCTCATAACCGATGTAAAGATCATAAGAAAATGGAAGGTCGAAAATACTTGTAACAATAATACTGTTCCGTATCGATAGAGCGTCACAAAATTGTTCAACATAATGGGCTCGGATTTCAACCATCATTTTTTCTTGATCGGGATTTGGCTTTTGAATTCTACAGATTTGCTTCCATCTTCGAACTCGAAGCCTTGGATTTAGCTCTGGCATGTACGATTCTAGCGTTGAATACAAGAATTTATCGCCATCAATAATTTTAGGCTCGAGCGCTGAAAGAGAAGATTTTCCACACCCTGATATAGCATATATGAGCTTGGAGCTATTTTTAGCAAAAGTTTGTTCACTCATAACTCTAATCTCCCTGAATCGTGTGCATCAAGCCGTTCATTATGTCATATTCGGGCATCCAACCCAATTCCTTAATTTTCATAGAACAGATTTTGCTTGAAGAAATTTGACCTTCCCGATCATTTACAAACATTACTTCTGTTGTTTTGCCAATAACAAATTGAATATTTTTGATCAATTCTAACACACTCAACGGATGCGGAACTGCGATGTTGAATACGTTATCATTTGGCCACTCTCGAAGGATACAAGCGATTCCTTTAGCCACATCTTTTACATGTGTGTAGCATCTTGTTTGTTCTCCAGAACCATGAACTTGTATGGCCTCATCTTCAGATATGGCTGTAATGAATCTTGAAATTGCGAGAGAGGGGCGCATGTTGGGCCCATAAAACGTGGCCGGACGTACTATTTTCACATCCAAATTTCTAATTTGCAACAATTTCTCCTCTGCAATTGCTTTAGTTTCTGCATAAATCTCGGTCGGTACGAGAGGGGACTGCTCAGTTTGCAGCTCAAAATCATTGTTTCCATAAGCGCATACTGTGGAAGTGAAAATTAATTTAACATTCAAGTCTGCACACACTTTCCCAACCAATTCTGCACCAAGCACATTAACATTGTAACAATGCGAGTGATTCCGTTCGGCTTCATACAAATCCGCAACAGCAGCTAGATGGATACATGCATCGGCAGCTGAGAGAGCCTCTTCCAACTTTTTTACATCGAATATATCGTTACCATCCTGAAGATCATATTCGGTGACTTGATGACCATTGTTCTGTAAATCCTCTACAACATAAATACCCAGAAAACCCTTGCTTCCTGTTACAACAACTCGCAATTAATCACCTCCATATTGTCCGAAGAACAAGTCCCGAAGGAAGAGGATGCGGATGTACTTCATCACCTAACCCAAACTGTAGAACAAAGCCAGAATGTACTGCCTCTTTGTGTGAGTTATAATCCCATTTTCCTTCTGGCCAACATAACCATGGCAAATCATTACGTTTTTCGATTGAATTCGTAACAATATCTAACTCTTGCCCTAAATGTTCCCGTTTTGTCAAGTCCTCGTGTTGATGACCATGTGAACCCACGAGCCATCCGTTAGACCGGAGTGTGCTAATTTGTTCATGGGATAAAAGCCAGTTAGGATTGAGCATTCTATCGACGTTGAGAGAATCAAGATGCTGATGCGCAGCTACCTCATCTACTGATTTGAGATACGTTCGTATCGGTTCAATATCTGCATCTTGTGTTGAACAATGCTGATACCATCGTTGAAGAGGTAAGGGTTTGATTGTCTTGCAAAAGTGATTTTCACCCAAAAATAGAACCGGTTGCAGATGTTCGAACTCTTGGAAAGCATCAATCAGACACAGAACATCACTCCATCCATCATCGAAAGTCACGAGACCGACAGTATCCGGGCGGTTTTTTGCAATCTGAACATTTAATTCTGATAGCTTATCGATGAGTACACTTTTTTCGATTGTCATGCCAAACCGGTGATGAAGTTCGTGCAGATCATCAACATCTCCGCAATGAATACGATGGATTGCTGGGACTACATCGGGAAAGAATCCCCGGTTACAGCGACCACCAAATACACCGCTTGGTCTTAATTTTCTGAGATTGGTTACAACCTCATCCACAGAATTACACCCAAAAATAACGTCATCACGCCGATTATCGAGACTTTTCTTAGAAAGAGTGGTTGCCCATCCATCTGTAACTTCAAGACAGAAAATTGGCTTTTTCTCTTGCCAGGCAATTGATATTTCGCTAAGAGTACCCGCACCTCCTCCAACAGCAACTACAATGTCTGATGAACGGACTACAATGTGGTTTCGCATACTACCAAGGTTAGTTCTGACAGTTGCTGCTGGATATGGATTCGCAGTTTCTTCCCCACCCCATCCCGGATCAATATGAATCAAATTAGAATTTTTGGCTCTTCCAAGGTGATGCCCCCTCGCTACAGCCCTCATGACACCATCTCTTCCCCCAGTAACGAGGTCGAAATTGTGTTTAGAAAGTTCTCTAGCTAGCAATTCTACTTTCTGACGAATTGAATCTTCAAGTTCTCCAGCAGAACCTATTATTGCAACAACGCTTCTCAATTTGAATCCTCCCCGGATTGCCACAAATCTGCCCATTTAGACCCAATATTGAACCACCATTGTGCATATGCATCGTTGTAGATATTTCTTGCCCTATGCTGGTGAAACGCAGCAGAATTTACGAGCATTGATTCAATGAGGTCGTAAAACCAGTCTTTTTGATTTTCCAACAAAATTCCTTTTTCCAGTGAATTCTCAAAAATTAAGCCGACTGTGGTTGGGTCTTGAATCAGTTCTGGTAAGGATTCAATCGGTTTTGCTAAATCGCGACCAGTGATACGGTAGATTTGGAGTGCAATCTTTGGGGCAGCCTCAAACATATTCATGACTTTGTTACTTTGGTCGGGGCCAGAATGAAACTCTTCTTCCAGATCCTGTAAATCAGTTAAATCAGGCCTTCTTCCAAAAATTGGAAACTTATCTTCATTCAGATATTGACCAGCCTCAACAGAAACATGTTCGTTGACAGGATGCCAACCCGCCAAATCTGGACGATATCGTGCGATTGAAGGTACCCACAATGCGATATAAGCTGGACGATTTGTGCCCTTGTCTTCATTCGCGTTCGACCTGTGCCATGTTAAACTGTTCAAAATAACAATGTCGCCCTGTTTTACAGGAATCCTAACAATATCTTCTCGAGAAGAGAAATCCATGGGATTCATGATAAAATCAACCGGTGGAGAAATACCCCATTTGTGTGACTTTTTGATGACTTCCAGGCAGCCTCCAGTATCAGATACATCATTCATCGGAACCCAGCAAGATAGTGAGTTAGGCGTATCCACAGGCCAGAATGGAAAATCTTGATGCCACGGCAAAGTCTCATTTAATGCTGAAAACGGTTTTCTGATGATGTGGTCGTGGAGCAGTTGAACCGAGTCCATCTCCATGAAGAATTTCACACAATGGATCATTCTCTTTGTTCTCAGTAAATCATCAAAATGCTGATTGTGCATCCACAAGTCTCTCCATTGACATATGCGTAAGTCGTATTCATTTAACGTCAAGCCCATCTCTTCTGCAAATTTTCTCCTGAGCACATCTAACTCTACAGTGGATGTATTCAGCATAAATTGTTCGATCAAATTACGTATGACTACGTATCCGTTCTCGGTATAAAAGGAAAATGAGACATCGTTACATTCGTCGAAAAACATGTTATTAGTTTCGTAAATTCTCATTACGTCCACCCCAGTGATTCAAAAACACCATCCATCGGATACCTTGCATTTGCAAATTTAGATTCTATGGTTTCAGTCAATTCCCTTAAATCGCCAAATTTGTGCTTCTTCAAGGCTCCCTTTTCCGTCGTAAGCAATTCTTTATTCCGGATTGCAAATAATTCGTCGTTTGGGAACATTATCAATCGTAAACCTGTCAAAAAGGGTCCGAAATCTTCCTCCATATAATGCGATTTAACCATCTGATCAAAGAAATCAAATTCAACCGGTTGATCCATAAACTCATAGTTCACTTCGAAATCTCCTTGGCCTGAATGCTTGTGGAAAAGTTGGTATTTTTTTTCTCCGCACTTGACAATTCTGTAGACTAAACCTGCGTGACTTGCTGTAATCCCATCCCTCAGTTCAAGTGGCGAGAGATAAGGGTGGCCATTTCCGCAATCGATCCAGAACTTTTTATTTGCTAATTTGACGATTATTGCAATGTGGCATAGAACTGAATTCATCCAGGCCGGAACCAATGAACAATCAAATCCTAGGGTCGTTAGGAAAGAGGCCATGAAAGGGTTGTAATGACCGCATGGGCCTCCTTTCATACTAAGCATGTCGGTTAAAATTTCCTCACAAGAGGGGGGGCGTCTATCTCTCGTCAACATCATTATGTTTGTGAATGGTATCGTTCTCAACGTTTGAGCGATTATGGTCCGTAGTGTGTCTTCATTTGGGGTCCAGTCACTAATACCCAGTATAGATTTAAACTGTGAGGAATCCTCTTGTGTCATTTTCAAACAATTCGACATTTCAACCACTCAACAAAGCCCCGTGGTCCGTTTCTCCACACATTGGATGATTTGGTGCAACATGGTGATCCCATTTTGCATCCATGTCCACGAATATGGATGCGTAAGCGATGCGTTCGTCGCCATGATTTCGAAGTCCTGAAGAGTGTAATGTTTGTGAACCAATAACCAACAAATCTCCCGGTTTTAATCGTGGATTTTCTATAATTTTGGGATTAAATCCGGTTAAACCATCTTGTCTTTCCCCTGTGTGGAGGTTAATCGCAGAATATAATTTGTCTTGAAAATCAAGAGCAATTCTCAACCCTCCATTTGATTCAGTGACTTCACATAAAGGTGCCCAAAAAGTGGCTCCCTGACGAAAATTAATTGGCCAATATGGTGCATCCTGGTGCCAAGGAAATTCATCATGCGAAGTATTTTTACTCAAAATTAAATCCTGGTAAATTTGCATCGGTTCTCGGAAAAATTGTGAAGCAATTTTCTCAAGCTTCAAAGCGAGTGCCGAGGTAGATCCAAAACCGGTCAGGCGGTGAGGATTCAGCCATTGGTCCATCAATGTTGAAAGTGGCGGTGAATCGATTGGAGAATCCGTATGCGTGAAAAGAACTTGATTGCTCATTGATTTCGCACCTTGCTTTAGTTCTTCGGTTGCTTCACTGATGCGATCTAAATCCGACTTTGAGAGGGCTCCTTTAATCAAACAGTAACCTTTTGTTTGGAAAAAATCAAACTCTATTTGATAATTATTCATTAGCAACCACCTCAGCAATCTTATGGTATTGCAAAGCTACAATTCCGAAGTGTTGAATTGATATTGATTCGTTTGAACCATGGACCTTACATGAATCATCATTTGGACCAATAGCAAGGTATGGTGTGTTGTTCACCAAGTGTGCTAAACATGGACATTTGTCTGCACCAAAGGCCTTATTCAAAGGCCTATTTCTGATTTTCATCGTTCGATTCTCCTCACTCAAAATATCCTTTAGAGCTGAAATAATCCGCTCCGTGATGCTATTAGAATTTAGTAACATCAATCTCTGCTGGCCACTGGTGTAGAAGTAACCTGTTTCTTCTATCCAAAGTGCCACAGGGGGGAGAACGTAGTCGGGGTAGACCTGATTCGCAAATGGGCTACCTATTTCTTCTTCTCCCTGAAGGTAATACACAAGATTTACTTCTTTTGAAAACTTTTTGAATAGAATGAGGCGCTGCGCTAAAGGCACTAGATTATCGCCGACTCCTCTGCCATACCATCTGTTGTTTTGTTCATGCAATTCCCACGGATCTGTATTCCAATTTAATGAGTCTGCTTCCTCAACATCATAATGGCCAAAGAAACCAATCCACGGCGCGTTTTCCGATATCTCTCGTGTTGCCGTTAGCAGTGGCCGGTATGGGGCATCAGAATTCTCATCGATTTTCAAATCAAAGCCCAAGCTAATGAATCGTTTTGAAATATCTTGCCAAATCATATCAAGACCGCTCGGATTGGATTCTACTGGCCTCATAGAAACCCAACTGGTCACAATTTCCTTGCACTCAGCGGTATCCTGTTCGGTCCATCCCTCATTCATCAATAAGCCCCTCCATAAACTGAATTACCTGCTGTGATACATTATCGGCGACATCATAATAATCTATCTGCTGTGTTGTATTAATCAAATATTCTAGAGCTGAATTGAGATAGAGACGGTCATAGTCAAATGTCTCATCGTCTAAATCGGTCAAAAGATCCTTGCATCGTTTGAATAAATCAATCGCTTGAGCCCCTCTCTTAATCAGATTATCGCGAAATTGAACTTGGAAATCGATTTCACTCTCCATAGATATGATGAATGACTTTAAACAACATGCAGCAATTAAGTCCCCGACATATCGATCATGAAACGATTGAACCAAATCGGGCATATTGAGCCCTGTGCTCCTTCTCTTGTGGAGAAGTGGGAATGGCCAATGTTTGATGACAAGGCCATGTACTAATTTCGATTTTACCACCCAAAAACTGTCACCCCTTCTAAGAGCATATCGGCCATAATGAAAGCGAGGTGTTTTCTGGCTGAGTGCCCGTTTTGAAAACAAGACAGTGACGCCCCCTCTTACAAACCATGGCCTATGGGGCTTGATGAGGATATTTTTGCTCGCCACAAGTGGACGAAAGAGTGTGCCCCCCCAGAGTAATATTTCATTGATATCGGTGAGATGACACCAATCTGATTCTATAGGGGGGAATGGTTTGTTCGTTTCATTCAAATCTGAGAAATCATATGCAGGGTCCCTAATTTCCCACCGCTCCGACCCCATCGTATTGTTTGTATTTGTGAGGTCAAGTAAGTTCGAGTAGATGGTAGATGATGCAGGAACCGGGGGGTCTCCGGTAACATCGCCCACCCATACATCAACTTCCGGAAATTCCCTCCAATAATGCCATACCATGTGTAACCATGGCCATGTTTGAATAATTTCAAGAGCACCATCCTTGGGTATCAATGTCGAAAAGATAAGATCTGAATCCAACCAACAAACGATTGGATTTTCGGACTTAGATTCGACATATGCTCTCACTGAATCTCTAGCATCGTACATCTCCTCCGAAGAATTCGTGTGATGAAAAAATTCACTCACTGAAATAAATGATGCACGGTTTAACTTGAAACGATTTTTTATTTCAACGACCTTGCTTTCTTTTAGAGTATGATTTAAAGCATGCCATTGAAACAAGCCATTGGGCAATTTTGATGTTGTAATCTCGTTAGCTTTTTCCAATTCTAAAAGTACTGAATCGATAGATTCGGTTGATATCGGCCCACTTGTTACAATCCAAATTTCTCTATAATCAGTATCTTTAACAGATTCTCTTAGTTCATTGACAACATTGGTGTAAACTTGATGCTCCCACCACGGACCTCCAATAACGGAAAAAAAATTAGTCGAGTCCTTGGTGAAAACTCCACCTTTCTCTCCCATAAGTTACAGTTTCAATCTATTGTATTTGGACTTTGCACCATTGTAGAATCATTGCTCACCGACCCCATGACGTTCAGTATCCAATTTGCTCCAACCCTTTGTACACCCTTGCGTGAGAAACTCACGCGTCGGTACCCTTCCAACAGCTGGGTATTGCAAGGGGAGCCCTTGCAATGAAAAGCGGAATCTGATTTCTATGAATTGGCTTTTTTGCGCTAAGTTGGTTAACAGAATGAAGCAGGAGTCTGTTCGCTTACTCTTGCATCCCATTCATCTTCACTGATGGGTTCGGATGAAAGCGGTTGGCACTCATCATCTGCGACAGCTTTCAGCCACAACCAATCTCCTTCAACAGAATAATTGAATTCATCATCTTCATTGATCTCAATTGAAGTCGTGATGACACTGTTGTTCGTGCTCCACGTACCTGACTCACCTTCTCCGGTGACCAAAGATCCATCTTCACTAATATTAGCAACCAAGTCTTCCTGATAATACCACTCTCCTAGCGGTGGGGGAACATCTCCATGTGCTATTCCATCAGCTTCTACAAGATCATCACTGCGATCTCCACCCAGGCATCCAGTGAGTGAGCATAACAAGATCAACGAGGTAAGTGTAATTTCCATTTTCACCAAGTCATTCACCTCCGATTAAATGGTTAGAAGGAACATGACCGTAGTCGTTCTCAATTGCCTCACCATCCAATGTAAACCAAAAAAGAAGCAAAACGGCTCCTACAATTGGAATAAGTACAATCAATAAAACCCATCCAGATTTTCCAAGATCATGCAGCCGTCGGATAGATACTGACAGAAGCGGAAGGAATGAACCGAGTAGAACAATGGAGAGTAAGATCATCAGAAATGGCGCAATGGCATCGAAGACCATCCCCACAACCCCAAAGTGCCCACCATACATTGCAGCCAAATTTGCAGCCTGAATTGATATGGCTGTTAGAACGAAACTGAGAAAGAAATACCAAAATTCAGTTTTGCTTGCTCGACCTCTGAAGACAAGATATTGTTGAAGGCTCGAATATACGGTTCTCTTAAATGCTATTTTTGCACCCATGGTCACTCCATTTCCGTTCAATACTTAATCAAGTGGGGACGATGGAATCATCTTGATTCGCCGACTGAATCAGAAAGTATAATACAACTATGTATTCTGGTAAGAATGTGGTAAACCTTGGTATTTTAGAAGGGACTCTCTTGGTTTTCGTGTGTATATTTGCCAGCAAAACATCTATTTCGTTTGCTCAAAAACTCTCCGGGGCCATATCAATTATCTGTCTCATAGGAATTCTCTACTTTGCGTCGTTCTGGCTACTCCTCATATCGTCAGAGTTGTTATCTGACCATATTGCGTGGTTTTCTTTTTTTACTCCCGATCGAGTTGTGATCCTTTATTCATTTACATGGCTTCTTCCACAAACTGCTAAATCGCTGTTGATATTTTTTATGAGGCACCGAGAAGATGACGATTCAATTCAACATTCGATGACTCGAATTTTAATCTCTCTAAATGAAGAAAGAAAATACTTCAACCAACTTCGTAAAGAATTAAACATGGGAGGAGGCCAATTGAGTCGCAACCTCGACCGCTTAATCTCTCGTGGCCAAATCTCGAAACAAACCATCGGAAAAAATCACTATTATACCCTCACGTCTCATTCACCGTCCCCACTTAATTAAGTACAAAGGCTCAATGTAAAAGCATGGGAAAACGCCTAAGCCCGAGAATGATTTCAGTACTTCTTGTTCTTGTCGCGCTCCCGATTGTATTCAATTCAGCATTCACAAGCAATGTAGTCGGTAATGATCTCAAGAACCCAAATGAACTCTATGAAAACTGTGACCCTCAGGCTGTACAAATCGAAGAGAATGAAGGATGTGGCGACAGACTACATCGTACCGAGCATGCCTTCAATGGTGGATGGACTCTTCTTGGGCACATGATCGGCGGTTCATTACTCATGTTTAGCGCTCCAATTACATTCAATTCAAACGTATTAAAAAAACGAAAAAAGCTTCACAGAAAAGCCGGATATGCCTTCATTCTCGGTGGAATCATCACAGGAATAAGTGCTCTTTCGATGACTGTTATATTCCCTCACCGATTTTCAAATTTCAATGTGTTTACAAATCTACTGTGGGGTACATTACTCGTTTTTTCGCCAATTATGGCATTAAAGGCGATTCTTGCAGGGAGAGTAAAAAATCATAGAGCATGGATGATACGATGTTATGCAGTTGCTGCTGGTCCTTCCGGCCATCGTTGGTTGTTTTTCCTTGTAGACATCATCGGAGATTTTGGAGTTTCTGTTCTAATCTTTTTGACGGGTGAATTGATCATCCGGAAAGTAGGATTAAAGACGATGAAAACGATGATTTCGATGAAAAAAAGTGTACCGGTACCGAATGAACACAATCCACCAACAAAATAATTCGGATGAGTTGGATGGGGCTATCCGAGATCCCATCCAACTCCTATAAACGGTTGGAAGGGCTTTGTGTGGGTCTGTTTGTTCGCTACCCAAGCAGATGCGGGCGTATGCAAGGGGTCCCCTTGTGCATGCAGTCGCAGGTGTGCATGATTTGATTGGCTGGTCACGAAATCAAGGGTCAAGGATTGAGTCTCACACCATTAGCTCCTTTTTCAGGACGCTTCAAGGTAGTAAGCGAGGTTGATGGCACCAGCAAAACTCACCCAAGCAATGTATGGCCAAACCAGCATGGAGGCTGTTGGAGCAGGTTTGTAGACAGCAAAGGCATAGATG
>Ga0209716_1002964_pt1 | contig 10734 bp, 7 predicted proteins | sample COGITO_mtgs_1205_FD_184811 | JGI IMG/M metagenome (GOLD analysis project Ga0209716, IMG submission 184811) | Pelagic marine microbial communities from North Sea - COGITO_mtgs_120531 (SPAdes) (version 2) | ecosystem: Environmental > Aquatic > Marine > Epipelagic ...
TTGTTGCTCCTGTTGTGGAAGTAGTGAAGTTCTGAAAATCAGCATAGCGTACAGTTTCTCCATTAATTAGTAACCCCACTTGGATATTATCAGCAAAGAAAACTGGAGCACCACTATTTATGTAGTATAGGGCAAAATCAGCAGAGTATTCAAACGTATAAAGTCCCTCTTCATTTATAATAATATCACCAGTATTTCCAAAATCTAATTCCCACAACTCAGTAGCTACATCTTCACGAGGACTCCACCGTTGTGTAAATGCCGAACTTGCAACATTTGCAATTGCCTGAGCATTAGTGATAGTTAAAGTGATGTTGTCATCTTGTACAATTGATCTATATCTATTAGCCTCCTCCTCCATTTTAGAATGCCCAAAAGATGGCAGAGTTATACTACTGTAAAAGCAATCACCTTCAAGATTAAATGTCTTACTACCACTTGAGCCTATTAAATCCCCTATCGGATATACATCTCTATTGCCATAAAAAATACTAGTTTGATTTGATTCCGAAGGAGAATAGATTTCGAAATATAAATTACGTTCAACTGAATATAAAGTTGAAGCATTTACTATTGGATTTGGATCGCAATAAATTAATGAGCCGTCTTGAGCTAGGATTTTTAAAGTTTGATACGAGGTACTGATACTTGTATTTCCTGTGCTTATGAAATTTCCAATGATTTCATCTCCTGGTTGAAACGTGTAATAGCGTTCCGCAGCAAACATCCCTGAAATATCAACGGCAAAATATTTAATTTTATCTCGTATGTCGGATGCTATAAGTCCTGATTTTGGTAAAAAAGGGACAGGATTAGCAACTGCGCTTTTACTTATTGTTTTAGGTCTTTTCTCATCATATGTTACTGTTATGGGAGCTGCACTTATTTGATCCATTTGATTTTGAATACTTTCAACTAGACTCTGAGGGGATGCCGAAACATTAGAATCAAAGGTTGAGTTTGTTGACCAATTTGTTGGTGTAAATTCCACGGTATCGTTTGTTGCTGTCGGACTTCCTACACCACTAAGATCAACTTGATAACTAAGTGCAGTTATTGGACTTAATTCTGTCCCCTTAGATGGTTCAGCTATAAAGTAGCAAGTATCTGCGTAGCCCTCATAGATGAAATCCTTTGTAAGATTCTTGGTTATCGCTAATTGGAAGTACTTAGCCCAAGAGGGAAAGTCAGATCTCTTATTTAGAGATATCGATTTTTTATTGAACCCAAATTCAGTTGTAGTGAATTTTTGTATTCCCTCTACACCTCTAGTTCGCATATACTCATCAAACAATACATAGCCAACCTCGTATGTACTTCCGTTAGCAAAAGGTTTTGTTTCTTCTTCTAAATCTGTATCAAACCCACTATTATAGCCAGATAAAACGTAACCAGTATAATAACTGCTTATAGGTTTGTAATAAGCGTAATTAGTTCCAAAAGAATTTAGATCGGTTATAGTTGCGGAAGCTGAAGCTCTATAGGATGATCCGTACTGACTTGTAAATGTTATGTTTGGTGGAGAGGTGTATCCTGTACCAGCGCTACTAATTGTTACACTATTTACAGCACCACCAACATCTATGGAAGTAATTGTTTTATAACCACTAGCATTAGCAGTTGTAACAGCATAAGCAGCAGCTCCACTTCCTCCTCCTCCAGAAATAGTAATAACTGGAGTTGTAAGAGGACTATAAAGTCCTCCATTATTAACGGTAATTGATGTAACTACTCCACCAGATACAGTAGCTGTAGCTGTAGCTGTATTGTTTGGAATGAGGGTACTAATAAAGCCATTCGATATAGTAACTGTCGGAGCAGATGTATATCCACTTCCTCCCACGGCAACAACGGCTGTTAAACTAGCTCCACTACCCCCTCCTCCGTTGAGAGCGACACCAGGTGCTGATGTGTAAAATCCACCATCAATTATGTTAATACTATTTATCCCAGCACTAAATAAAGATGCAGCTACATCAGTCGTAGTAATTTTAACAGGAGTACTTGAACCAAGGGGTAATGTTTCTTGATTGTTACCTAAAAACAAAAGGTTATTTACTGACTCTATGTTTTTTGTTGCAAATGGTACTGAATCAAATTGCTTAGAACTTACTAGCGTAGGCAGAGCTACAGATTTAATTCCACTAAAAGTTATAACCGTTGGTGAGTTTAGTTTGGCATTATCAATCAAGAACCAAACACCATTATTACCATCTCTAACGTAATATTCTACGCTTTTTGCTTTTGAGGGATATACCTCACTTTCGTTTAAATCTATTTGTATTTCCTTTACTAAATCAACTCCAGAAGTTAGCGGAGATATAGTTCCAAGAACGGATACTTCACCATCATCATAAACATACCTAGCAGCAAATTGGTATTGATTGTCCGTGAATATGCTTACGCTATCCCCTGAGATTTCTGTGGTTTTAAGTTGGTAGATTGGAGGAGACTTGATTAGTGTTAATTCTTGAGGTGTGGGGGTTTGATTTCGCAAACTTGTTTGTATCATCATAGGGGTTCCATCTCCCATAAAATTCCAAACCAAACGATCTCCAACGATACACATATCAGGCTCAATTGCACAGCCTTGATAGTCATAATGTCTTATGATTATATCTACTGTAAAAGTTCCTGTATTTGTTTTTGTTAGTTTAATAATTGTTGCTGCCGCAACTATGGAACTAAGAGTAATACCAGTCAGACCTCTACCTTTTAAAAGTACATAAACTGAGTTATCCAAGTCAACACAAGATTGAACATATTCAGATGTCACAAAATGCGAAGCAACATTGGATAGTAACTCCTTAGTACTATTCATCTTCTTGATGGCAACACCATTACCCTCCTCATCGGTTTCTATGATGATATTTTCAGCACTCTTGTAGTCTCCCTCTGGGAAATTAAGTCCGTTATCATCTTTGTTTAACCCACCTAAAAAAGAAATTATCTTTTTCTCCATTTAATTCTTTATTGAGTTGTGTATGCCCTTGCGTGTAACCATCATTATATCCTCCCAAGTCATTGGATTAAGGTGGGATTTTAATATCCTTTTAGCGTTACTATATTCCCTTTCTATTGTTAAAATCTCATTTACCCGATTCACATCTCCTCGCTCTGCTCTAGAGTTTTTAGCTCTTTGTAGTCTTATGCTAGTTTGAATAACTCGCTCAAAAATGATTGGGATCACCGTATTGGTAGTAGTGCTAAACAAAGTTGATTCGTAAGTAAGCATTAACCGATACTTATTAGATCCAGCCTCAGTACTAAGTATTATCTTGTTTGTAGTTTCATTAATCGTGTAGTGAAGATTATCATCACGAATCTCCGATACTCCAACGTACCCAGTTGTACCATCAGTAGTATAATCCACCCCATCAGTATTCATCTTGTTATCATATGGGAGTGGTAATAATCTTTCTCCTTCTATTCTAGATACGGCTACAACTCTTCTATAGTTAGCTGGTAGTGATGCTGTCCTTCCTGTTATTGTTAACTCTGATTGAGATACTTGGAAGCTAAATACATCACTGAGCTTCTTAACCTCATTAATAGCGTAGAATAAAAAAGGTACATAGCTATGAAGTGTCAATTGAGAATTGACTATTTCATTTCTTACGATTTGATCAAGTGTTTTGGTTTGCATCTTGCTGTTGTTCTACGTTAAATTCTTGAATAGCACCAACTCCTAATCCTAGTGTCTTCAATACAAGTTCAATGACTTGTAGATTATAATCCGCTGGGAGTGGTAGTATGTCTGTATCACTGTACTTAGATATATCGTTTATAATGAGCCTCATCGTAACGGTGGTTACCGTTGGATCAGCAGTGAATCTTATCTTATCATTTGATGATCTAAAGTATCCTATCTTACTTTCTAGCACAGCTAAATCAGTACCTTGCATTACTTTCATTATCTGCTTTGGAATAGGTATATAGGGATTCAATTCATCAGTACCAAATACCTCGTAAATGCCCATATCTCCAGTACTAGCCACTGGTTGGGCAGGCAAAGTACAAGTGTATACTGAACTTGCATTATTAACCGTTATGTTGGTATAAGTAGCTATTAAGGCTTCAGGTATATCTACAAATCCTTTAGCACTTTGAGCAGCTAGTTTAGCTCCTAGAATAGTGTGGATTGCATCTACAATTAGAAGTTTAAGTTCTCGCTTGTCTACAATTGTATTCGGATTTTCCTTGTCTATATACCTAGCATAAATCCTTGATATCTGCTCAGATAATTTTGCTATTGTTGTCATTTAGTTTCTTGGATTATTTGCTGCTCTACCTCTTCTTGGTACAATATCGCTCTCATTTCGATTCACTTGCGATTCAATTTTCGTAGCATCATTATCATTAATACTTGATCCTATGTATAGCAAAGCTCTACTTGCGATAGAACTGAAAGCTGCCTCATCCCAATCAAGGTCTGTAGTAGCGGTAATCGTAACTACACCAGCACTGTATCCTGGATTACCAGCAGCAGTACTTGGTGGATTAATGAAGTATACTTTAGCGTTGCTTGGAGTTGGATCTATTTCAAACTTTAAAGAAGTTCCACTTTTATATGCCCTAGAATATCCTAACCGTTCTGTTGCGTGTGCTACATAGGGTAAAACATATCCAGATGCTAATGGCAGTACGGTGATTTTATTATCAAAAATTGTAGCAATAGGATTCTCTGCTGTGTATTTAGCTATATAGGGAAGCGTGTAAGTAAAGGATCCCTCTGGCAAAACCTCTAGCTTATTATTGTTTATTGTTCCAATAGGATTATCAATAGAATAAAGAGCTAAGTATGGTAGTTTATATCCATCTGCTGCTGGTAACACCTCGATCTTATCATCGTAAATTGTAGCGATTGGGTTGTCCGCATTGTAATATGAAACGTAGGGTAATGTGTATCCACTCGCAGCAGGCAGAATGGTTATTTTATTGTCTGCTATTGTTGCTATTGGATTATTAGAATTATAGTAAGCAACATAGGGTAAAATATAACCACTCGCTGTTGGAAGAATCTCAATCTTATTCTCGTATATATGAGCAATAGGATTGTCGGCATCTGGAGGAGCAATAGCACTGTTTTTACGTTCAGCAAATTCTCCACTTGAAAGTATAATACCCTCCTTACCAGCCGAGGTATAGAATACAGATTTATGATAAAGATAATTGTCTGGAAGAGCTTGAGCTACTCCGCTAGTCGAATCCATTGTTGCCCTCTCAATAAAGTCCTCCTCCCTATCTTTTATCTCTTCCTTTCTAAAATTCTTACTATGAAATTCATTTGGTTTTAAAATGACACCATGTTTGTTTGAAGCTGAAGCTAAACTAGCTGAATAGAATACCGACTTGTTATAAAGGTAATCCAAGGGTAAATCGACAGCACCACTACTAGAATCTATAGTTGTAGTAACAATAAAATCTTCTTCTCTTTCCTCTACCTCTATCCGTCTTAACTCTTTGTTTCTAAATTGATTTGGCTTGAGTATTTTACCTTCGATACCAGTAGAGGAGTAAAAGCTACCTGTGTTAGCAGCATAATTATCAGGAAGATCAGCCGTTCCACTAGCAGCGTTTATCGTGGCTTGGACAGTGTAAGTATCCTCTAATCCAACGATATCTGTGACTCTGTTCTTCTTGTTTAAGAAGTCTTGTGGACTTAATATTTTACCTTCTCTTTTTTCAGCATTATAAAAGACACCAGTATTACTCAAGTAATCCTCTGGGAGAGTTCCTACCGATGGAGTTCCAGAACAGCTTATACTTGCCGATTTAATTAGATCCTCATTGATATTTTGAAAATCTATTTGTTTTTGATCTACTGGATGCTTTTGCTCTAGAAATTCCTCGCTAGGGACAATCTTACCTTTCCTATTAGCGGAAGTATATATAGCTCCCTTATGAGCCATGAAGTCCGTAGGTAATGCTACATTCGGATCATTTACAGTAGTATTTACAGTAACCCTTTTTACAAGGCTTTCACTTATATCCTCTACAGGTAGTTTCTTCCGTAATACCCAATCACTATCGCTTGTAAGCAATCTCGTTGGATACTCATTACTGCTAGAATCCAATATTGAAATACCAGCTACTACGGATTCTGATTTACCAGCAACGGTAAAAACTCCACCACCAACCGCTGGGGAGCTTGATGCTTTAAAAGCACTTAATAAATCACTTTGTTTTCCTGTGGTTCTGAAGTCTTGAATCAACTCCCTCCATAGATCAAAACTAGCTTGATTTATAGCTTCTGTAATTAAAGCAGGGGGAACGAAAGCACTCCTATTCTTTCTTAAAATAGAACGAATAAATGTATGAAGTCTTACTAGCATTTAAGGTCTTTTTTGCGTTAGAAGTGCTTTATACGAGCACCATACGCAAAACTAACCAACAACATACGAGAGCTTTCTCCCTATAAATAATTGCTTAGAACCTTAGACTTCTTCTGCTACTTCAGCCTCTTCTTCGATTGGCTTGAACGAACCATTATTGATGTCAATTTGAATTTTACCGTAAGCCTTTTCTAACTTATCTTGTAGCTTATTCAAGTCTCTTTGATGCTCCGCTGCTTGTCCAACGAATGCTTGTTTTTGCAATTCAAGTCCACCTATTTGACTAGATGCTTGATTGATCTTTGACACTAATTCTTGTAGGTCTTTTAGCTGCTCTTCTGTTATTTTATTTTCCATATTGATTGTTATTTAAACTTCATCCTCACCACCCCAAGGATTTGATTTTACTACTGTTGGTGGATTTTTTTGTGATTCTATTTGAGAAGCTATATCAGCGTTAATGCTTACTAAGTCTAACTTTGGTTCTACCCATGCCTTAATTTGTTTTTCGGTTAAGTCAGCAAATGATGTAAATGAATCAGAGCTAGGTGCGTTAATTTCTACTGCACCTATAGCGTATCCATGAAAATCTTTACCATCTACGGTTTCCTTACCTATATACATGTAGTGAATGATTTTAACTACATCTTGTAAGTCACCCTCTGTGGGTGCTGCATCCATATTCTTAATTGATAGCTCGTATGTTATTGCCATTGTTTTATTCTTTTAATGATTCGACCTCTGCTTTTAGATCGGTAACTTGTTGTGATAATTCTTGAATTGCTTTTGTGAGAACTGGTATCAAACTATTGTCCATTATTGATTTATTGCCCTCATGCCCACGAACTGCTTCTGGCAATACCTCTTCAAGCTCTTGAGCAATAAAACCTATTTGTTTTACTTTAGATTTAGTTTCATCTTTCCAATAAAATCTTCTTGGTTTTAAACTATTTACTTCTTCCAAACCATAGCTACTATCCTCTATATTTTTCTTGAATAATCGATCAGATGAGTTACCATGACCATTGTAAAAAGTTACATATCTACTTGCCTCACAAGCAAATGCTAGAGTATTACCCTGCGTAAATAAAAAACGTCTTCCAGTAGTGCTTCCATCAGATACTCTAGAGTAAAAATATGTTTGATTACTTGAAGCTACTATGAGAAAAGCTGATGAAGAGCTATCGGTTCTTTCTCCTGTAAAAACACAACTACCACTGTATCCCATGTGTATTGCTCTTGCTCCACTTCTAGAGGTTATTGAACCTCCCATTATGTAGCCATCACTATCTGTTAAACGTATATAGTTAGCGGATTGGAGCACATATACATTACTAGTACTTGCTGGATCAAGATAGTATCCAGTGTTGTTCTTATCATATATAAGTTTTGGTCTTATTGATGACCCATCGTACTCAACATAATCACCACCCACGCACTTTATTCTCCAACTACTTCCCGAATTTAAAAAACCAAAATTGCCACTCGTATCATAATATAAGATACCACGAACAGTAGTTCCATGATTATCTCTAAGTTTAATACCTTGACCTCCTGCACCTCCTCCTATGTTGAAATAACCCTGAGCATCACTGTACCAATGTGTTACAGTAGCTTGGTTGTATAGACCAGTGTTAGCGTTGTGGTTTCTAAGCCAAGAATGACTGTATATTTCAGTTCCTTGGATTATGTTTAAGCGTGAAGTACCTCCTCCATCAACATAATAAGTAGTATCATTTGAGTCATAAAATATTGGTGCTCTAAATGAGCCAGTAGCATACATAACAGATGCAGCATCTGTATGTACCCTATACCAATTACCCCATGAAGAACCACTCCATATACCCCTAATATATGTATTAGAAGGATCACCAGCACCAACTAGAAATTGATAGCCATATATATTTCCAAGATCACTTTGTCTTACATAATGAAATGCTTGATGTCCATTCCAATGCGAAGTGCCTGATGGCTGACCAGCTGGACTACTCCATACATCTATAAAGCCCGAACCTCTACCAGCTACTGTTGAATTTAAACTTTCAGTTGAATATGAATTAACTCCAGTAGCATAATTTGTGTCAGAGGTGTAATCTACTCTTCTACTCCAGTCGCTATTAGCTAAACCAAATTGCATTCTAGCTTCAGCTAGATTAAGGATTTTAACATTAGCATCATTACCCATATAAATTCTCGTAGCCCTAGTTCCAACACCTAATGATGGAGGACTTGCTATTTGAGAAGTTTGGGATACCATTAAGTTAACGTTACTAGTACTCGCTGGATCGACATAATAACCAGTGTTGTTTGAGTCGTAGAATATTGGGGCTCTGTAAGAGCCAATAGCATATCCAATACCATTAACATCAAAACCACCAACGGTTTGTGCGGAAGTTGTATTGTAAAAATGAAATCCTGTAGTACCGACTAATTGAGATGAAGTTCTGAGACCAACGTACCACTGAGAACCATTATTTCTGTAGTTCCACATAGCTTCATATGCCCCATTAGAGTATATTTGAGGATATTGATGAACCCCAGTCTCATATAGTTGAAGTCCAGTTCCAGCACTTCCGCTACCTCCTGTTAAGGTCAAAGTACCAGTCATTGTATCAGCAGCATCACTTCTAAGAAACTGAGATGAATCAATACCATCTAGTGTACCAGCATTGTAAGATGTCGAACCAGCTGGACCAGTGGCACCAGTAGGACCAGTTGAGCCAGTAGGACCTGCTGCTCCTGTTGCTCCTTGTATACCTTGAGGTCCAGTCGAACCTGTTAATCCTTGAATACCCTGAGCACCAGCAGCACCTGTAGGTCCAGTTAAACCTGTTATTCCTTGAATACCTTGCGCACCTTGGGGTCCAGTAGCACCAGTCGCTCCCACAAGACCACTATTTGATCCTACCCAAGCACCAGAACTATCTATAACAGCCGTTCCACCTACTGTCACCCCACCAGTAAAACTTGGACTAGCTATGGGAGCAGCATCCGTAATACCATATCCGCTTAATGTGGTTGGAGGACTACTAATCTTATTCCAATCCAAGCCTGTTATCCAAGATGGATTACTGTGAGATTCATTCGTGTATATGCCATTAGTAACAGTCCCAGCGTTCCCACTCGTGTCGTTGGTAATCGTTCCTGTAAGAAAATGTGGTGTTACTTTAGTTAATGCCATTTTTAAGCGTTTGGTGTTGGATTAAAATCTTCAGGTAATGAATCTATATTATCAACAATACCCTGTTTCATTTCATCAATTTTATCTTGTCCTACAACACTTATAACCCAAGATTTCAAATCGTCATTTGATATTTGATTTATTTCTTTAAAATCAGATAATGATGATATGTCAAAGTCAATAGAACCTCCCACTGAGCTTTGTTTAATTTCATTTTCAGAATCTTTACCAATTATGTTCCATCCAATTGTCTTAATGACATTTGAGTTTTGAGTTTCCAAACTATATGGAACTGTATTTTGAATATTAAATGTCCAATTAAAATTTACCATAGCTTTATGAGAATGTTGCTGTTATACTATCTACTGGATAAGTATTTCCATTTCCTGATTTATTGAAAATTACTCTTCCTACAGGATGTATTGTTGATGGAAAAGTTACTGTAAACTGCATTCCTTGAATTTGATAATTAGCGGATGAAGCACTAAAAGACCCACTGCTTCGTAGTATTGTTGCTTCTGATTGGTAATTACCTTGGTTTACATAACCTCCAAACATTATATGACCGTACTTATATAAATAACCAGCTATGTATATTTCGCAAGAATAACCACCATATCCATTGCTACCACTAGCATTGTTCATCGCTGGTATGGTAACTAATAATTGCGTGAAAGTTCCAGTCGCACCACTAGCAATAAGTATAAACTCATCATTGTTTCCAGTTCCGATCACTTGCAAAGGCTTTCTCCAAGTGGTAATACCACCATCTTGTCTAACCCTTGCTCTTGTATTAACAGATTGCGAACCATTAGCAGCGGTACCAGCGTGTTTAAAATCTATGCGATCACTATAACAAAATACTCCCGAACCGTTTTTAGTAGCATCAACTGCTTGAAATGTACCATGCGTTGATCCAACGTAAATGTTATTAGCAAACATTGACTCAGCTCCAGAAGCTGACTTATAACTACCAATAACAGCTTTTCCTCCTACTTGAAAAGTTTCAAAAGGATTACTTCCACCTGCTCCAAATAAATCGGTGATAGGTGTAGTTCCCACTGCCACCACACCTTGAGATGAGATGGACAATCGATAACCAGTACTACCACTAACATTTGAATAAAATCTTAAAGCACCAGTGATACCACCACCACTTTGTATGTACCAATTTGAAGGTGATGTTCCCGTATTTGAAAAATTTAAACTAGCTGCACT
>Ga0209716_1002967_pt1 | contig 10724 bp, 10 predicted proteins | sample COGITO_mtgs_1205_FD_184811 | JGI IMG/M metagenome (GOLD analysis project Ga0209716, IMG submission 184811) | Pelagic marine microbial communities from North Sea - COGITO_mtgs_120531 (SPAdes) (version 2) | ecosystem: Environmental > Aquatic > Marine > Epipelagic ...
TATATTTTTTTTTATCTTTAAACGCATTTAATTTAAAAGAACAAACAATTATTTAAAATGAAAAAATTATTTTTTGCCCTTACACTGCTAGGTTTTATGGCTACTGCCAACGCTACAATCGTTACTACTAGCACAGTTGCTACTACAATTTCTCAAGATGCTGATGATCAAGCTACAGCTGAATCCGCAACTTTCACTCAGGAATTAAAGAAACGTTTCATCGAAGGTGGACCCAGTTTCATGGGGATCGTATTGATCTGTTTGATCCTCGGATTAGCCATCGCTATTGAGCGTATCATCTTTTTGAACTTAGCGACTACAAACACTAAGAAATTAACTGAAGATGTTGAAGAAGCATTGTCCTCAGGTGGTGTTGATGCTGCCAAAGAATACTGCAGAAATACTAAAGGACCTGTAGCTTCTATTTTCTATCAAGGTTTAGATAGAATGGATGAGGGTGTTGAAAGTGCTGAAAAAGCTGTTGTAGCTTATGGAGGCGTTCAAATGGGACAACTTGAAAAAAATGTGTCTTGGATATCTTTATTTATTGCATTGGCTCCCATGTTAGGATTTATGGGGACGGTAATTGGGATGATTCAAGCATTTGATAAGATTGAAGCAGCTGGAGACATGCAGCCTTCACTTGTTGCAGGGGGTATTAAAGTCGCCCTTCTAACAACGGTATTTGGACTTGTAGTTGCTATTATTCTTCAAGTATTCTATAACTACATTGTTGCAAAAATCGATAGTATTGTAAACGATATGGAAGATGCTTCAATCACATTGATTGACATCCTTGTTGCACAAAAAAAATAATTAACCCTTAACAGCAATTCATTATGAATATTCAAACAATTGTAAAAGTTATTAGTGCTGTTTTTGGTTTGCTAGGCGTTATATTCTTATTTAGAGTTATTGGCGCAGGAGATGAAGAAATTAAAATGGCAGCCAGTATGGGCGACTTTGGAACAGTATCTCCTTTGGTGTCCCTGTCTATTGCTATTCTTGTAATAACAGTAATCATTACTGTTTTATTTTCTTTATTAAACCTAGCTTCTAGTGGACAGAAATTGAAAAAATCCCTCCTTTTTATAGGATGTTTTGTTGTCATATTGGTTATCGCTTATGGCGCTTCCTCTGGTGTTGAAACTCCATTAAAAGACGGTGAAATACTTTCAGCTAGTGGATCCCGATGGGTAGAAACAGGATTAAGAATGTTTTATCTTTTAGCAGCATTGGCCATTGGTTCTATGGTGTTTTTTGGAGGTAAGAAATTATTCAACAGATAGATTATGGCAAAAAGAGCAGCACCCGAAGTTAATGCAGGTTCTATGGCCGATATTGCGTTTCTTCTTCTCATCTTTTTCTTGGTTACTACAACCATTGAAACAGACAGTGGATTGAATCGTAAATTACCACCAATGGAAGATCAAGTTGACCCTCCAATTATCAGGCAGAAAAATATTTTTACTGTTCTAGTAAGTAAAAATGACCAACTTCTTGTAGAAGAGGAATTAGCAGATATTAAAGACTTACGTTCTTTAGCTGTTGAGTTTCTTGATAACGGAGGTGGAGTAGGAGATGAAGCTTGTGCTTATTGTCAGGGAAAACGAGATGAGTCATCATCAGATAATCCAGACAAGGCTATTATTTCATTAAAGAGTGACCGCGAAACCACCTATAAGGTGTACATCGCTGTTCAAAACGAATTGGTAGCGGCCTACAATGAGTTGCGTAATCGTGAATTTTTGCGTCTCAATCCTAATTTAGGATTAAATTATGTTGAGGCTCAAAAGAAATACGACGATCCAAGGACCTCTGAAGATGATCGCGAGGAATTAAAACCGATGTTAGACGTGGTTAAACAAATGTATCCACAGAAACTTTCGGAAGCAGAATCAAGCAGTAAATCCAGTTAAATAAAAAACTATGTCAAAATTTAAAAAGAAAAAAGGAGGAGAATCGCCTGCAATTAATACTGCATCGCTCCCCGATATTGTTTTTATGTTGTTATTCTTTTTCATGGTTGCTACTGTGATGAGAGACAGTACTTTATTAATTGTCAATAAACTACCAGCTGCAGATCAAGTAGAAAAGCTTGATAAGAAAGATCGTGTTATGTATATCTATGCAGGCAAACCTTCAAGTCGCTATGTTGACAAATATGGTTCTACAGCAAGAATACAGTTAAACGATAAGTTTGCTACGGTTAGTGAAGTAGGAGCTTTTATTTTAGCAGAGCGTGCCTCAAAGCGTCAAGAACTCCAAAATGTTCTGACAACTGCTTTGAAGGTTGATAGTGAAACTAAAATGGGTTTAATCCAGGATATCAAGCAAGAATTAAGAAAAGTTAGTGCCTTAAAAATCAACTATACAACACGAGTTGGTGATTATACGCAAAACATAAATTAATATACTTGTAATTTACAATAGATAAAAGTGTCTTTTTAAGGCACTTTTTTTTTACATTGACTCGACGTGGATTTAAGATTTACACATACTTTAATTTCATTTGCTTTGCTGATCGGTTTTTTATCTTTTAGTCAGGAGGAGTCCTCTTTAGTTTATAATGATGTAAAAACAGACTCTACTGATTTTTCTTTTTATAGAGAGGATCAAATCTATTTGGGTGTGTCTTTTATCGCTTTAGACACCGACCAAGAAAATTTTGATGCTAGAGGTCTTTCCAGTCATTTTCAATGGGGATTGGTGCGGGATTTTCCAATAGATTCTTCTGGTCAATTTGCCTTAGGAGTTGGGCTGGGGATGGGATTTGAACGTTACAACACAAATTTAAATAGAACGGTAGACCAACAAACTAAAGGACTTTATACACTTAATGATGATCCAACAGTTTCTCCCTTATTTTTTTCTATTCAATCACTAGAGTTACCTTTGAGTTTACGTTGGCGAAGTTCTTCCTCTACTGATTATGCTTTTTGGAGGATTTATGGAGGGATCGCTTTCCAATGGAATTATCGAGTGCGTGCAAAACAAGACACTGTAGTTTTCCCTGTGAAAACGGAATTACACAATCTGGGAGCTACAGCTCACCTTAGCTTTGGGTATAATACTTGGAATTTTTATTTGGCCTATCGTCTAACTCCCTTTTTCAAGATGGATTTACTTTCTCCTCAAACCCTACCTATAGAATTAACTCCGATAAAAGTAGGTTTAATTTTTTACCTACTCTAGCTATAGTTCTTTTCGCATTCTAGCGACTGGTATCTCAAGTTGCTCCCGATATTTAGCAACAGTTCGACGTGCAACAATATATCCCTTTTCTTTTAGAGCTTTAGAGAGTGTATCATCAGTTAGTGGCTTTTTTTTATTTTCTTCAGAAATCAATTGACCCAGTATGTTTTTGATTTCTATGGAAGAAACATCTTCACCTTCATCATTTTTTAAGCCCTCAGAAAAGAAGGTTTTAAGTAATTTAACACCATAGGGTGTTTCTATATATTTGCTGTTTGCAACACGAGATACAGTTGAAATATCCATTTCTATTTTACTTGCAATATCTTTTAAAATCATCGGTTTTAGCTTGCGCTCATCACCCGTAAGGAAATATTCTTGTTGATGATTTACTATGGCTCTAATTGTAAGGTATAGAGTTTGGTGTCGCTGTTGAATGGCTTCAATAAACCATTTTGCAGCGTCCAACTTTTGTTTAATGAAAAGAACAGCCTCTTGTTGTGATTTTGATTTTGAGGTACTTACTTGATAGCCAGTAAGCATCTCTTTGTAGGCATTGGAAACTTTTAATTGTGGTGCATTTCTCCGATTTAAAGTCACTTCTATTTTTCCGTCTTCTATCGTTAAGATAAAATCAGGAACAACATGTGTGTTTTGTACCGTATTTGAAAGTGCGCCTCCTGGTTTTGGATTCAAATTACTGATTAGATCTAATGCAGTTTTTAATTCTTCTTTGCTTATGCCAACACGTTCTTGAAGTTTGCTATAATGTTTATGTGAAAAATGGTCAAATTCATCTTCAATAATACGTAGAGCGTGTTCAACTTCAGGACGGTCTTTTTTCTTTTTTTTAAGTTGAATTGAAAGGCATTCTTGTAATGATCGGGCTCCCACTCCCGGTGGATCTAGCGTCTGCACTGATTTAAGAATTTTTTCTAATGTATTTTTTTCAACAATGATATTTTGGGTAAAAGCCAAATCATCAATCAGTTCGTTTAAAGTTCTTCTGATATAACCGCTTTCATCAATACTGCCGATTAGAAATTCTGCAATTTGCATTTCCTCTTCGTCAAGTATCAGATTTCCCATTTGTTGATGGAGGTATTGATGAAAACTTATCCCTCCGCTTAGTGGTATAGTTTTGTCCTCGTCATCACTACTGTAATTATTGGTATAAAGACGGTAGGCAGGTATTTCATCGTCACTTAGATACTGGTCAACATTAATTTCATCTGCTTCAATTGAAGTGGTTCCATCATAATCATCTTCTTGATTTTCAGAAATAATTTCTTCTTTTCCTGTCTCTAATGCAGGATTTTCTCCCATCTCTGCTTCAATCTTTTGTTCAAGATCAAGCGTAGAGAGTTGAATCAACTTCATCAACTGGATTTGTTGAGGAGACAGTTTTTGAGAAAGCTTTATTTGGAGCTGTTGCTTTAGCATAAATTAATGATTCGATAGGTAAAGATAAAACTTTAGGGGATATGAACTAGAAAGATGCGTTTTGTGGGGTTCTAGGAAATGGAATTACATCACGTATATTGTTCATGCCCGTAGTAAATTGAACCAAGCGTTCAAAGCCAAGGCCAAAACCACTATGAGGAACACTTCCAAAGCGTCTGAGGTCTAAATACCACCAAAGTTCTTTTTTGTCAATTCCCATTTCTTCAATTCTCTTTTCAAGTACCTCCAAACGTTCTTCTCTTTGCGAACCACCAACAATTTCTCCAATACCTGGAAATAAAATATCCATTGCCCGTACAGTTTTTTCATCATCATTTCTCCGCATATAAAAGGCTTTTATATTTGCAGGATAATCATATAAAATCACGGGACAGTTAAAATGTTTTTCGACTAAATAACGCTCATGTTCACTTTGAAGATCAACTCCCCATTCTGTGATTGGGAATTGAAATTTTTTCTTTTTATTGGGTTTTGAGTTTCTCAAAATTTCGTAGGCTTCAGTATAACTTACTCGTTTGAAGTCATTTTCAACTACAAATCTTATTTTCTCAAGCAGTCCCATTGGACTTCTTTCAAGTTGAGGTTTACTTTTTTCTTCATTATTAAAGCGCTCTTCAAGGAAAAGTAGATCTTTTTCACAACGGCTTAATACTTTTTTAAGAACTGAAGTTATAAATTTTTCAGCAAGATCCATGTTGTCATTTAAATCATAAAATGCCATTTCAGGCTCTATCATCCAAAATTCTGCAAGGTGTCTTGTAGTGTTTGAGTTTTCTGCACGAAATGTTGGTCCAAAGGTATAAACATCTCCTAGTCCTAAAGCATACGCTTCTGCTTCTAATTGTCCTGAAACAGTAAGATTCGTTTCTTTACCAAAAAAATCACTTTTATAATCTATATCCCCTGATTCTGTGAGGGGTGGATTTTTAGGGTCTAAAGTCGAAACATGAAACATTTCACCGGCTCCCTCTGCATCACTTCCTGTTATGATTGGGGTGTTTACATAAAAGAATCCTTCTTCTTGGAAGAATTCATGTACAGCAAAAGCAAGGGCTGAACGTACCCGCATTACAGAAGAAAAAGTGGTGGTACGAACTCTCAAATGTGCTTTTTCTCTTAAAAACTCTAGACTATGTTTTTTGGGTTGAATAGGATATTTTTCAGGATCTGAAGCTCCTAGAAGTGTAATTTTTTTAACTTGTAATTCAACTTTTTGTCCACTTCCTTGGCTTTCGACTAAGGTTCCTTCCAAATGAAGTGCAGCACTCGTTGTAATTTGTTTTAATAGGGATTCTTCTAGTCTTTCAAAATCAACTACACATTGAAGATTATCAATAGTAGACCCATCATTCAAGGCAATAAATCGATTTGCTCGAAAGGTTCTAACCCAACCTTGAACTGAGCAAGGGGTATTTACAGCTCCAGTTTGTAAAACGTTTTTAATTTTTACTGCTTTCATGAATTTGCTTTTAGCAAGGCAAAGATAAGTTTATTTCATAAAATTTAGCCGGTAGAGGAGCACTTCCCTTATTGATCTAAAATCTCAATTTTTGGTTCTTTCAACACTTTATCATTGCTGATTGTATCTTCAAGGGAAATAAGTAATGAAGGGAGTAAAATCAAATTAGCGAGCATTGCCATCAATAGCGTAACAGCTACTAGACCACCTAATGCTTGGGTGCCACCAAAATTGGAAGACAAAAAGACTGAAAACCCAAAAAATAAAACCACAGAAGTATAGAACATGCTAATTCCGGTCTCTCTGAGTGCAGCAAAAACGGCTTGCTTAATCCTCCAGTTGTTTGAGATTAGCTCCTGCCTATATTTTGCTAGAAAGTGAATCGTATCATCAACGGATATTCCGAAGGCTATGCTAAAAACTAATATAGTGGAAGGCTTTAGCGGAATTCCTGCAAATCCCATCACTCCAGCTGTTATGATAAGTGGAAGTAAGTTCGGTATTAGGGAAATTAAAATCATTTTAAATGATCGAAACAAATAAGCCATAAAGAAGGCAATTAATAAAATGGCTAAGGATAGAGAGAGTATAAGATTATTAATTAGATATTTTGTTCCTTTTAAAAAAAGTAAAGATTTCCCAGTTATATTTACCCCATAACGCTCGGCAGGAAAAATTTTAGTAATCGCTTTTTTTAATTCAGCTTCAATAATTTCCATTCGATCAGTTTCAATGTCTTGCATAAAGGTCGTTATTCTTCCATACTGACCTGTACTGTCAACGTATCCACTTAGGAGCTGACTGTCTCCATTGGCTTTACTTAAGTAGGGATAGATAAAACTATTTTCTTGTGTCGTTGGAAGGCTGTAATAATTAGGATTCCCATTATAGTATGCCTGCTTGGCAAACTTAACTGCATTGACAACGGATATGGGCTGTGCCAGCTCAGGATATTCTCCTATGACTTCTTGGAGTTCGTTCATTCGTTTCAATGTAGCCGGTTTTACAATACCATTTTCACGTTTACTGTCAAGCCATATTTCTACTGGAACTATCCCATTAAAACTTTGGTCAAAAAAACGAATATCTTCGAAAAATGGAGCACTTTTGGGCATGTCCTCTATAATGCTACCTGAAATTTTGATTTGATAAATTCCTATAATTCCTATGATTAGTCCTAGTAGAGATACAATATAGACATTGATTCGTTTTTCCCGTACTTTATTTTCCATCCACTTTACAAAATAGTCAATAGACTTATTTTTTAAATGCTTTAGGTGCTTCTTGTTGGGAAGTTTCATAAAACTATACACAATTGGAATAATTAAAAGAGAGAGTAAAAAAATTGCTACAATATTAATTGAAGCGACAACACCAAACTCTTTTAATATCTTACTATTGGTTAAAATAAATGTAGCAAACCCAGAAGCGGTAGTTAGATTTGTCATGAGTGTAGCGTTTCCGATCTTAACAATAACCCGCTGAAGTGATTTTGCTTGATTGTTGTGTTTGGCTACTTCTTGTTGGTATTTGTTGATTAGAAAAATACAATTTGGAATTCCTATTACTATGATCAATGGAGGTATCAATGCTGTTAAGACGGTAATTTCGTAGCCCAACCAACCCAAAATACCAAAAGCCCACATCACTCCAACGGCAACCACAATAAGTGATATGAAGGTGGCTCTAAAAGATCTAAAAAATAAAAAGAAAATTACAGAAGTGATAAGGGTAGCTCCAAGTATAAAGAGTCCAATTTCATCTACAATATTTTGTGCATTAAGTGTTCTTATATAGGGCATTCCAGACACACGTACATCCATTTTTGTTTCCTCCTCAAAAGCTTCAATGAGTGGAATGAATGTGTTGAAAATAAAATCCTTTCGTGCTGCTGTATTGACAATATCGGGGTCCATGTAAATTAGGGTCCGAATGGTATTGTTTTCTGAATTAAACACCAAATTATTGTAAAAGGGAAGCTCTAAAAATAACTTTTCTTTGAACTTTGAAAGACCAGCAGAATCCGTTGCAGCACTTAGTTTAACGTTCTCTAGTGTGAATTTTTCCTCTTTAGAGTCTTTAATTAATTCTTGAATATTGTCTATAGAAAGTACAAAATTAATCTCTTTAAAGTCTGTGATACTGTCATTTAGTTTTCTCCAAGAATTCCTTTTTTCAGGTGAAAAAAAATCCGAATCTTCAACTGCAATGACAATTACGTTTCCTTCTTCACCAAATGTTTTGACAAAGGATTGGTAGAGAACATTTTCCGGGTGATTGTCAGGCAATAAGTTTGCTTCTGTAAAAGTAAATTGCATATACTTCCACTGGGAGGCCCAGAATCCAGTAAGTGCAATAATAGCAGCAAGAATGAGTATTCTATTTCTTAGAATAAGTCGTGCCACCAGGCCCCATATGTTTGATTGTTTTTTCTTTTTCATGAAGAGCTCAGTCAGCTAAGAGATTGGGAAGTGTTACACGGTTAAAATTTCTTTCTCTTTGATTCTAAAAATCTCATCTGCTTTAGCGTTGTAACTATCTGTTAGCTCTTGAATATCAATTTCATAATTTTTTTGAATATCATCCGAGGCTTCTGATTTTTTAATGTCATCGTTTGCTTCTTTTCGAGCGGCTCTTATTCCAATTTTTGCATTTTCAGTTTCTGATTTAGCTATTTTGGCTAAATCACGACGACGTTCTTCCGTAAGAGGTGGTATGTTGATGATAATGGATTCCCCATTATTCATTGGGTTGAAACCTAAATTTGCGATGAGAATTGCTTTTTCTATTTCCTGAAGCATTCCTTTTTCCCATGGTTGAACGGTAATCGTTCGTGCGTCGGGTGTATTTATGTTGGCTACTTGACTGATTGCCGTCATAGTGCCATAATAATCTAGTTTTACACTGGAGAGCATAATCGGATTGGCTTTTCCTGCTCTTAAATTGAGCATTTCTTTTTCTAAATGTGCCAAAGCTTGATCCATACTTTCTTTTGCTGTATCAACAATAAAATCCATTTCTTCCATAAGTGCATTCTTATAAATTGACTCGTGTTCCTATATTTTTTCCTTTTATTACATTCATTAAATTACCGGGTGTATTCATGTCAAAAACAATAATGGGGAGTTTATTTTCTTGACTTAATGTGAAGGCAGTAGTGTCCATTACTTTCAGACCTTTTTTTAACACCTCATCAAATGATATGGATTCAAACTTTACTGCTTCTTTATTTTTTTCCGGGTCCTCATCATAAATTCCATCTACACGTGTCCCTTTTAAAATAACATCTGCATTTATTTCAATTGCGCGAAGAACAGCAGCTGAATCTGTTGTAAAAAACGGATTTCCTGTTCCAGATCCAAAGATGACAACACGTCCTTTTTCAAGATGTCGGGTGGCTTTTCTTTTAATAAAAGGTTCGGCAATGGCTTCAATTTTAATAGCCGTCTGAAGTCTAGTGGGAACATCATTATTCTCAAGAGCGCTTTGAAGTGCTAACCCATTGATAACAGTTGCTAGCATTCCCATGTAATCCGCCTGTACGCGATCCATGCCTTTACTTGCTCCTGAGACACCTCTAAAAATGTTTCCTCCTCCTATGACAATTGCGATTTCGATTCCTAAATCAAAAACTTTTTTAATTTCTTTAGCATAACTATCAATTTGAATCGAATCAATTCCATGTGTTAGTGAACCCATTAAAGCTTCACCACTCAATTTTAAAAGTATTCTTTGGTATTTCATGTAGATGAATGTGTTAACAAATATAAAAATTAAAGAAGAATTTGTTCTGGTTAATACCAACAATATGCAAGGTCAAACTTTAATCAAACTCTTATTTACTTCAAAACGGCTTTCAGGCTAAGATCAATAGGTTTTGCAGCATAGGTTAAAGCACCCATCGAAATGAAATTTACCCCCGTTTCTGCCATTTCAACCAAGTTTTTATCTGTAATATTTCCAGAGGCTTCAGTTGGCAATTTTTTATCGATTAATTCAACCGCAGTAACGAGTTCTTCAGAAGTAAAATTGTCTAACAAGATCCTGCTAACCCACGGAAATATTAGGATAGCCTTTATTTCATCAAGATTTCTAGCCTCCACAACTACTTCCAATTGCTTAGGCAATGAATTTAAATATTGCTCTGTTTTTTGAAGCGCTTGGGTCATTCCGCCACAAAAATCAACATGATTGTCTTTTATCATAAGCGCATCAAACAAACCCATTCTGTGGTTGGTTCCCCCACCGATTTGAACAGCCCATTTTTCGGGATACCTAAAATTAGGAGTAGTTTTTCGTGTATCTAAAAGTCGGCATGAGGTGTGTTTTATTTTTTGTGATAATTTATTTGTGAGTGTTGCAATTCCACTCATGCGTTGTAAACAATTCAGAATTAAACGTTCTGTTGCTAGAATGGATTGTGTATTTCCCTCTACTTCAAAGGGGACAGCCCCTTTTGTGACATAGGCACCTTCTTCAGTAAGTGGATGGAAAGTTAAATTAGGATCATATTGATGAAAAATAACTTTTGCTAATTCCATTCCAGCTAGAACTCCCTCTTCTTTAACTAGCAATTTGGCAGAACTTTTCGCTGTTTCAGTAATAC